>Ga0136636_10002683_pt1 | contig 10620 bp, 9 predicted proteins | sample AntDrymUQ8522106_2_FD_104653 | JGI IMG/M metagenome (GOLD analysis project Ga0136636, IMG submission 104653) | Polar desert sand microbial communities from Dry Valleys, Antarctica - metaG UQ852 (21.06) | ecosystem: Environmental > Terrestrial > Soil > Desert | place: Antarctica: Dry Valley... | reverse complement strand
CTGCATAGGAAACAATTTTTGCCAAAGGTTTCAAACCTAATTCTTCCATTTTTTCTTTAGACATTAAAACCAAAGCTGAAGCACCATCATTTAGGGTAGAAGCATTTGCGGCCGTTACCGTTCCATTTTCTTTTTGGAAAACAGTGGCTAAAGTTCCAATTCTCTCGAAATTTACAGCTTTAAATTCTTCATCTTCTTTAAAAATAACAGGATCGCCTTTTCTTTGAGGAATTTCTACCGGAACCACTTCATTGCTAAACTTCCCATCTTCCCAAGCTTTAGCAGATCTTTTATAAGATTCCACGGCAAAATTATCCTGATCTTCCCGACTAAATCCGTTTACTGCAGCACATTTTTCTGCGCAAACTCCCATGTGAACTTTTCCATAAACATCCGTTAAACCATCGAAAACCATTCCGTCCTGCATTTTTACATCGCCTAATTTGGTGGCTTTTCTCGCCTGATAATAATGCGGAACGGAAGACATATTTTCCATTCCACCTGCAACAATAATTTCCTGATCACCTGCTTTAATGGATTGTGCAGCCATCATCACGGCTTTCATTCCAGAGGCACAAACCTTATTTATTGTAGTAGCTGGAACGGTGTTTGGTAAACCTGCTCCTAATGCCGCTTGACGAGCCGGAGCTTGACCTTCACCTGCCTGCAAAACATTTCCCATATACACTTCCTGCACCAAACCTGGATCTAAACTGATTTGATCCATTGCACCTTTGATAGCAATAGATCCTAATTTTGTAGCAGGAACAGTGGACAAACTTCCCAGAAAACTTCCCATGGGAGTTCTTGCTGCTGCTACGATGAATACTTCTTTCATTATATTTATTTTAGAAATTTTTAGTACGACAAATTACGAAAAAAAACACACTTTAAAATAAGTGTGTTTTTTACGATTTTTCCTATACTTGAATTAATGAGTTACTTCTGCAATAACTTCTGGATCATGTTTATGTTTGAACATAACTGCAAATAAAATAGCAATTACCAACGCATAACCTGCAAAAACAAGCCAAATTGGTTGCCACATTTTATCTCCATTCGCCTCTGTAAAATATTCCTGAATCATCCATCCACTTACCAAACTTCCTGCAATGGCTCCAAATCCATTCGTCATCATCATAAATAATCCTTGCGCAGAAGAACGGATTTTGTAGTCTGTAGTTGTTTCTACGAAAAGAGACCCAGAAATATTAAAGAAATCGAACGCCATTCCATAAACAATACATGAAAGTACGATCATTCCTAATCCAAAACCTACAGGAACACCATAAGCAAAAAGTCCGAATCTTAAAACCCATGCAAACATAGAGATTAACATGACGTTTTTTATTCCATATTTACTTAAAAAGAAAGGGATTGCCAGAATAAATAAGGTTTCTGAAATCTGAGAAATTGACATGATCAAAGTAGATCTCTTCACTACAAAACTGTCTGCATATTCTGGTATTTTACCAAAATCGGAGAGAAATGTATCGCCGTACATATTGGTTAATTGCAATGCTGCTCCCAAAAACATGGAGAAGAAAAAGAAAAGCGCCATTTTGTAATCTTTAAATAAAGAAAAAGCGTTTAATCCTAATTTTTCTGAAAGGGTAGCATTTTGCGGAATTAAATTCTGTGGGGCACATTTGGGTAAAGTGAAAGCATAAATCCCCAAAATTATGGCAAAAACAGCCGCGATATAAAACTGATTCCCAGAATCCTTGTTGCCGGTAAGATTGGTGATCCACATGGCGGCAATAAAACCGATTGTTCCCCAAACTCGAATGGGTGGAAACACCTTTACCACATCATAATTATTGTTTTTAAGAATGTAATAAGCAATGGAATTAGAAAGAGAAATTGTGGGCATATAAAACATCATCGCGAGGAGCATGACCCAGAAAAAATTACCTGGCGTGGTTACTTGTGGTAAAAAAAAGAGCGTAATTCCATAAAGAATATGCAAAATCCCGAACAATTTTTCCGCATTGATCCAGCGATCAGCAATAATACCAGTTAATGCAGGCATAATGATAGAAGCAATTCCCAGCGTTGCAAAAACTTTTCCAAATTCTTCTCCACCCCATTGTTTTGTTCCGAACCAGTAAACTCCTATTGTAATGAGCCAAGCTCCCCACACGAAAAATTGCAGGAAACTGAGAACGGTAAGTCTTAATTTTAAATTCATTTGTAAGTAAAGTATTTAGTCAATTTTTTTATTGCGTTTTTTAATTTCCTGTTGCAGTTCCAAAGCAGTATCGAAATCTTCATCTTTTACAGCTTCCTGAAGTAAGTCTTGAATTTCTATTAAAGATAAGGAAGAAAGATCATCTGTGGAGGAAACGTCATCGAAATTTTTCTCATTCACATCTCCGTCATTGAGGTCTAAAAGAATTCCAGCCTCACTTAAAACTTGAGGTGTAGTGTAAATTGGGGCTTCAAACCGAACAGCCATTGCAACAGCATCTGAAGTTCTGGCGTCTAAAATAAGATCTTCGCCATTTGCATTATTTTTAAAGTTGATGTTTGAAAAAAACACGCCATCAACAATTTGATAAATAATCACAGAAGAAAGTGTATAATTGGTTGATAATACAAATTTCGAAAATAAATCGTGGGTTAAAGGTCTGGGTGGATGAATATCTTTTTCTAATCCCAAAGAAATTGACTGTGCCTCAAAGTTTCCTATCACTACCGGTAATTTTACATTTGTTTCTTCATCTTCTAACAAAAGTGCATAGGCACCTGACTGGGTTTGGCTGTAAGAAATTCCGCGGATGATTAATCGTTTGTAATCCATAGATACAAATATAATTGATTTTTTAGACTCCGTATTTATTTTTGGGAATAATATTAAAATGTTTTAGAATTCTACCTTGGAAGGTTTTTGATCAGGGATTTTATCTGTATCGATTTTAATGGAAAAAGCACAGCCAATTTTTGTTTTCTCTTTGGTAAATTTTCCATTTAAGATTTTAATTCTGGACTCAATATTATTAAAACCTATCCCATGAGAATGACCAGTACAAGTGAAACCTTTGCCAGAATCTGAAATTGTGAGTATCAAAATTGGGGTATGATAGGAGATTGATACTGCTGCGGAATTGGCCTCTGAATGTTTTACAATATTATTGATTAATTCCTGCACGATTCTATAAAGATGCGTTTCTGTGGAAATTTTTACATTCAAAGGGTCACCTATATAAGTAAAGGGACACTTAATTTCATATAATTTTTCGATGCTTTTGCAATACGTTTCCACGGAGACAATTAAGCCATAATTGACGATAGAATGTGGTGATAAATTATGCGATATTTCTCTGATATGAATGTGTGCCTTATCAACAATTCGGCTTACATCATCAATAATTTTAAAATGCTCCAGCTGATCATCATGTTGCTTTAAGCGTGCTAAATTGATCTTAATTGCAGACAAATCTCCCGTAATACCATCATGAAGTTCTTCTGCAATACGGTTCTTTTCTTTTTCCTCGCCTTCTATTAATCCCTGTATTTTACTAATATGCTGTTTATATTTATGATGCGTTATGGAGTTTCTGATCCTATTTCTCTCCTCACTTAATATCTTTATTTTGTAGGCTAAACCCAGACTGAAAAAAATAGTTTCGATGATCAAACCAATATAGAAAAAAGAAATGGGACTTTTTATGCCCAAAGAGGGAATGTAACTTCCAGCAAAGGCAGTTAATCCACAAAGAATAAAAATAGAAACACCAACAATCAAATAATATTTATGATTACCCGTAAATTTAATTACACGTAAGACACTTGGAACAAACAAGGCAATGATGCTTGGAATATATATAAAGGAAAATAATTTGATGAAAAATTCTGGAGTTTGATAGTAATAACAAATAATCCCTGAAAAGAAAAAGACCACCGTCAGCACGCGTAAAAGAAGGATGATTTTTTTGAAATAATTTTTGGTGTGCCGATGTAAATCTAAAAAATACAGTACGAAGATTACATACAAATTGTAAAATACAACTTGTATAAAAAAAGTCAAAATTCTGGTTAAAATTTCTGCCTTTTCTAAACCAATGGAATACGAAAGCTCACGAACAAAGCCGTCATAAATAACATTATATCTGCTTAAAATATAAATAATAAGCGTGAAATTGTAGAGGGCATAATATTTAAAAGTTCTGTCCCTAATAAATATAAAAATAACACTGCTAATTACAATAAAGAGCAGTTGATAAGAAATAACCATGTTCCATAGAAATATTTCCATATACAAATGATTAGCAATTAGGTACTTTAGAGTAAAAATACACTTTTTTTACTCTTAAATTAAAATTAAAAAGTAAATCCAAAAAAAAACGCCGGAAAATTCCGACGTTTTATACTTTTCGATGTAATATTTTACCCTTTAATGGCTTTTATTTTCTCGTTCAATTGGGGTATAATCTGGAAAGCATCTCCTACTACACCGTAATCCGCAGATTTAAAGAATGGTGCTTCTGGATCACTGTTAATAACTACAATTGTTTTAGAAGAATTCACTCCTGCTAAATGTTGAATAGCGCCAGAAATACCAATTGCAACATATAAATTAGGTGAAATTGCTTTCCCAGTTTGTCCTACGTGTTCGGAGTGAGGCCTCCAACCGATATCAGAAACAGGTTTAGAACAGGCAGTTGCAGCATTTAAAGTATTTGCCAGATCTTCAATCATTCCCCAGTTTTCTGGGCCTTTCATACCGCGACCTGCAGAAACTACTACATCCGCTTCCTTCAGATCTAATTTTCCGGAGCTTTGTTCGTGAGAAATCACCTTGATATCTTCACTTGAGACGGATAATTCTTTTATTTCCTCGGTTCCTGAAACTGAACTCTCCTTAATCCCGAAAGAATTTTGAGAAACCGTCACAATTACTCCAGCTGCATCTGCTTTTGCATGCATAAAACCTTTCCCAGAAAAAGCTTTTCTTTTTACCTGAAAAGGAGAAAGACTTTCTGGAGCTTCTAATGCATTGGTAAGTAAAGAATATCCATTCATAATTGCCAACATAGGTGCAATAGATGAGGCATCTGTAGTATGTGGAAAGACAATAATATTTCCTTTCGCTACTTCATTCACCGCTTTTGCATAAGCTTTTGCGCTGAAATTTTTTAAACCTACATCTTTCACATTAATGACGTTGGTTGCGCCATATTTGTATAATAAATCGGAAGAATCTGTAGGATTTAGGGAAACTGCGGTTACCGTTTCTCCGGACTGATCTGCAATGGATTTTGCATAAGAAACAGCCTCGAAAGCTGCTTTTTTATACACTCCATCTATATTTTCTGCATATACGAATACTGCCATTTTTTTTGATTTTAAAAGTTAGATTTCAATTAAATTACTTTTGCTTCTTCATGAAGTAATCTCACCAATTCGTCCAAATTATCTGCGGAAACCATTTTCACGGCAGCTCTTTGGGGAACAGAATCGTAAGAAACACCTTCTACTTTAACTTTTGATGCTACAGGTTCTACAATTTGCAAAGGTTTAGAACGTGCAGACATAATTCCTCTCATGTTTGGAATGATCAGATCTTTTTCGTCTACCATTCCTTTCTGACCTGCAATTACTGCGGGTAATTTTACAGAAATAGTTTCCTTTCCACCTTCAATCTCCCGAACTGCAGTCGCTTCTGCGCCACTTACGTCTAAACCAACACAAGCATTTACAAAAGGTTGATCCAGAAGCTGTGCTACCATTCCTGGAACTGCACAACCATTATAATCAATGGATTCTTTTCCACAAAGTACCAAATCGTAACCTCCAGTTTTTGCAACATTTGCAATTTCTGTGGCTACAGAAAAACTATCTTTTGGATCTGCATTTACTCTGATGGCATCATTTGCGCCAATTGCTAAAGCTTTTCTAATAACGGGTTCGGTGGTATTTTCTCCTACATTAATTACGGTAACCGTGGCTCCCTGAGATTCCTGTAATTTAATGGCTTTCGTTAAAGCGAATTCATCTAAAGGATTAATCACCCACTGAATTCCATTTTTATCAAACGCAGATTTGTCTGCGGTAAAATTAATTTTGGAGGTAGTATCTGGAACACTACTGATACAAACTAATATTTTCATGTGCTAATTTTTACTTTTTAATTTTTGCTAAGATAAATAATTTTATATTATGCATGCATAGTATATTTGAAAATTTTATATTTCATACATAATTTAACCCTTTGGTTTTAAAGGTCTAATCTCTATTTTACTCGGCAAAGTTCGCGGATTCATTTTCAAAATATCCAAAATTAAATTTCCAATATCTTCTGGCTGAATTTTCCAGGCATCTTTTTCAGTCGGGTCATTTCCTGCAAAATGGGTAGAAACAGAACCCGGCATAATGGTAGAAACTTTAATATTATATTTACGCAGATCCAGCATTGCAGCTTGCGTAAAACCTACCGCTCCAAATTTGGAAGCATTGTAACCTGATCCATTTTCGAAAAAATTAGTTCCGGCTAAACTGGAAATGGTAATAAAATACCCTTCTGATTTTTTCAGGCTTTCAACGGAAGCTTTTAAAGTGTGGAAAATCCCAGTGAGATTCGTGTCAATCATCGAGGACCAATCTTCTACAGAAAGTTCATCCACTGGTTTGAAAACTCCTAAACCTGCATTCGCGATCACAAAATTCAATTGCCCAAAATGCTTTATAATTTCACTCACCGCGTTTTCTTCTTCTTGAAAATGTCTCACATCTGAAACAATTCCAAGAACTTTCGAAGCATCTGAAGAAATTTCGGCTGCTGCTTTGTCCACCTCTTTTTTACCTCTTCCACTGATTGCGACCCGAATTCCCTGATCCGAGAGAATTTTTGCAATTCCTAATCCAATTCCTTTGGTTCCACCTGTAATATAGGCGACTTTATCTTTAAACATAAGTTATATTTTAGACTTTAAATATAAAAAAAACGCCCCATTTAAGAGGCGTGTTTAACAAACTTTAGGATTAGTTTTTTGCGTAATTCTCAAAAAACAGAGGAATACTTTCTATTCCTTTGTAAAAATTGTATAAACCATAATGTTCATTCGGGGAGTGAATCGCATCAGAATCCAAACCAAATCCCATCAAAACTGATTTAGCTTCTAAAACTTGCTCAAACATAGCAGTAATTGGAATACTTCCCCCACTTCTGTAGGGCAAAACTTCTTTTCCGAAGGCGGTTTCCATGGCTTTTTTAGCAGCTCTGAATTCTTTAGTATCGCTTGGCAAAACATAGGGCATTCCACCGTGATGCGGCGTTACTTTTACTTTCACATTTGAGGGCGCAATTTTCTCAAAATATTTTGTGAATTTTTCTGTGATCTCTTCTGGCGTTTGATAGGGAACCAATCGCATAGAAATTTTTGCAAAAGCTTTGGAGGGAATTACGGTTTTAGCACCTTCACCGATATAACCACCCCAAATTCCGTTGCAATCCAAAGTTGGTCGGATAGAAGTTCTTTCCAAAGTGGTATAGCCTTTTTCTCCTTCTACTCCATTTAAGCCAATTGATCTTTTGAAATGTTCTGGATCATCTTTTAATTTATTCATTTCCGTTCTCTCTTCATCCGAAATATCTTCAACATTATCATAAAAACCATCAATGGTAATATGTCCATTTTCATCAATTAAATTAGCGATCATGCGGGAAAGAACGTGAATTGGATTAGGAACTGCACCACCATATAATCCAGAATGTAGATCACGGTTTGGTCCTTCTACTTCTACTTCTACATAACTTAAACCACGTAATCCAGTAGTAACAGTTGGCTGCTCATTGGAGTAAATATGCGTATCGGAAATTAAAATAACATCGCAAGACAATTTGTCTTTGTATTCTTTTACAAATGCTTCTAAACTTTTGGATCCAACTTCTTCTTCCCCTTCAAAAATAAATTTAACATTACAAGGCAAGGTATTGGTTTGCATCATGGCTTCGAAAGCTTTAATATGCATAAAAAACTGTCCTTTGTCATCTGCAGCGCCTCTTGCAAAAATAGCACCTTCCGGATGAATTTCTGTCTTTTCAATATAAGGCTCGAAAGGGGGCTTCGTCCACAATTCCAAAGGATCCGGTGGTTGCACATCATAATGTCCGTACATCAAGACCGTTGGTAAATTTTTATCAATAATTTTTTGTCCAAAAACAACAGGATAACCTTCTGTTTCGCAAATTTCTACATCATCTGCGCCGCCATTTTTTAGAAATTTAGCAACTTCATCCGCGCACTTCAGAACTTCATTTTTGTACGCAGGATCTGCCGAGATTGAAGCAATTTTCAGCAATTCAAAAAGTTCATCCACATACCGCTGTTTATTTTCTTGGATGTAATTTATGGTTTCTTTCATTTTATTAGAATTAAATTATTTAAAAATCGAATCTTGTAAAAATAAAAAAAATGTCCTGCAGAAGCAAGACATTTAGATATAATATTGAAAATACCCTTATTTTTTTTCTGGAGTTGCAGTAGCAGGAACTGCTTTCATTTCCGCGGCACTGTCTTTTTTCACCATCACTTCTGGCTGCGTAGCAACTTTTCCAGAATCCATCATGGGCATTGCTTTCTTGTTTTGTATTTCATTCACTTTTGCTGTGGCTGCGTCGCTCATTACATCGTCGCTGTATCTTTGTGCCCCTTCTTCCATTCTCAATACACCGGTATTTCCACCAGGTTGAATTTTCTGGCAACTTACTACCACACTTGCGAAGGCAACCCCTAAAATTATTTTTTTCATATCTACTTTACAATTATTGTGAACCTGTTAAAATTTGATGCTCCAAAAGTATGAAATATTACGATTTTTAGCAAAGTTTTTCTGCGAATTCTAATAACTTCTCAAAATAACTTTGCCTTTTTGGGTTTGCGTAAAAATTAAGTATTGCATTCCACCATCCAAAATTTTATATTTTTTCTTAATTTCATCGGGAGAAAGCGGATAATTTTTCGAAATAATATTGTACTTCTCTTCTTTCTTAATGCTTTTTGAATCAATATTTTCAATTTTCAAATTTCTCCCCGGGAAATTCGCCAATTTTTCTTCGGATGTATAAAGATGCGTATTCGGGTGTAATTTTTTCACATGAAAACGTTCTGCTAAACTATTGAAAGCACCCGATTTTAAAATGGCGTTATTTGGCACATACAAATATTGCAGGGGTTCTGAATATGCTGAAGCAGCTGTTTTTTCTTTTTCAAACCAAAAGGAAAAGGAGGCATCTTCACTTTCCAAATTAGTGCAGATGATTTGTATTTGATGATGGGTTTTGTCTTTTTCCATGATAACCAGTAATTCCTTCACCTCATTTCTAACTGCGATGATTTCAATGGTCGCAATATTTTTTAAGACCGAAATTAAATAAGAAATATCAATAAGTGGGGAAAGTTTGATCAGGATTTTATTAGAAATCATCTGCAACCGATCCTGAATTTCTAAAAGATTGGGCGATAAATCTTCTAGCAGAAACTTTTTGTTTTTTTGCGCATCTCTTCTCGCCGGATCTAAATAAAGCATGTCAAATTTCGCTGTGTTTTTTACTAAGAATTCCTCCAGATTTTCACTAATGAAAATTCCCTTTTTATCCAAAGTTTTCCAATTGTTTTCTACAATTTCTAAAAGCTCCTGATTTTGCTCAACCAAAGTAACAGTCTCAAAATTTTGGGACAAAAAATATGCGTCAATTCCAAATCCGGCGGTTAAATCAATGAAACTTTTTCCCTGTAATTTTTCGGCTTTGTATTTTGCAGTTGCTTGGGACGAAGCTTGTTCCAAATTTAAGTTCGGTGGGAAAATAATATCTTCTTTAAGCAAAAATGGAAATTTTTTTTGAGCGACTTTTTTTCCTTTGATTTGCTGCACAATTTCCGGCATACTAACTTCCGAAAAAGGCGATTTTTTCAATAATATAGAATGTAAATCTGTGTTTAGATTTGCATTGATAAATCTTTGGATTTCTTTGTTAAGGATATTTTTCACCGTTTTTTACTACAAAAGTATCAAAGTCTTGTCTTTTCAAAGTTTGAACTTTCTACTTTTTAAAATTCGCAAAGTCTTACTCAAACATTTCCGCTAACCGAACTGGTTTTATGGCGTTTGAAGAATACATTTCTTCCGCGGATTTGGTTCTATCTAACTTTGGATACAGATTTACGCCAATAATTTTAGTTTTGCCTTCTTCTACCCAATTTTGTTCTTTTACAGCCTGTTCATAAATACTTTCCTGAATTTTTCCCTGCTTGAAAAGTTCACAATAACCTCCTTTTTCTTCTATTTCCAAAAATAATTTCCAGGATTTCTCCGCAAATTGTTGGGTCAAATCTTCTACATAATAACTTCCATTTCCAGCATCATCAAAAACATTAATAATGCTTTCATAAGCCAAGACGATTTGTTGTTTAAAGGAAATTTCTTCTGAAAGTGATGTTGAATTCTCCATTTTGTAATCATTGCTAAAAACTGCATCTGCACCCCCAATCATGGCTGCAGAAAGTTCTAATGAGGAGCGAATCAGGTTATTTTCTGCATCGTTTTTTGATTTATTTCTAAAGGTTGTTTCCGCAAAAATGTAAGGAATTTCATCCAAACCAAATTCTTTTGAAAATT
>Ga0136636_10002681_pt1 | contig 10621 bp, 10 predicted proteins | sample AntDrymUQ8522106_2_FD_104653 | JGI IMG/M metagenome (GOLD analysis project Ga0136636, IMG submission 104653) | Polar desert sand microbial communities from Dry Valleys, Antarctica - metaG UQ852 (21.06) | ecosystem: Environmental > Terrestrial > Soil > Desert | place: Antarctica: Dry Valley... | reverse complement strand
CGCCAGGCACGCGCCAGTCAGAGCGCGCCGACGCCGATGGCGTGCCCAGCGAGCTCAGGCAACTGTTGATCGACCTCCAGCAGTTCCTGCGGGAGAACCGCTTCTGGCTGCTGGGCGGTCTGGGCCTGCTGGCCATCGTCGCGGCCATGCTCCAGCTTGTCACCCGGCGCCGCTGAGCTTGGTCACGGCGGCCCTGTCGAGGCTTCGGGCCAGCCCGGGCAGCGGGCCTGCCGCCTTGCCGCTACCATCGCCCGGAGTTCATTTTTTCGTCCAGGAGACTGTGCATGATCCCCTTGAAGTTCGAGGTCAACGGCCATGCCGTGGCCACCGAGGTGGCGCCGTCCACCTTGCTGATCGACTTGCTGCGCGGGCCGCTGGCCTTGACCGGCACCCACGCCGGCTGCGACACCGCCCAGTGCGGCGCCTGCACCGTGCTGGTCAACGGTGCGTCCGTCAAGAGCTGCAGCCTGCTGGCGCTGCAGGCCCAGGGTGCAAAGGTCACCACGGTGGAAGGTCTGGCCCAGGGCGATGCGCTGCACCCGCTGCAGCAGGCCTTCATGGACTGCCACGGCCTGCAATGCGGCTTCTGCACCCCCGGCATGTTGATGAGCAGCGCCTGCCTGCTGGCGACCAACCCCCGGCCCAGCGAGGCCGAGATCCAGCATGCGCTGGAAGGCAACCTCTGCCGCTGCACCGGTTACGTGAAGATCGTGGCCGCCGTGCAGCAGGCCTCCGTGGCGATGGCCGGAGCACACGCATGAACGCGCCGATGGAAGCCCAGCGTTTCGGCAGCGGCCAGTCGGTGCGCCGCATCGAAGACCCGGCCCTGGTCACCGGCCAGGGCCGCTACACCGATGACGAGACCCTGCCCGGGCAGACCCATCTCGTCTTCCTGCGCAGCCCGTATGCGCATGCCGACATCACCGGCATCGACGTGACGGATGCCCTCGCCATGCCCGGCGTGGTGGCCATCTACACCGGGGCCGATCTGGCCGCCGCTGGCGTCAGGCCGATGGCCGGCGTGCCCTTCCCGCGGCCCGACGGCCAGCCCGGCGCCACGGCGCTGCGCCGCGCCCTGGCCCACGGCCGCGTGCGCTTCGTCGGCGAGGCAGTGGCGGTGGTGGTTGCCGACAGCATCGACCAGGCCCGCGCTGCGGCCGACGTTGTCGTGGTCGATTACAACCAGCTGCCGGCGGTGGTGAACGCCTTCGACGCGATGGCACCCGGCGCCCCGGCGTTGTGCGACGCCGCGCCCGACAACATCAGCGCCGGCATGTCGCATGGCGATGCGGCCGCCACTGCGGCGGCGTTTGCCGCTGCGGCATACACCGTGTCGGTGGACGTGGACAACCAGCGCCTGGCGCCCAGCCCGATCGAGCCGCGCGCTGTCTCGGCCCGGGTGCCGGCCAGCGGCCCGGACGCCGGCCGCCTGGTGGTGCGCCTGTCCAGCCAGATGCCCACGGCGGTGCGCGGCGGCCTGGTCGATGCCATCCCCGGCCTCACGCCCGAAGCCGTGCGGGTGCTGGTGGGTGATGTCGGCGGCGGCTTCGGCATGAAGACCGGCATCTACCCCGAGGACATCGCCATCGGCTTTGCCGCCTGGACGCTGAAGCGCCCGGTGAAGTGGCGCGCCGACCGCGTCGATGAATTCCTGGGCGCGGTACACGGCCGCGACGTGGTCAGCCGCGCCGAACTGGCGCTGGACGCCGACGGCCGGGTGCTGGCACTGCGCGTCAAGGGCTATGCCAACGTGGGCGCCTATGGCACGGCCACCGGCATCGCCATCCAGGTGCTGATCGGGCCCTGGGTGTCGACCAGCGTCTACGACATCCCGTTGGTCGACGAGCAGTTCATCGCGGTGCTGACCAACACCACGCCGACCGGTGCCGCCCGTGGCGCCGGCCGGCCCGAGGCCATCTACCTGACCGAGCGGCTGATGGACGCGGCCGCCCGCAAGCTGCGCATGGACCCGGCCGAGCTGCGCCGCCGCAACATGATCGGCCCCGAGCAGATGCCCTACAAGAACGCGATGGGCCAGGTGTACGACTCCGGCGCCTTCGCGCAGATCCTCGACCAGGGCCTGGCCTTGGCCGACTGGACCGGCTTTGCCGCCCGGCGTGCCGCATCAGAAGCCGCAGGCAAGCTGCGTGGTCGCGGCATCGCCACCTTCCTGGAATGGACCGGCGGCAATGCGCTGACCGAGACGGTGACGGTCAACGTCACCGCCGACGGCTACATCGAGCTGGGCTCGGCCACCCAGGCCATGGGCCAGGGCATCGCCACCAGCTATGCCCAGCTGGCGGTGGACGTGTTCGGCGTGCCGATCGACCGCATCCGCGTGCTGCAGGGCGACACCGACCGGGCCAACGGTTTCGGCAGCGCTGGCTCGCGCTCGCTGTTCACCGGCGGGTCGGCGGTCAGCGTGGCGTCGAAGAAGACGGTGGAAGACGCCAAGACCCTGGCAGCCGAGGCGCTGGAGGCGCCGGCGGCCGACATCGAATACCTGGCCGGCCGCTTCAACGTGGCCGGCACCGACCTGGGCATCGGCCTGTTCGAGCTGGCCGCGCGCCAGGTGGGCGGGCGCATCACTGCCACCGACGGCGCCACCGCCGGCGGTCCCACCTGGCCCAACGGCTGCCATGTCTGCGAGGTGGAGATCGATCCCGCCACCGGCGAGGTGGCGGTGGTGGCCTATGCCTCGGTCAACGACATCGGCCGGGTCGTCAGCCCGACCATCGTCGAAGGCCAGATCGAGGGTGGTGCGGTGCAGGGCATCGGCCAGGCGCTGTGCGAGCGCGTGGCCTACGACCGCGAGACCGGCCAGCTGCAGAGCGCCAGCTTCATGGACTACGCGCTGCCGCATGCCGACGGCTTCCTCGGCTTCAAGACAGTCTTCGACACCAGCATCCCGTGCAAGACCAACACCCTGGGCGTGAAGGGCGTGGGCGAGCTCGGCACCATCGGCGCCACGCCGGCGGTGGTGAATGCGGTGATCGACGCGCTGGACCACGCCGGCCTGGGCGCGGCGGCCGAGGCCATCCAGATGCCGGTGACGGCCGAGCGGGTGTGGCGGGCGCTGCACCTGAAGCACTTCGACCCCTCGCCTTACCAGGCTTGACCGGGCCGGATGTGAACCAGGCGCCTTCGGGCGCCTTTTCAATGGCCGGGTCACGAACCATCGCTGTGCTGCGATTTTGATTTGTTGGACGGAGGATCTTGATGTCGATCCACAGTGCCGTTGTCCCCCAAGTTCCATGTCGTGATCCCGCGCGACATCCGCCGGGCGCTGGCCTTGGTGCCCGGCCAACGCCTGCTGGCCAGGCTGGTGGGTGACCGGATCGAACTGGTGCCGATCCAGCCGATGTCGGCGATGCGGGGGCTGTTCGCCGGCATCGACACCGCCGTGCCCGCCGACGACCCCGAGCGGCACGCCAGCGCGCCATGAACGTCGTCGACTCCTGCGGCTGGCTGGAGTACCTGGCCGACGGACCGAATGCGGCGTTTTTCGAGCCGGCGCTGACCGATGAGGACCAGCTTCTGGTGCCGGCCATCACGCTGTTCGAAGTGGCCTGGGTGCTGGTGCGCCAACGCGGGCCGGCGGCGGCGGAGACGGCACTGGGCTTCATGGCGCGCGGCCGGGTGGTCGACCCTGACCTGGCGGCGTCACTGCGGGCTGCCCGGTCAGCCGTGCAACACCAGCTGGCGATGGCCGATGCGCTGATCTGGCAGGCCGCCACCGACCATGCCGCCGTGCTGTGGACACAAGACGCCGGTCTGGCCGCTGTGCCGGGTGTGCACTACCAGCGCCGGCCCGGCTGAGCCTGCACCTCGGGCGGCAGGTCTGGGCCGATCTCAGGCTCTCAGGCCGCGCGCAGGCAGTCGACGATCTGCAACCGCGCGGCCCGCCAGGCGGGGATGAAGCCGCCCACCACGCCCATCGCCAGCGCGAAGGCCAGTGCCTGCCAGGCGATCGTGGGGGTCAGCACGAAGCGGAAGGCCAGCTCGGCGAAGGTCTGGAAGTTGGTGGTCGACACGTCCACCGCCTGCATGCTGCTGGCAACCGCCAACCCCACCACGCCGCCGATGGCCGACAGCAGCAGGCTTTCCACCAGGAAGGCGGCCAGCACCGCGCCGCGCCGGAAGCCCAGCGCCCGCAGCGTGCCGATCTCGCCGGTGCGCTGCGCCACGGCGGCAAACATCGTGATCATCGCGCCCACCACCGCGCCGATCGAGAAGATGACGGCCAGGCTCAGGCCCAGGATGTTGATGAAGGTGGCCAGCGCCTCGCTCTGCTCGGCATAGAAGCGGATCTCGGGCTTGGCCTCCAGCGCCAGCCGCGGGTCGGCGTCGATGCGGGCCTTCACGTTGTCGAACAGGCTGCTGTCGGCCAGGCGGAAGACGACGATGGAGAACACCGTGCGGCGGAAGGCCTGGGCCATCTGCTCGGCGTCGCCCCAGATCTCGCTGTCGAACCCGCTGCGGCCGGAATCGAAGCGGCCGACGATCAGCCAGTCGCGCCCCGCAAAGCGCAGGCTGGCGCCGATGTCGATGCCGGCAAAGCCGCTGGCCGTGCTGGTGCCCACCACGATCTCGCTGGTGCCGGGCCGGAACATGCGGCCCTCGGCAATGCGCACGCCGGGCCGCAGCTGCAGGCCGATGTCGGAGGTGCCGCGCACCGTCACATTGCTGGGCTTGCCGTTGCTGCGCTTGGGCAGGTTGATCAGCACCACCGGCTCGGCGCTGAGCAGCGCCCGGCCGAGGCTGTCGGTGGCGATGCCCGGCAGGGTGGACAGGATGGCCGCCTGGCTGCGCTCGATGCCGCTGTTGATCTCGGCGCTGGCGCCTTGGCGCAGCACCATCACGTTGTCGGGCTGGCCGGTGGCCACCAGGGTGCTGCGGATGCCCTCGCTCATCATCAGCACGGTGGCAAACACATAGACCACCAGGGCCATGCCGCCGGCTGTCAGCAACGTGGTGACGCGCCGCACCCACAGGTTGCGGGCGATGTAGCTGAAGGGCACCGCTTTCAATGGAGCCCCTCGGTCGCCGAGTACGTCGACCGATCCCCCGAGGGGATGCGGGCCGGCTTGGGAGCGGCCCGGCGCTCGGCCCGCTCGCTTGCGATCACCATGGTTTGCCTCATCCCACGTGACGCAATCCGTTGACGATGTCGATGCGGCCCATGCGCCAGGCCGGCCAGGCGGCTGCCACCAGGCCCACCACCAGGGCGGCGGCCAGCTGCAGCGCCATCGTCAGGTTCGACACCTGGAAGATCGGAAACAGCGTGCCCGCCGCACTGCGGAAGGCGGCTGCCAGTGGCCAGGTCAGCAGCAGCCCGGCCACGCCGCCGATGGCGGCGATCAGCAGGCTTTCACCCAGCAGCAGCCGCACCACGAAGCCGGGCGGAAAGCCCAGTGCCTTCAGCGTGGCGTACTCGGCCAGGCGCTCGCGGGCGGTCATCGTCATGGTGTTGGCCATCACCGCCATGATGATGACCACGATGATCAGGCTCACCGCCTGCACCGCCACCAGGATCGCCTCGCTCATCGAAACGAAGCCGAGCTGGAAGGCGGCCTCGGTCTCGGTCAGTGTCTCGGCCAGCGAGTTGGCGAACTGCTTGTCGATGCGCTGCGCCACCGCCGCTGCATTGGCCGGCTCGTCGATGCCGACGATGTAGACGCCCACCACGTCGCCGCGGCCGCGGCCGCGCGCGCTCTGGCGCACCCTCTCGTTGATGTAGCCCCAGTGCATCAGCAGCTGGCTCTCGTCGGTCTTGGCCTCGGCGCCGTCCCAGATGCCGCGCAGCGTGAAGGTCCAGGTGCCGGGGTAGAAGGTGCCGCGCAGCGGGATCTGGTCGCCCACCTTCCAGTCGAACTTGGTCGCCAGCTTGCGGCCCACCAGCACGCCCTGGCGGTCACGCAGGAAGGCCAGGCGCTCGGCCTCGGGGATCTTGTACTCGGGGTACAGCGGCAGGTAGGTGGCCGGGTCGACCGCAAACTGCGGGAAGAAATTGCGCTCGGTGATGTACACCCCGCCGAACCAGTTCGACCAGCTGACCTGGCGCACCCCCTCCACCGAGCGCAGCCGCTCGGCGTAGTTCAGCGGCAGCGGAAAGGTCAGCGAGATGTTGCTGCGCACCACCAGGCGGGTGCTGCTGCTGCCTTCCACGCCGGCATACCAGGCGTCGACGATGGTGCGCAGCAGGCCGAAGGCGCAGATCGCCACCACCAGGCCCAGCACCGTCAGGCCGGTGCGCAGCTTGTGGCGGAAGGCGTTCTTCAGCAGCAGCTTGAACAGGAACATGTGTCAGCGCCGCCCGGCCGCCCGAAGGCGCTGACGCGCCCCCTCGGGGGGCAGCGAACGACGTGAGCGTGGGGGCATTGCCATGTCAGGCTGGCTGGTCGTCGACCAACACACCTTTTTCCAGGTGCACCACGCGGCCGGCGCGGGCGGCGGCCTTGGGGTCGTGGGTGACCATCACGATGGTCTTGCCCAACTGCTGCACCAGCGCGTCCAGCAGGCCCAGCACTTCTTCGCCGGTGGTGCGGTCCAGGTCGCCGGTGGGCTCGTCGGCGACGATCAGCGTCGGGTCGGTCACCAGCGCGCGGGCGATGGCCACCCGCTGCTGCTGGCCGCCAGACAGCTCGTTCGGGTAGTGGTCGGCCCGGTCGTTCAGGCCCAGGAGGTTCAGCACCTGGGCCACGCGCTGGTGGCGTTCACGCGATGACAGGCCGGTCAGCAGCAGTGGCAGTTCGACATTGTCGAAGGCGCTCAGCACCGGCAGCAGGTTGTAGAACTGGAAGATGAAACCGACGTTGGCGGCGCGCCAATCGGCCAGTGCGCCTTCGCCCAGGCGGGCGATGTCGACCCCGGCGATCTCGATGCTGCCGCTGCCGGGCTTGTCGATGCCGGCGATCAGGTTCAGCAGCGTGCTCTTGCCCGAGCCGCTGGGGCCCATCAGCGCGACGAACTCGCCTTGCATCACGTCGAGCTGGATGTCCAGCAGCACGGGGATGGCCTGGCCGCCACGCACATAGCCTTTGCTGAGGTGGCGGATGCGAATGAGGGGGGTCATGTCTGCCCCTCATAAAACGGGTCCGCTTGGCGGTCCCCCGGGGGGCCGAACCCGGACCTGCGGCGTCCAGTGGACGGCGCATGCCAGTGAGGGGCCGGCCTGGGGCGGCCCGGCGATCGGCCCGTTGTCATTTCGCGGTCACCGTCACCAGCGCACCGGCCGCCAGCTTGTCGCCCGGCGCCAGCACCACCCGCTCGCCGACCTTTAGCGTGCTGCCGGTCACTTCCTGCAAATCGCCGATCTTGCGGCCCAGGGTCACCGGCACCTGTTCCACCGTCTCGCCGGCCAGGCGGAAGACCACCGGCTTGCCATCGCGCTGCACCACCGCCTTCGGGTTGAGCGCGATCACCGGCTTCTGGTCGTCGGCAGTGGCCGGGCGGGACAGGAAGCTGACCTTGGCGCTCATCTCCGGCAGGATGCGCGCGTCCAGCGCCTCGAAGCGGATCTTGGTCATCACCGTGGCCTTGGCCCGGTCGACCGTGGGCACGATGCGCGACACATTGCCGCGCCAGCGCACGTCGGGCAGCGCGTCCAGCGTGATCTCCACCGGCTGCTCGGGCTTGATCTTGGCCACATTGCTCTCGCTGACATCGGCCTCCACCTCCAGCGTGCGCAGGTCGGCCATGGTCACCACCGCGCCCGAGGTGCCGCTGGCGCTGGAGAACGGCGTGATCATGTCGCCGACGTTGGCGTTCTTCACCAGCACCACGCCGTCGAAGGGCGCGCGGATCTCGGTGTTGGCCTGGTTGACCTGCTGCACCCGCACCTGGGCCTGGCTCTGGGCGATGGCGGCCTGCGCCGTGGTGATGGCCGCCTGCTGGGTGGCCAGCGCCGAGCGGGCCACCGCCAGGCGCCGGCTGGCCGCGTCCACCGCCTGGGCCGAGATGAAGCCCTGGCCCTGCAGCGCCTGCTGGCGCTGCAGTTCCACCTCGGCATTGGCCAGTTCGGCACGGGCCTGGCCCAGTGCCGCCTCGGCCTGGGCACGGGCGGCCTGGGTCTGGGCCACGCCGGCTTGGGCCACGCCGATGGCCGCCTGCACGTCGCTGGCGTCCAGCCGGCCGATCAGGTCGCCCTGCTTGACCAGGCTGCCTTCGCGCACATTCAGCTCCACCAGCCGGCCGGTGCCCTTGCTGGCCACCGCCGCGCGCCGCTGCGCCACCACATAGCCCGAGGCGGTGAGCTCGGCGTATTGCTGCGACGGGTAGGCCGCCAGCACCGCACTGGCTTGCACCGTGGCCTTGCGCGGCATCAGCCAGGCGGCCACCACTCCGGCCAGCACCAGTGCGCCCAGCACCCAGGGCCAGCGCCGCCGGCGGCGTTGCAGCGGCGCTGCGCTGCGGTCGATGCGCAGCGCGGCCAGGCCCAGGGTGGCGGCGGCAAAAGCAGGGGGAACAGGGGCAGGAACAGCGGGCGCGTCGGCCATGGATGCAGCGGGCGGATGCCGGGTCTGGAAGGCGCCGAGCATGCCATGGCGGGCTGCCGCCCCTTGAAACCGGGGGCACTGCCCCAAGCTCGATTGCGCAGGGCTGCAGCGTGCGCCGCCGCCCCTTGTCGAACAACACCGAGACCGCTCCATGACCAAGCAAACCCACGCCTTCCAGGCCGAAGTCAAGCAGATCCTGCACCTCGTCACCCACTCGCTCTACAGCAACAAGGAAATTTTCCTGCGCGAGTTGGTCAGCAACGCCAGCGACGCCTGCGACAAGCTGCGCTTCGAGGCGCTGGACAACAACGCGCTGTACGAAGACCAGCCCAACCTGGAAGTGCGGGTGGTGTTCGACGCCGAGGCCAAGACCATCACCATCCGCGACAACGGCATCGGCATGAGCGCCGAGGAAGCCGCGTCGCACCTGGGCACCATCGCCAAGAGCGGCACGCGCGAATTCATGGCGCGGCTGGAGGGCGACCAGAAGAAGGACGCCAACCTGATCGGCCAGTTCGGCGTCGGCTTCTACAGCGGCTTCATCGTGGCCGACCGCATCACCGTCGAGACCCGCCGCGGCGGCGCGCCCGAGACCGACGGCGTGCGCTGGAGCAGCGAGGGCACCGGCGAGTACGAGCTCGAGTCCATCACCCGCGCCACCCGCGGCACCGACGTGACCCTGCACCTGCGCGATGACGAGAGCGAATTCCTCAGCACCTGGAAGCTGAAGTCGATCATCAGCAAGTACTCCGACCACATCTCGCTGCCGATCCTGATGCAGAAGGAAGAGTGGGACCAGGAGGCCAGCAAGCAGGTCAAGAAAGACGACTGGGAGACGGTGAACAAGGCCGCCGCGCTGTGGGCACGCAGCAAGAGCGACATCACCGACACCGAGTACCAGGATTTCTACAAGCAGATCAGCTACGACCAGGAGCCGCCGCTGGCCTACACCCACAACCGGGTGGAAGGCCGCAGCGAGTACACCCAGCTGCTGTACGTGCCGGCGCACGCGCCGATGGACCTGTGGAACCGCGACAAGCGCGGCGGCGTGAAGCTGTATGTCAAGCGCGTGTTCATCATGGACGACGCCGAGGCGCTGATGCCGGTGTACCTGCGCTTCGTCAAGGGCGTGATCGACTCGGCCGACCTGCCGCTGAACGTGAGCCGCGAGCTGCTGCAGGAAAGCCGCGACGTGAAGGCCATCCGCGAGGGCAGCACCAAGCGCGTGCTGGGCATGCTGGAGAGCCTGGCCGACAGCGAGGACGCCGCAACTGCGGCTGACAACAAGGCCAGGTACCTGAAGTTCTGGGGCGAGTTCGGCGCGGTGCTGAAAGAAGGCATCGGCGAGGATTTCTCCAACCGCGAGCGCCTGGCCAAGCTGTTCCGATTTGCCAGCACGCATGCCGACGAGGGCGTGTCCTTCGCCGACTATGTGGGCCGCATGAAAGACGGCCAGGAGGCCATCTACGTCATCACCGCCGACAGCCTGGCCGGCGCCAAGGCCAGCCCGCAGCTGGAGATCTTCAAGAAGAAGGGCATCGAGGTGCTGCTGCTGGTCGACCGGGTCGACGAGTGGATGCTGAGCCACCTGTATGAGTTCGAAGGCAAGCAGCTGCAAAGCGTGGCCAAGGGCGCGGTCGACCTCGACAAGCTGCTCGACGACGACGAGAAGAAGGCCGCTTCAGCCGTGGCCGAAGGCTTCAAGCCCACGCTGGACAAGCTGAAGGCCGCGCTGGCCGGCCGTGCCAAGGACGTGCGCGTCACCACCCGGCTGGTCGATTCACCCGCCTGCCTGGTGGTCGACGAGGGCGACATGAGCGGCCACCTGGCGCGCATGCTCAAACAGGCCGGGCAGAGCGCGCCCAAGAGCCAGCCGATCCTGGAAGTGAACCCCGAGCATGCGCTGGTGCAGAAGATGGCCGGCGACGCGCTGCACTTCGACGACCTGGCGCACATCCTGTTCGACCAGGCGCTGCTGGCCGAAGGCGGCCAGCTCGACGACCCGGCGGCTTATGTGGCGCGGGTCACCAGGCTGCTGTCGGCCTGATCCTCAATCGGCCTGGCCCAGGTCGGGTTCCAGGGCCGGCTCGGCCATGGCCCCGATCTGTTCGCGCAGCTCGGTG
>Ga0136636_10002680_pt1 | contig 10625 bp, 11 predicted proteins | sample AntDrymUQ8522106_2_FD_104653 | JGI IMG/M metagenome (GOLD analysis project Ga0136636, IMG submission 104653) | Polar desert sand microbial communities from Dry Valleys, Antarctica - metaG UQ852 (21.06) | ecosystem: Environmental > Terrestrial > Soil > Desert | place: Antarctica: Dry Valley... | reverse complement strand
GGGCGGGTTGGTAGGCCATGTGGCAGCTTGTACATTCCGCCTTGTAGCTGGCCGGCGTATTGGTTGGCATGGGCAGGCGGTCGGCAAAAGCCGGCAGGGCGATGCCGATCAACAGAGTCAGGGCGAGGCGTTTCATCTCAGCGCACCTCGGTCATGTAAGCGACGAAATCGGCTTTCTCTGCCGGTGTACAGGCACGGCCGACGACTTCCTTGCAATTGCGGCCAAACCATTTTTCCACCTTGGCCGGGTCGCTAAAGCGCTCAGTATTAGCGGCCACGGCGAGCGGACGAATGCTCTTGCCGGTAATGGTATGTTGGCCAATATTTACCGGGTTGTCGGTATGGCAACTGGTGCAGGCCGGCATCTTCTCGTTGTTGGTAAAGCGCTGGCGGAAGAAGGCGTCGCCGCGCTTGGCGGTCGGCGCAAAGCCGGATTGTTGGGCGGTCGCTTCAGCCGCGTAGGCTTGGCGAATCAGTTGCGGGGTTTCGGCCTGGCCGGCCAGGCTGGCGAGCAGCAGGCACAAGGCCAGGGGCAGGGCGGGGAGGGCTCTCATCGTTGTTCTCCTTTGTTATCATGGAGAAGAAGTGTAGAGAGCCAGCCTTAAGGGCGTCTTAGGCCAAACTTAAGGCCGGGTTAACCAGGGCAATAAATTACTTTTCCGTCAGCGTCATCAAAATGTCGGCATACCAGGCGCAGTTCAGCCCGAGTGCTTCGTCGAGCTTCAGGTCACGCGAGCCGACATCTAGCCTTGAGGAATGCACACCGAGCAGCATCCACGGCAGTTCATCCATGGCCATCTCACCCTCGGTGACGCGCATGACGACCGGGGCGCCGCTACTGCCGCGATGGGTACGGGCATCGGTTAGAAAGTAACCCTGGCCCTGGAAGCGCATACCGAATGACGAGGCAATCACCGCGTGTCGGACCACCGGCATGTGGTGCATGGTGTCGTGGAAGCCTAGCGGGAAGCCGACGACCAGTAATGAGGAGCCGATTTCCACCTGATCGAGTTTGCCGATCAGGTGTTTTGGCGTAAAAGCGCGGTAGACCGCAGTCTTTGGTAGCGCTGAGCGTTCGATTTCAATCACCGCAACGTCAATCTCTCCCGCCGTATCACTACCGACGCGCCAAATGCTTTTGCCATCCCGATAGAGCGGAATCGAGAAGCCGGTCGAGTTGGCCATCAACTGCGCATCGGTATGCAGCTCAACCTCAATGCGGTCGGGGAAGTGCTTGCTCGGCTTGTCGAACATGACGTGCCTACTGGTGACCAGAAACAAGCGTTCGTCGCGCTGGAAGAAGAAAGCGCTGGCATTGGTCAGCAGGCGCTTGCGCTCAAAGGTGCAGACTCGGGCGGCAGCCAAGAGCAGTGATTCGATTTTTTGCGGGCCGGGTTTGATGGGTGTTGTCATGGCGGCCTCAGACCGTGGGTTTCAGGCAGTGAGCGGCTTTGGCGGCCTGATAGGTTTGATCGATCAACTTTTCATCCGTTAACGGCGGCGTCAGTTTCTCGCCAAAGACCTTGCAGTCGGCCCGCTCGGAAATCAATTCAAACGTATAGCGGGCTTTTTCTGCCATCGTCAGCAGGGGCTTTTCCGTGCAGGCAGCCAGTGCCAAGGGGATCAGAAAAATAAGGCAAAAATGGCGCAAAAGGAACTCCGAGAATGGGTAAGCGTTTCCACCTTAACAGGTTTGCTTTTTATTGACCAAAGATCACTAAGTTGATGCAAAATTCCCTTCGATATCAATCGGATCACTATTGGCAGTTCCTTGAGCCATCTACAGCTATTTGTCCGGTATATCGATGAAATGGGCGCGCAACCAGTCGCGATCAATTTCCCAGCGCACTTCCTTGACGCCAGTTTGAGCCTTGACTATGGCGCCGGCTTCGGACTGCACTTCGCCAAGCAGTTTTTCGGCAGCGATGAAGGCGGGGTCGTTCGGGTTTTTCGTGTTCACGTCGGGATAAAGCACCGCCAAAGCTTTGAAAGCTGGCACCTCGAAGCTGCGGGGCGTACTGACGTAGGCCGTGCCATTTTTAACCTTAATTACCCAGAACTTGTAAGGGTAGTTTTTAAGTTTCTCGCTGGCTTGCGTTTCGATGGCGCTACTTAGATGGCGCGAGGTCGAGTCGGGTGCCCGGATGTACCAGTCGAGGCCGACCAGAAAAACCAAAACGGCAATAACCCAATATTTCTTTTTCATCACTATCTTTCTGTTTCAAGGCTTTGATCGGCAGTGATTGACGCTCGTGCATTCTTGCGCGCCGAGCAGACTGGCCAAGAAATAATGAGGCAAGCAAAGGCGACGAATTTAATCGTTCAGTCGTTGGCAAAATATAAATTTCTCTGCTGAGATGCTATTTCACAAAATAAGTGTATTCTAATATATAAAAAATAGTCCAAAGGGCAAACAGCGCTATTCATTACATTTGAGGAGGAGACAAACATGCTGAAAATTATTGGCGGGATTCTTTTGGGGGTTGGGCTTACGGTTCTCGTGGCCTGGAAAAGTATAGGCGGCATGATGTTCTCGGAACAGCTTAGCCCCTATTCAGTCGAGGAAACAACGGCCAGAATTCAGCAAAACATTCAGGCGGCGGGCAATGGCTGGTCCATCTCGGGCCTGCGCAATCCGGCCAAACCGGTCGAACAGGAAGGCGGTAATGTGCTACCGGTACTTCTGATCGAGGCTTGCAGTACCAATTATTCCGGGCCTATCCTCAAGGAAGACTCGGTGCGTTTCCTCTCCTTATTGATGCCTTGCAAGATTGCGGTCTACAAGAAAAATGACGGCAAAGTCTATATCGGCATTCTCAACGCCGGCCTGATTGGTCGACTTTTTGGGCCTTTGGTCGGCGACATCATGGAGAAAGTTGTGGTCGACCAACAGAAATTTCTTGTCATGGACCCGACCAAGCCAGCGCCTCCATTGATCGTCCCCAAAATGGGCGGTGAAGGTGGTAGCGGGGCTGGTGCGGCAGCCGGTTGCTGATCGCCATGGTCACCAAGGAGTTCATCATGAATGGAAAAAAAGCGCTGTTAGCGGCTGGTTTGCTCGGTGCAATGTTGAGTTGGGGCGTGGCTTGGGGGAATTCCCCAGCGCCAGCTGCCGTACCAACGGCAACGCTGCCGGTTGCCGCTGTGGCCAACCCCGCAACCCCAGCAACTGCTGCCAAGATCAATCACAGTACGGCTGACCATAGCAAGTTCAAGGAATTGCAAAAGACTTTTGTCTCCGGCCCGGAGGTCACCAAGGTCTGCCTGAGTTGCCATACCGAGGCGGCCAAACAGGTCCAACACACCAAGCACTGGACTTGGGAATACACCGATCCCAAGTCGGGCCAGAAGCTGGGCAAGAAAAATATCATTAACAACTACTGCACGACCACTATTTCCAACGAGAAGGACTGCATGGCCTGCCATGCCGGTTATGGCTGGAAGGATGCGAATTTTGACTTCAAGGCGGAAGAAAATGTTGACTGTCTGATTTGCCACGACAGTACGGCGACCTATCGCAAACTACCGGGTGACGCCGGCCATCCGGTTTATCAACGCAAGGAATTTCCGCATGGCTCCGGTAAGTTTGTCGAAGCCGTCGATTTGGCCAAAGTGGCGCAGAGTGTGGCGATGCCCAATCGCAGCAATTGCGGCTCCTGCCATTTTTATGGCGCGGGAGGTGACGGCACCAAGCACGGCGACCTCGATAGCGCACTGAAAAATCCAGGTAAATACCTTGATGTGCACATGGATGCGAAGGGTTTGAACTTTACTTGTTCAACCTGCCACGTTACTGCCGGGCACCAGGTGGCTGGCAGTCGTTATGAAATGGCCGCCGCGCTGAAGGGTCCGGCGCATGTCCGGGGCAAGGCCGATGCCGCACCGGCGTCCTGCCAATCCTGCCATGGCGACAAGGCGCACAAGGAGAATGTGCTTCACGCTGAGCGCCTGAATACCCACAGTAATAAACTGGCCTGCCAGACTTGTCATATTCCCGAATTTGCCCGTGACAGCGTTGGTACGGAAACAGTATGGGATTGGTCAACGGCGACCAAGATGGGGCCGGATGGCAAGCCGCTCTTTACCAAGGACAGCGCCGGTCGACGTTCTTTTGACTCGAAAAAAGGAAATTTTTCCTGGGACTCGTATTTGATTCCTGAGTACCGCTGGTTCAACGGGCATTTCAGCTACATCGCCAAGGGAGACAAGATTGACCCAAGCAAGTTGGTTGAAATTAACCACGCCGAAGGCACACCGGGTGACCCTGATTCGCGCATCTGGCCCCTGAAAATTCACCGTGGCAAGCAGGCTTACGATAGCGAAAATAACATGCTACTGGTCGTCCATACCGCTGGTGAAGATGATACTGCGCTTTGGCGCAATTACGACTGGCAAAAGGCGATCGAGACCGGCATGAAGACGGCTGGCTTGCCGTACAGCGGCAAGTACGGCTTTGTCAGCACCGAAATGAGTTGGCCAATTACCCATATGGTGGCGCCGAAGACGGATGCATTGGGCTGCGCTCAATGCCATGCCGACAAAGGGCGTCTTGCGGGCGTGACAGGGGTCTATCTGCCGGGGCGCGACCGTAACCGTCTGCTTGACATGATCGGTTGGGCCGTTGTCCTGCTCAGCCTGCTCGGCGTCCTGATTCATGGTGGTCTCCGTGTTTACCTTAACTACAAGCGCAAGGGATAAGATCATGAACGCACCCTCCCGCATCTATCTTTACAAACGTTATGAGCGTTTCTGGCATTGGTCACAGGCAGTGCTGGTTATTTTCATGCTGCTCACCGGTTTCGAAATTCACGGTATGTACAGCAACTTTGGCTTTCAGCACGCCGTTGAATATCACACGCTAGCCGCCTGGATTTTGCTGACGTTGTGGGCCTTCACCATTTTCTGGCAATTTACGACCGGTGAGTGGCGGCAATATATTCCGACGCTAAACAAAGTGATTGCCATGGTCCGCTACTACGCTTTTGGTATCTTTGTCGGCGCTAATCCGCCTTTTCACAAGACAGCAGGGAAGAAACACAATCCTTTGCAGCGTCTGGCCTACGTCACTTTGCTGGCGATGGTTTCACCACTCATTTGGGGCTCGGGGTTTCTCTATCTTTTCTACGCTTATTGGAAAGATCTTGGCCTTGACAGTTTTCTCGGCCTTGAGGGCGTTGCCCTGGTGCATACCGCCGGTGCTTTCATGATGCTGACCTTCTTCATCGTTCATGTCTATTTGACGACGACCGGGCATACCCCCTTTGCCCACATCAAGACCATGATTACCGGCTGGGAAGATGCTGAGGATGAGGCGCCGACTGCCGGCAAGCACTGATCGGTGTTAGTAATTATCCCCGACCACCCAACCAGGTGGTCGGGTTATTTCCCAGAGTGTTTTGCTGCATCCCGGAGAAACGCTTCATATTGAGGCCAGTCATGGACCGGGCCAACATGGGAAAAAACGACCAAACCCTGTTTATCCAGCACATAGCTGGTCGGAAAACTACGCGCAATTGCCCGGTCCGGCAGTAGCGTGTTGTTGGTTAGATGCAGGTTGGCGTCGGTCTCACCACGACTGCCCGAGTCTGATAACGGTAATGCCAGTTGCTGACTTTGTGCCCAGTGTTGGGCGATGGCGAAAGGTTCGCGTATTTGTAACAGGACGAAAACAATATCCCGTCGGTCGCTCAAGGTCTTGTAGAGCTTGGCCAATTCCGGCATTTCCTTGCGGCAGGGCGGGCACCAACTGCCCCAGAGGTGAAGGATGACCACCTTACCTTTTAGCCCACTCAGCTTGGCCGCTTTGCCCTGTGCGTCGAGAAAGGCGAGATCAGCCATGCGTTGTCCGGGTTCAATCCCGGTTACGGCTTTGGCCGTCTCTGCGGCTGGCAGGTACGGCCCCCACAGATGGGGCCAGGCCTTTGCATTAAAAACTACCTGATTATTACGGGCGAAAAGCACACACTTTTGCCGCGTATTGGCTTTGCAGGCGCTAATTGCCTTATCTTCAGCCAAATCCGGTGAATCTGCCCCGGCATACCAGCCCCAAGCCCCACCGGGGGCGATGGCAAAGGCGCGCTGTTCCTCGGATTTTTCATAGGCCTGAAAGGCTTCCAGACCGGCTGCAGAGAGGTTTGGCCTGTTCTCGGCCAGCGTTGGTGTGGCCGCTAAAGATATTAAGAAGGCTGAGAGGACATGCTTTTTCATCATCCAGTCGATTTTGTTGATTTGTCTGTGGACCGCGAATAGGGTCTGGCTTGCAAGTTTGTGCATTAGAAAATACTAACATTAACTTGAGTGGGAAATTTCACTGCGTATTTCACTCATCGGTGCCGAGTGCAGCAACCTAAGCCAGCTTTCATTGAACTGCGGTCGACCGGGAAAAATGGTGGTTTCTAGATAAACCCATCACAAGATCTACATTTACGCAGGTTGTCGAATTAAGGCTCATCTAAGTTCTTCGACCCGAAACGGCAGGTGACTTGCTGCTTCGTCGGCATAGGCCGCGATGCCGTCTTGTTGCCGCGCCAGATACTGGCCAATCAGGTGTCGCATGCGCTCATCGGCAACCCAGTGGCAGGAGCGGACAATGGTCGGTTCGAAGCCGCGTGCGACTTTGTGCTCGCCGCCGGCCCCCGGTTCGAAAGTAGTGAGGCCTTCCTGCAGGCAGTAGGCAATCCCTTGGTAGAAGCAGAGTTCAAAATGTAGGCTGTGGTATTGCGCAGTCGTTCCCCAGTAACGGCCGTACAAAGTATCGGCGCTGCGAAAGCAGATCGAGATGGCGACTGGCTGGCCATTTTCCCGGGCAATGAAAACCACCATCCGCCGGCCCAACGTGGCGCCGAGTTCGGCAAAACAGGCGGGGGAGAACGCGGCGTAGTTGCCGAACTTGTCGAAAGTGGCGGCGTACAGTTGGTGCAGGGCCGGCCATTCTTCCGGCTCGATTTCGTCACCGTGGCGAACTTCGATACTAAGGCCACTTTCCTGCACCTTGCGCCGTTCGGCCTTGACCTTGCGCCGCCGCGCCGAGGCGAATGCGCCGAGGAAACCATCGAAATCCCCGTAGCCGTGATCCCGCCACTGGAATTGCACATCGTGACTGACCAAAAGGCCATTGGCACGACACAGGGCGACTTCTTTATCCTTCGGCAGAGCGATGTGCCAAGAGGAGAGCTGATTGGTCGCGACCAGTGCTTTACCGGCCGCGATCAGACTTTGCTGGATGTGCTGTGCCGCTTCGCCTGACTCTGCCGCCTCGCCCAGTTCAACCAGTAGTCTTGGCCCCTGGGCCGGCGTGTGGGGCAGGGCGGTCAGCAGCTTCGGATAGTAGATTTTGCCCAGTTGCTCATAGGCCGCCGCCCACGACCAGTCACGAACGAAATCGCCATGCGAATTGGTCTTGATGTAGCTTGGTGCAATGCCGAGAACGTCGCCACGCTCATTCTTGGCGAGCAGATGTTGCGCTTGCCAGCCACCGGCCAGGCCGGCGGTTTGATGTCGTTCGAGGATGGCAAAAAAATCGGCATTGAGGAAGGGGTGCTGGCTCGGCGTCAGGCGTGCCCAGTCAGCTAAAGGAATTTCCTGGGCGGCAGTAACGGTAGTAACGGAGATTGGCTGCATCAAGTTGGGTGTGGGTAGGTCGACCGGAGTCAGAGTCGCCTGACGGGTATCAGTTCCATTCACGCAAGGGGATTGCCTTGACGTTGCTGTTTTGTGTTTTGTCCGGCATCACCGTTTGGGTCAATGTTTGAGCCATCTGGCGTTTTTCTGGCGCAGTCAACTGCTTGATTCTATGTTCGGCTTTCGAGGCGGCCGAGCGATCCAGATGCGTTTCGACCCCGAGCAGTCTGGCTGGCGGGTGCGAGCGGGTGTAGCGGGCGCCGCTGCCATTCCGGTGGGCTTCATAGCGGGCAATCACATCGACGGTGATGCCGGTGTAAATGCTGCCATCGGTGCATTCAATCAGATAGAGATACCAAGTCTTGCCCTGGCTCATGCGGCGCTGATCGAGCGAGTTGCCATCGCGCTGATTTGATGTTCAGTCAGATTCAAAGCGATTCCGGCCGGCTTCCTTGGCGCGGTAGAGCAAGGTATCGGCCTGGCGGAAAAGCAAACCGACTGCCCCACTGGCGGGGTCGGCACAGACAGCACCGATTGAAACGGTAACGATGCCCCAGTTCGCATTGTTTTCATGCCGCAGGCGCAAGGCGGCGAGGTTTTCGACGATGCTTGTGGCCAAGCCGACATGGACGCCGGGGGAAGCTTCCGGAATGACGACACAGAACTCTTCACCGCCATAGCGCGCGACAAAGGCACCGGAGGCGACCTTGTCGTCGCTTGCCTGCTGCACGGTGGTGGACAGACTATTGGCAACGGCGCGTAAGCAATCATCGCCGTCCAGGTGGCCATAGTGATCGTTGTATTTCTTGAAGTTATCGACATCGATCATCAGCAGGCTGAAGGGTTTTTTGTTGCGTAGGGCTTCGTCCCACAGCCGGTCGATCTGCATGTCGAGGGCGCGCCGGTTGAGCAGGCCGGTCAAGCCATCCCGGTTCGCCTGATCCTGCAGCTTCCGGTTGGCTTGCGCCAGACGGGCGCGCATGGTGGCAATCCGCGACATGGCTTTCATCTTCGCCTGCAAGACGCTTTCCGGTGCCATCTTGGAAATAAAGTCATCTCCCCCGGCTTCGATTGCGGTCACGACATTGGTCGCCGTATCGGTCGCTGTCACAAAGATAATTGGCGTCCACGCCCAGGGTTCGTGGCCTTCCAGGGCGCGGATGCGGGTGGTGGTCTCGAAACCGTTCATGCCCGGCATTTCGATGTCCATCAGGATCAGGTCAAAAATACCCCGTTCAAAATGGGTAATACCGGTTGGACCATCGGCGGCGTGAGTGACCTCGTGGCCGAAAGATTCCAGTCGCGCCGTTGTCATCAAGGCGATCGCTTTTGAGTCATCAACGAGCAAAATTTTCACGGTGAAATCCAGTAATTGGCACGGGCAATTTAGGCGCGTATGTTAAACCGAATTGCCCTGCTATGACAAAGGCCATAGTGACTATTCCAGATGTTCGACCATCAATTGGGTGGTTTCCACACCCATATATTCGTTAATCGATAGCCGGTAAGCAACGCGAGCCGTGTGGCCGGGTTGGGTGGCGAAATTGAACTGAATGGCATCAATCCGGGTGCCGCCTTTGCGCAGGCGCAGCTTGAGGTGTTTTTCCTTGAGGACGCGCTGTTGCTCGACCTCGAACTCATCCAAGAACAGCGGTGCCGGGAAGCCCTGGCCCCAGATTTCATTTTCCAGCAGACGAGCAGTTTCCAGCGAGAAATAGGCGCCTTCGAGATTGCCATCGGTTTCCAGCGTCCGGGTCAGGTCGGCCGGGGCGAGTAGTTCAGCGGCAACTAAAGCAAATTGTTCGCGGAATTTTTCGAAGTTTTCAGCGTTGACCGTAGCACCCGCCGCCATGGCGTGGCCACCAAAACGGATGAGTAGGCCGGGACTGCGTTTGGCGACGAGGTCGAGTGCATCGCGTAGATGCAGGCCGGGAATCGAGCGGCCGGAACCTTTAATAATGCCGCCCTCACCGGGGGCAAAAGCGAAGACCGGGCGATGCAATTTGTCCTTGATGCGTGAGGCGAGAATGCCGACGACGCCTTCGTGCCAGCTAGCGTCGAAGAGGGCGATGCCGGGAGCGGCATCTTCGGTATTCAGTGATTCCAGCAAAACCAGCGCCTGTTCCTGCATGCCGGATTCGATTTCCCGCCGTTCGCGGTTGAGCGCGTCGAGTTGCTGGGCGATCGTCAGGGCGCGGCTAGCATCTTCGGTGAGCAGGCATTCGACGCCGAGGCGCATATCGGCCAGGCGGCCGGCGGCATTGAGGCGCGGGCCGAGGATGAAGCCGAGGTCCATCGCCGTGGCTTTTTTCGGGTCGCGGCCGGCGGCTTTGAACAGTGCAGCGAGGCCAGGTTGCAACTGGCCGGCGCGCATGCGCTTCAAACCCTGGCTGACCAGAATGCGGTTATTGCGGTCGAGCTTGACGACGTCGGCAACGGTGCCGAGGGCGACCAGATCGAGCAGGCTGGCGAAATTCGGTTCCGGGCGTTCGGCAAAAAAGCCACGCTCACGCAGTTCGGCGCGCAGGGCGAGCATGACGTAGAACATGACGCCACAACCAGCGATGCATTTTGACGGAAAGTCGCAACCGGGCTGATTGGGATTAACGATACAGTCGGCTTCGGGCAAGGTTTCGCCCGGCAGGTGGTGGTCGGTAATCAGGGTGGCGATGCCGAGCTGGCGGGCGCGGTCGACGCCTTCAATACTGGCAATTCCGTTGTCGACCGTAATGATCAGGTCGGGCGATTGGCGGGCGGCCACATCGACGATTTCCGGCGACAACCCATAGCCGAGCTTAAAGCGGTCGGGGAGCAGGAAATCGACATCGGCGCCGAGCATTTTCAGAGCGCGCATGCCGACTGCGGTGGCGGTGGCGCCATCGCAGTCGTAGTCGCCGATGATCAGCAGCTTGGCTTCGGCCTCAATGGCATCGGCCAGAATCTGGGCAGCATCCGTGGCGTGGGTCAGGGTGGCCGGGGGGAGCAGCGATTTCAGTTCGTAATCG
>Ga0136636_10002677_pt1 | contig 10628 bp, 12 predicted proteins | sample AntDrymUQ8522106_2_FD_104653 | JGI IMG/M metagenome (GOLD analysis project Ga0136636, IMG submission 104653) | Polar desert sand microbial communities from Dry Valleys, Antarctica - metaG UQ852 (21.06) | ecosystem: Environmental > Terrestrial > Soil > Desert | place: Antarctica: Dry Valley... | reverse complement strand
CTGAATTCAAGGAGCCCTATAAGCCACAAAAATAACCCTTAATTTTCCCCACTTTTTGCGACAACTTACTTGACTTCTATCGGCCCCATGCCGTCTACACCTTGTTTTTCGCAAGTCGCCGCGCTGCCGACCAGAGCACAAAATCCATCCCTTCACTGCGAGCGAAGCGCGCTCGGCAAGAAAACCCTCCCGTCACTGCGAGCGCAGCGCGGCAGTCTAGAACTTCCGAAGTCATGGATTGCTTCACGACGTTTGCAATGACGAGGGCACTTCACTACGTTCGCAGTGACGGCTTTACTTCACGTCGTTCGCCAAGAGACGGCTGTGTTTCACATTGACCCGACTGGCGCCACAGGCGTTTGCCCATGACACCGCTTAGACAGCGTTCACCCTACGCGCGGCGCATTGCAGGCAATAAACCCTGCCACCGCCATAGTTTCTGAGCCTCTCACCTTCACGAATTCCTGAAGTTTCAGAAAATTGTGAAAACTCAACACAACAGGAACCGCTATGAACCTTCCTCCGCTGACGCAGCGGTTTGTGCTGCACTTTGGTGAAATGGGCAGCCGCTGGGGCATCAACCGCACGGTGGGGCAGATGTATGCCTTGTTGTATGTGTCGGCCAAGCCGCTTAATGCCGATGAAATGGGCGAGGCATTGGGGTTTTCACGCTCTAACGTGAGCATGGGTTTGAAGGAGCTGCAGTCGTGGAATTTGGTGCGCTTGATTCACCAGCCCAATGACCGGCGTGAATACTTCCAGGCACCCCAAGACGTGTGGACCATCTTTCGCACGCTGGCGCATGAGCGGCGCAAGCGTGAAATTGATCCGACGCTGTCCATGTTGCGCGACGCGTTGATGGAGCAACCCAGCGCCGCCGAAGACCTGCTCGCCCAAGAGCGCATGCGCGAGATGCACACCTTCATAGAGCGCATGACCGATTGGCTCGACGATGTGGAAAAAATGGACTCGGACACGCTGGTAAGCCTGATGCAAATGGGGGCCACCGTGCAGAAGTTTTTGGGCATGAAAGAGCGCATCCTGCAAGCCTTCACTTCCAAAGCTACCCCCGAAACACCCCCCATTACCGGCGGCTCTTCTGCGCCTTCTTCTTATTCCACCCCTATCGACGAAGGTTCTGACCATGGAAAATCTTGACCCCGTGGTGCTGGCGCGCATGCAGTTTGCGGCCAACATCACATTTCACATCTTGTTTCCCACCATCAGCATCGCCATGGGCTGGGTGCTGCTGTTTTTCAAAACCCGTTTCATCGCCACCGGCCAAGCACACTGGATGTCGGCCTACCAGTTTTGGGTGAAGGTGTTTGCACTGACATTCGCACTGGGTGTGGTGAGCGGCATCACCATGAGTTTTCAGTTTGGCACCAACTGGCCGGGTTTCATGAACACGGTGGGCAATGTGGCCGGGCCGCTGCTGGCCTATGAGGTGCTGACCGCCTTCTTTTTGGAAGCAACCATGCTGGGCATCATGCTGTTTGGGCGCGAACGGGTGAGCGAGCGCACGCACACCATTGCCACATTCTTGGTGGCGTTTGGCACCACCATGTCGGCCTTTTGGATCTTGGCGCTTAACTCGTGGATGCACACGCCCGCGGGCTTTGAGATGATTAACGGCAAAGCGCATGTAACCGATTGGATGGCGGTAATCTTCAACCCCTCGTTCCCCTACCGCTTGACGCACATGTTGATTGCCTCGGGCTTGACGGTGGCGTTTTTGCTGGCAGGGCTCTCGGCCTACCGCTGGTTGCGGGGAGACCGGGCGCTGGAGGTGCGCGCCTGCCTGCGCACCGGGGTGTTTCTGGCGGCAACCTTGATTCCGCTGCAAATTGTGGTGGGTGATTTACACGGCCTCAACACTTTGCACCACCAACCGGCCAAGGTGGCAGCGATGGAGGGCATCTGGACGACGCAAAAGGGAGCTTCTGCGGTGCTGTTTGCTCTGCCCAACGCCCGCACGCAGAGCAACGATTTTGAAATCGCCATTCCCAAACTAGCCTCGTTTTACCTGACGCATGACTGGAACGGTGAGGTCAAAGGCATTGCCGAGTTTGGCGACCTACACCCACCCGTTGCACCGGTGTTTTGGGCCTTTCGCACCATGGTGGGCGTGGGGCTGTTGATGCTGGCGGTGAGTTGGCTGGGCGTTTGGCAGATGCGGCGCAAGCGCTCGCCCGACGGTGTGCCGCAAGGGTGGCTGCTGCGCGTGCTGGTGGGCATGACATTTGCTGGCTGGGTGGCGCTGGTGGCAGGCTGGTATGTGACAGAGATTGGCCGCCAACCATGGCTGGTGCACGGCGTGCTGACGACAGCGCAGGCGGCATCCAGTGTGCCGTCGGCCCATATTGCCCTGACTTTGGCGATGTACTTGTGCTTGTACGCTGCGCTGCTGGTGGCCTACGTCAGCGTGGTGTTTTACTTGGCACGCAAGGCGGCTGACGCGCCCACCACGGTGCCCCCTACCTTGTCGGAGACATCACATGCCTAATGTATTTCCTGATTTAACCCAACCCGCCGGATGGCTGCCCTTGGTGTTTGCCTTGGTCATGGCGCTGGCCATGCTGGCCTATGTGATTTTGGACGGCTACGACCTGGGCGTGGGCGTGCTGCTGCGCTCTGCTGAAAACGACGTGCAAAAAGACACCATGATCGCCAGTATTGGCCCGTTTTGGGATGCCAACGAAACCTGGCTGGTGCTGGGTGTGGGCGTATTGTTGGTGGCGTTTCCGCTGGCGCACGGGGTCATCTTGGGGGCGCTGTATTTGCCGGTGGCACTGATGTTGGTGGCGCTCACGCTGCGCGGGGTGGCGTTTGACTTTCGCGTCAAGGCGCGGGCCCAGCACAAGCCGCTGTGGGATCGCGCTTTTTTCATCGGCTCGCTTTTGGCGGGCTGGTCGCAAGGCTTTATGTTGGGCGGCTTGGTCACCGGGTTTTCCAACACCACGGGCAGTCAGGTGTTTGCCGCCATCATTGGCCTGTGCTTGGTGGCAGCCTACTGTGCGCTGGGCGCTGGTTGGTTGATTATGAAAACCGAAGGGGCGCTGCAACTGCACGCCGTGCGCTGGGCGCAGCGCAGCATGTGGCTGATGGCGGCAGGCGTGGTGGCCATCTCCGTGAGCACGCCGTGGGTGAGTGCGCGCATTTTTGACAAATGGTTCGGCTTTCCCAACCTCATCCTGTTGCTACCCATTCCGGCGGTCACGGTCGCGCTGTTTGTGGTGATGGCGCGCAGCCTCAAACGCCTGCCCGTGCGCTTGCAACAAGGCAACCAGTATGGTGCCGCCGTGCCCTTTGCTTGCACCGTGGGCATCTTCTTGCTGGCGTTTTATGGCTTGGCCTACAGCCTGTTCCCCTGGCTGGTGGTCGACAAGCTCACCCTGTGGGACGCGGCCAGCGCGCCCGAGGCGCTCTTGGTCATCTTCTATGGCACGGTGGTCGTGCTGCCGGTCATCATCGGCTACACGGTGTATGCCTACCGGGTGTTTTGGGGCAAGAGTACGGCGCTGAGGTACTAAAAACAGGCGCCACACCTCACAACGTGCTGACGGCCCCACACGAATGGGGTTGCCAGCAGACTGGCCTGATTCATAATCTGTTGGCAGTTGCGCGGGGGATCCAACCCCGCTTCCTAAACACCGCACGCCACCGCCTGGGGCATGAGTCAGTCCCATAGTTTTCATCAGCCGCGGACCAACCTCGTCGCTTTGTGCGCAGACTGTGACGGGGGTGGTGAACGGTGATTGCTATGAGGCATGACCACTTGAATACCAACATTCCTTTACTTGCCAGTGTCTTTGGGTTTGCGGGTGTTGCCGCCAACCTGACCTGGCCACTCATGCGCAAACGTACCGCGCTACTTGCATGGCAAGTCATCGCCTGCTTTTTCATGCTTATTCACTTTGAGTTGTTGTCCGCGCGTTCCGGCGCGCTGATCATGTTGGTAGCAGGGTTTCAGGCGGCACTGGCGATCCCGCTCGGGCACTCACCTCGGTTTAGGCTTGTTTATCTGGGTTCTCTTGCCTTAACCCCCGTTGTTTGCTTTCTGTCTTGGCAGGGCCCTCAATCCGCCTTCACGGCGCTGGCGCTTGCCATTGTCTGTCTGGCAAACTTTCAACTCAATCAAGTGCATCAACGCGCTTTGCTCATCACGGCAATTTTTGCGTGGGTAGCACACAACATGGTGGTCGGCTCAATTCCTGGTCTTGTATCGAACGGGCTCGCATTTTGTGTCAGTGCCGTCATGCTGTTTCGGGTTTATCGCGCGTCTCGTGCTGCAGTTGTTTAGGAGACCTGTTCATCCCAGTAGCTAATTGACCAGCCAATGGCCCCCTTCCGTGCCAAACAAAGTGCCGTTAGATGGTGTTTTGCAGTGATGTCTGGTGCGCCACATGCACACACCTGATTTGTATTGGCTATTGAGAGGCTGGTTTCCCGGCTTCCATGCGTTCGAACTGAACGAGCGCCCTCACTGCGCCACCTTCACCACGGTCCCCACTTTGGGCTCGCCACCCCCATAAAACCCGTTGATCAGGCGCAATTGCTGTTCAGCTTGCGGCAGCGGTGAGGTTTTGGCGAGTTGGGCGAAGCCGCCTGCGGGGTAGCGGGTGGGTTTCAGCACCCAGGGTTTGGCAGTGGCGCGCTCAGCGGTGGTCATGGCGCGAAAGCTGCCTTTGGCTTGATCCAGCCCCGACCGAGCGACCTGCTGAGCCGCTGCTGTCTTGGCGACTGTGCGCAAGACAAATATCGCGCCCGTGGGCCCCGTGACCAATGTGGCGTCCACTGGGCTGACCTGACCCTGCGCATTGGCGCGCTGCCCAACAAACCGGGTGGCATTGAGGTTATTGAGGTTCAGGCGCTCCGTGCGCCCCTGGATGGGCTTGAGTAGGCTACGAATCACGTCCTCATGCGTTTTGCCTGCTTTGTCGGGTGCCACCTGCAGCACCAAAGCGGCGTCGCCTGCGGGACTGACCAGCGCCAACTGTTCGGTGTCGTTTTGCACCTGCCAGCCGGGCGGCGCCGTCAGCGTGATGCCCAGACCGGCGTGGTAAAAACTTTGGCCTCGGGTCAGGCCTTGCTCGGCGCTTTCACCAAACGCCATGCCGCTGAGCAACTGTTGGTAGCTGTCACGGCCTTCGTCGGTGTAGCTGCCCTGGTACTGTGCGGCCAGGTCGGTAATTTGTGCCAGCCTTTGGTCGTTGCTGGGGTGCGAGGCCAACCAACTGCTGTGCTGGGGCGCGGGTCGGCCTGCGGCACGGGCTTGGTCGGCGGCAAACAACTCTTGCGCTTTCAGGGCGCCAATCACGGTGATCATGTTGCGTGGATTGAAGGCGCTGCGTGCCAAGTACTCTGCACCCAAGCCGTCGGCCTGCAGCTCCTGCTCGCGCCCGTAGGTGGCCACGTAGCCCGCGGCGGCGGTTTGTGAGACGTCGCTGGCCAGTTGACCCGCACCACTGACGCCCCGGCTTTCCAGCACCGCCCCCAACACCGTGGCGGCCAACACGCCCAAACCGGCGTCTTGCTGGCGGGTGGCGCGTTGCGCGCCGTGGCGGGCGGTGACGTGGCCGATTTCATGGCCGATGACGCCAGCCAGTTCGGCCTCACTTTGCAGGTAGGCCATGATGCCGCGTGTCACGTACACATAACCGCCGGGCAAGGCAAACGCGTTGATTTCCGGACTGTCCAGCACGGTGAAGGTCCATTGCAACTGGTTGCGGTGCGACAGTTTTGCCAGGCGCTGGCCCAGGTTGTTGACATAGGCCTGCAACTTAGGGTCACGCACCACGCCGTACTCTTTGAGCACTTCTTGGTGCGCCTTGGCGCCTTGCGCCACCTCATCCTGCTCGCTCATGACCGAGCGCTCGGCCTGCCCGGTGACGGGGTTGATCACGGCACTGCCGCACCCCGCCAGAATAGTGGCCGTCAGAAGCCAGGGCCATAAAGTTGGTCGCATGTTCACTCCTCTCACAATCCATTCAACACAGCCGATACCGGAGCGTCACACCGCCCGTCGGGCATGGCTTTGGTCGCCACTGTAACGGTTGTGGCGCGCCCGCGTTGTCTGTCACTTTTGACAGCCCATTCACAACCTATGAATGCTGGGTCATGGCTTGCAGCGATACCCGCAGGCATCGCGCGGATTTTGCAATCCACGCCGTGGCCCCCAAGGCGCGGCTTTTTAGTTCGGAATCGGGTGAAACACGGCGCTCATGCACGCAATCACGATAATCCACGGATGACTTACTGTGAAAATACCCCGTTCAATGCCCTGCCCCTGAACCCGGCCACGCTCGCCAACCTAACACAACTGGGCTATTTGGAGATGACGCCGATCCAGGCCAGCAGCCTGCCTGCCGCGCTGGCGGGCAAAGACCTGATTGCCCAGGCGCAGACCGGCAGCGGAAAAACCGCCGCCTTTGGGCTGGCCCTTCTGGAGCGGCTTAACCCCCGGCGGTTTGCGGTGCAGGCGCTGGTGTTGTGCCCCACGCGCGAGCTGGCCGACCAGGTGACGGTGGAGATTCGCCGTCTGGCGCGCGCCATGGACAACATCAAGGTGGTGACCCTGTGCGGTGGGGTGGCGTTGCGGGGCCAGCGGGCCTCGTTGGAAAACGGCGCGCACATCATCGTGGGCACACCCGGACGGGTGATGGACCACCTGGAGCGCGGCTACCTAGCATTGGACGCCCTGAACACCTTGGTGCTAGACGAGGCTGACCGCATGCTGGACATGGGCTTTTTTGACGACATTGCCACAGTCACCAAGCAATGCCCACCCGATCGCCAAACCCTGCTGTTCTCGGCCACCTATCCCGAAGGCATCGAGAAATTGGCCAAGCAATTCATGCGCAACCCTGAGCAGATCACGGTGCGGGCGGACAAGGCGCAGCAGCCTCAGATTGAGCAACGTTTTTACGAGGTCACGCGCCCTACCCGCTTTGAGGTGGTGAGCAAGCTGCTCAAGCACTTTCGCCCCACGAGCACCCTGGCGTTTTGCAACACCAAACAGCAGTGCAAAGACTTGGTGACGTATCTGCAGGCCGAAGGTTTCAGCGCACAGGCGCTCTATGGTGAACTGGAGCAACGTGAGCGCGACCAGGTGTTAGCGCAGTTTGCCAACCGCAGCACCTCAGTGCTGGTGGCCACTGACGTGGCCTCACGCGGCATTGACATCAAGGAACTGGAAGCGGTGATCAACGTAGACATTACCCCCGACCCCGAAGTGCACGTGCACCGGGTGGGGCGCACCGGGCGCGCGGGTGAGTCAGGTCTGGCCCTGAGCCTGGCCGCCATGTACGAAATGGGCGCGGTGGGCAAGATCGAGCAGTACCAAAACATGGCCTCCACCTGGCACAAGGTCGAAGACCTTACTCCCACGGGCTCGGGCAGGTTGCTCCCGCCGATGGTGACGCTGCAGATTTTGGGTGGGCGCAAGGAAAAAATTCGCCCCGGCGACGTGCTGGGCGCACTGACCGCTGATGCGGGCTATAGCCGCGAGCAAATCGGCAAAATCAATGTCACCGAATTCACCACTTTCGTGGCGGTCCAGCGCGATATTGCCGAAGAAGCCATGCAAAAACTCAATGCGGGAAAAGTCAAAGGCAAGAGCGTAAAGGTGCGGCTACTCTGAAACTGCTGACATCATGTCAGGGATTTTCTGACACGTGATCGGGGTAATCACCGACTTTAGTTTTAATCAGGCCGCGGATACAGTCCAATTCAACGTTTTGCAATTCGCCAAACGTGTTTGACACCGCAGGAGCCTGATATGTCCACCACCCAAGAGTCCCTCCATCCTTTCAGCTTGATGATGGAGCCAGAACGCGTGCTGGCCACCATGGAACATTCGCAGCAACTTCGGTCGCTGCGCCGCCACAAACTTCGCCCCTTGGATAAGCCCCTAATTCCCTACAGCGCGGCCACATTGGCCAGCCGCGCTGCGCACGACGCCCAGATGGACGACGAGGACGACTACCTGCTGAACTGATACCCCGAGGGTGATTTCCGCGCAGGGTTGCGCGAGCCCGACGGGAACCAGAGATAATCTGGCGTTTTATCAACTTGCAGGAGCCCTTCATGGCCAAAGAATTCCGTACCGAAGCTGAACGCAAAGCTACCCCCCGCCCCGTCGCACCCAAAGGCGTGTGCTTTACCTCAGGCCATGGCCAAATGCGCAGCTTGGAACGTGGCTCACACACCAACAACAAAAAGAACTCGGGTAAGCGCTGCGGCAAAGGCGGCTGATTAAGCCACCTTCCCAGGCTCACAAAAATAACGGCCCATCAGGGCCGTTTTCTTATGGGGACTTGAACCCCGCATGAAACAGCATCACATCTTGTGCTGACTGTTGTCCATCGACGGCGTCACCGGGCTGGTGCGCGATACCGGCACCTTCAACTCCAGCGTCGATTTCACACCTTTGGCATCCTGAAACACCAGCGTGAGCGGTATGGTGGTCTCTTTGGCCAGCGGCATTTTCAGGTCCATCAACATCACGTGGTAGCCGCCGGGCTTGAGGGCAACCGTTTGGCCTGCGGGCAGATCTAGCCCATTGGCAAGGGCGCGCATCTTCATGACTGAGCCCTCCATCGCCATTTCGTGAACCTCAGACACACCCGCCACGGGGCTGGCTACAGACACCAGTTTGGCCCCGTCTTTTGCCGTGAGTTTCATAAAAGCCCCGGTGGCCTTTTGACCCTGCACCGTGGCGCGCGCCCAAGCGTCTTGCACCTGCACAGATTGGGCCAGCACAGCGGTACTGAAACTGCCCGCCAACAGGCCGGTCAAAACAATTTTTGCAATCTTCATGGTGTTTCCTTTTTTGAATCGATCAATCACTGGTGATGGTGGCCTGCGGCCGTTTGCACGTCAAGTACATCCAGCAGCGCGGCAGGATTTTTCAGACCTTGAGTCGACGTGCCGCAGGCAGGCACCTCCACCCAGGCATTGGCACCCTTCTCACACGTTTGTACTATTTTGAACCATACCGCCCCAGGCTTCGCAGGCGTGGTCCCACGCAATACAAACTCGTCGTAAAACGCATCGGGCAGAAAGTTGTCGGGCGAATTGGCCACCCAGCGGATTTCCTGAACGCCTTCGGTCATGGTTTTGCCGTGGCTTTGGTACGGTTGCAGGAGTTTGCCAACCCGGGTGCTCACCGTCCAGCCTGGCTTGGGCATCGGTTGCGCACCGTTGAAACCCTCGGGGATGACGACTGCAAGCGCCGTGGTGGGTGACCCGGTGCACCCGTGCCCGACGCGCAAAGTCGCCCGGTACGACACGCTCGCTGCGGCCGCGCCGTCTTGCAAGACAACGTGAGAAAAGGAAACATTCGCCAAGGTGATCAGCGTCAGGGCGGTTATATATTTCACAACATAGGATGGGTTCATAAAGTGGTTCTAAAAATCTATAAAAAGGGGGCTGCATCGCCTATGGAGGGCTGCAGTACAACGTGCTAACCCATCTAACACGCATGACCACGAAGCCACCCCAGCGCATGGAAACCCTGCCGTCACTGCGAGCTTAAGCGGCAGTCCAGGGCTTGCGAAGTCATGGATGGCGTCACTTCGTTCGCAATGACGGCTGTGTTTTACGTTAACGCACGTGCCAGCTGCGCTCTGTGCGCGGTGGCTTTAGCAACCTGGGTCGAGGTCTTCGAAACCGATGGCAACGGTGCCTTGTCGACGCTTGGTGTCTCTGGCCGTGCTGTGGCGCGCCAAGCAAAGCACCTACACCGCAGGCGAACCAAGAGGGGAAATCAGGGCGACGGGGGTCCGCGCGCAGGCAAAGGTGAGGCGGTACGCGCGGCAACGTGGGTGCTGTCGCTGTATGGCACGACATAGGTCCAAGCGAAAGACCTCGGCACCACCATCGACAACACAGACGGGGGCGCCGCGAGCGCCAGACACAGCGGGCAGTGCATTGCGACTTCAGGCTGGGTACTGGTGCTACCGTCATCGTTAAGCACCAGCACTTTCATGATGCCGCCACTGCAAATCACCGTGGAATGCGGGGATTTGAGCAGCGGCGAGGCCACGGCGGCACCCATGGCCAGCAGCCACCACACCAGCACCAGGCGTGTGATCAGCTTGAAATGTCGCAATGCATGCATGACCTTGATTTTGTCAGGGCCTGTGAAATAAGCAGCTCACAAGGACTTTGGTCCGATTCCCCGGCGTCTGTCAGGGTGGCAACAACTTCACATGGATGTCTCAAATGCTTGTGTTTTAAGCACTTTTCCTAGTCAACATCCCATCGTTTAGCGCTACAGTTCAGACCTCATTACTACACCGTTAAGAGTGCGCCATCGCACTTTTTAATGATTCAAAATTTGTCGTTGCCATGAACCCCATCCAGCTCTTTGACCCCGCATCGTCCACCTATACCTATGTGTTGTTTGACCCAGGCAGCCAAGAGGCGGTCATCATCGACCCGGTGGACACACAAGTCGACCGAGACCTGCAGGTACTGCGCGATCACAAGCTCAAGCTGTTGCTGACCATTGAAACCCACAACCACGCCGACCACATCACAGGGGCCGCGCGCTTGGCCAAACTCACCGGTGCAAAAACCACCGCGCCTGCCGCGTGCAAGATCAACACCGCCCAAGGGCAATT
>Ga0136636_10002676_pt1 | contig 10630 bp, 10 predicted proteins | sample AntDrymUQ8522106_2_FD_104653 | JGI IMG/M metagenome (GOLD analysis project Ga0136636, IMG submission 104653) | Polar desert sand microbial communities from Dry Valleys, Antarctica - metaG UQ852 (21.06) | ecosystem: Environmental > Terrestrial > Soil > Desert | place: Antarctica: Dry Valley... | reverse complement strand
TCCTGCAGGGCGGCGGTGCGAGCGCGGCGGCGGTCACCGCGCTCGCCGCAGACATGACGCGCGAGCAGCATCGCACCAAGGTCATGGCCATGATCGGCTCGTCGATCGGCGTCGTTTTTGCCGGCTCGCTGGTCTTTGCGCCGATGCTCTACGCGCTGATCGGTCTGTCAGGACTTTTCGTCGCGACTGGCGTGCTCTCGCTACTCGCCATCGTTGTCGTCACCCGCGTTGTGCCGCCCGCGCCGGCGCTCGTCCCCTCGCGCGGCGTTGGTCACGCCGAGATGCTGCTCGACCCGCAGCTGCTGCGCCTCAACTTCGGCATCTTCTCGCTGCATCTCATGCAGATGGCGATGTTCGTCGTCATTCCGTCGGCATTGACATCGGTCGGCGGGCTCCCGCTCTCGGCGCACTGGAAAATCTACCTGCCGGCAGTCCTCGTGTCGTTTGTATTGATGGTTCCGGCGATCATCTACGCCGAGCGCCGGGCGCGCGTGAAAGAGGTTTTCGTCGCCGCCGTGGCGTTGCTGCTACTCACCCAAGTGGGTTTCGCATTCGGTCGCGCCAATTTCGTGCTGCTCACGCTGCTCGTTCTCGGCTTCTTTGTCGCGTTCAACATACTCGAGGCGATGCTGCCCTCGTTGATTTCGCGCTTTGCGCCGGCGCAGCTGCGCGGCCTTGCCCTCGGCGTCTATAACACGACGCAGGCGGCCGGGCTGTTCGCCGGCGGCTGGCTCGGCGGATACCTCGTGCAAAACGTCAGCGGCGACGCCGTTTTCATCGTCGGCGGTGTCATCGCACTGATGTGGCTGGGGCTGGCTGGCTCGATGAGCGCGCCGCCGTCGCGCGTTCATAGTCGGCCGGCATAAATTTTGCCAGGAGGCGATGGTGCCGGCGAGTGTCGTGCGGGAAGACGTTTCTAATCCGCCGGTTTATAATCGGCACTTGAATACCCCTTTCATGGAGGCAATATGGCTTCGGTCAATAAAGTGATTCTCGTCGGCAATCTTGGGAAAGACCCCGAAATTCGGTACATGACGAATGGTGACCCGGTGGCGAATGTGACCATTGCCACTTCCGAGTCTTGGAAAGATAAGGTTAGCGGCGAAAAGAAGGAACTGACCGAGTGGCATCGACTTGTTTTTCGCAGCAAGCTTGCCGAGATCGTCTCGCAATACCTCAAAAAGGGTTCGTCAATTTACGTCGAAGGTCGGATCCGGACGCGCAAATGGCAGGACAAGGAAGGCCAGGAGCGCTACACGACAGAGATCGACGTCCGCGAAATGCAGATGCTCGGCGGTCGCGGTTCCGCTTCATCGTCGGAGGGCGAAGCCGAATACGGCGGCAGCATGCCATCGAAACCGGCGCAGCCGGCGCGGGCTACGGCCCCCGGCCAGAAGGTCCCGAGCTTCGAGGATATGGACGACGACATTCCGTTCTGAGCCCGAACATTCGATCAGCGAAACAAGCAGAGAACCCCGGCGCCGTCCGGGGTTTTTTTACATCCCTTGGGTCAGCGGGCGCTAACGCGTGAGGATCACCGCGCCGGCCGTGCAATCGGTGACGCGCGTGTTGGTCCTCACTGTCATGCCGAGTCTTGCGAGCGCCAACGGCGTATAAAACGGACCGCTTTTCGGGGAATGCGGGAAGTACGTGCGGTCCTGCGTCGATCGCGGCCAGTATGCGTGGGGGCGCCCGCTGCTTCGTGGGCTACCGAACTGAAGAATGCGCGGCCTGCGCCTATCCTGAGCTTGCACTTTCCGGCGACCGCGAGACTTTCCGGCTTCGTGTTCTCGTCAAACCAAAGGAAATCTCATGAAATACGCAACCCTGTTTTCAAGCGTGCTGATCGTTCTGGCGCTCGGCGCATGCAACAAACCCGCACCCGTGGTTCCCGCGACGGTGGTCACCGTTCCGGTTCCAGGCCCGGCCGGCCCCACCGGCGCCCCGGGACTGACCGGAGCAACCGGATCCACGGGTTACACCGGCTCAACCGGCTCAACCGGCGCCACCGGCAGCACGGGCGACACCGGAGTGGCCGGTTCGGCCGGGGTTGCTGGAACTACCGGTGCGACGGGTGAGAAAGGGAAAACGGGTGGTGACACCGTGATCGTCGTTCCGCCACCGGCACGCTAGCATTTACTGGCCGGCCAGTTGAACTGGCGGAGCAGAAGGGCAATGCGTCTCCGCCCGAGATCGCAGAAGCAAAGCGTGTAAATTGAGCGAGGCTCTTTGATTACCCGGCACCGTTTTCTTCGACCACGGTGGCGCCTTCCCCTCCAAGGGCAACACCACGGGCTTAACCGCCAGGACTATCTAGGCTGTGTTCTCATTTAGCGGGACTGTCCGTCAAATGAGAACGCTCCCAACGAGTTCGGGTTTCGGCGCGCTGCTCAATTTTTCGACATGCCCTCAGCGGACACGTCGAAGTCGGTATCCCCGCCCGCCGAGCGGCAAATCGTCGCCGCGCCGGCACTTCACGCTGCAGTCGCGACTGTGCTGAACCGGCGTTCAACCATCGACGAAATACTCGGGGAAGCGTTTGGCAATCGGCGGCAGGGAGGTGAGAATCCCGCGCAGGTGCCTCGTCATCTCGCTACTGGCGCGGCCGGGGTCGCCCGATTCGATGGCGTCGACGATAGCCGCGTGTTCGGAAACGAGCGCGCTGCGCGGCGACGAGAAGTCGTAACTCAGGAAGCGCACGCGGTCCATTTGCGCCTTGATGCTCTCGATGACGCGCCAGGCGTACTCGCGTCCGGCGCTCAGCGCCAGCGTCCGGTGCAGTTCTTCGTCGAGCGCGAGGAAGCCGCGACTGTCGCCGATCTTGACCCCCTTCTGCTGCGCTACGATCTTGCGCAGCACTTTGATCAGCGCCGGCTGGTGCTGCTCGGTCACTTCGCGAACGATCGATACTTCGATGATTTCGCGCAAGTGCCTTGCATCGAGCACTTCCTTGACCGAAATCTTGCGTACGTAAGTGCCGCGTTGCGGGCGTACTTCGAGCAGCCGTTCTTCACCGAGCTTGATGAACGCTTCGCGCACCGGTTGCCGGCTTATCGAGAAGCGCTTTCCCATGTCGATTTCAGAAATCGCCTGGCCGGGAACGAGGTCGCCGCGGATGATCGCCGCGCGCAGGACGCGATGCAATTGGGCGCCGATTGACAGCGACGCCTGCGGACGAAAGTCCACCGCAGCAAGGCCTTCGCTAGGGTACCGTTACATCTTATGGGTGCCCTCGCGCAGTGTTTGCGTGCGTTTTTTTTGGACGCTACTATACAAGTTGGCGCAGGGGTCCGCGCGCTGTGCGTAACAAACGAATCGTAGCCGCAGGGAGACGTCAATGCGGTCCATACGCCAAAGGAAAAACAACAATGATTTTCGGTCACGTCAAGGATCTTGATACGGCTTTCGCCTGGCTTCCGCGACCGCTCAGGAGCGCCGTCAGCCATCTTAAGGAAACCGATTTCCCCGCCTTGCCGGCCGGCAATTACGACCTGCATGGCCGCGATATCTATGTCCAAGTCATCGACATGACGACCAGGACCTTTGCCGAGACGCGCCCCGAAGTCCACCGCCAGTACATCGACGTGCAGTATCTCGTGCACGGCCGTGAAGCGATCGGCTTTGCCAGCGAAACGGGCAACAACGTCGTCGCCGAGGATCTGTCCGCAGCGCGCGACCTGGTCTTTTATTCAGCGATGGAAAACGAGTCGACGATCATCATGACGCCCGGCAGTTTTGCCGTCTTCTTCCCGAGCGACGTGCATCGCCCGGGCTGCGCGGTCGGCGAGCCGGCGGCGATGCGCAAGGTCGTCGTCAAGGTCCGCGTCAGCCTTCTCGCCGGAGAACAACGATGAAAACGATTCGTTGGGGGATGATCGGTTGCGGTTCGGTCGCTGAAGTAAAGAGCGGTCCCGGCCTCTACAAGGCACAGCACTCGACGCTCGTCGCCGTCACCAGCCGGCGAACCGAGATCGCGCGCTCGTACGCTGAGCGCCACGGCGTTCCCCGGGTCTATGACAGCGTCGACGAATTGCTCGCCGACCAGGATATTGATGCGGTCTATATTGCGACGCCGCCGTCCTCGCACCGGGCGCTGTCGCTGCAGGTGGCCAACGCCGGCAAGCACGTCTATGTCGAAAAGCCGATGGCCACGCGTTTTGCCGAGTGCCAGGACATCGTCGACGCTTGCGCCAAGAACGGCGTTCGCCTGTTCGTCGCCTTTTACCGGCGCGGCATGCCGCGTTTTCTCAAGGTCAAGGAATGGCTGACGAGCGGCGCCATCGGCGAGCTGCGCTGCGTGCGCGTCGTCCAGCACCAGCCGCCGGCGGCCGATGAGCAGTCGCGCGCGACGCTGCCCTGGCGGCTGCTGCCGCAGATCGCCGGCGGCGGAAAATTCCTCGACATGGGCGTGCACATGCTCGACATGTTCGATTTCTGGTTCGGACCGATCGACGCTGTGCATGGCATCGCCAGCAATCTCGGCGGGCTCTACGACGTCGAGGATACGGTGAGCGCGACCTGGCGGCACGCCAGCGGTGTGCACGGATCGGGGTCGTGGTCCTACGTCTGCGGCATCGACGAAGACCGGATCGAGATCGTCGGTTCGAAGGGCCGGATCGAATTTGCTTTTTTCAGCGAAAAGCCGCTCCGCCTGATCACCGCCGACGGCGTGCAGGAAGCCGATATTCCGAATCCCGAGCACGTGCAGCAACCCTTCATCCAGAGCATCGTCGATGACCTCAACGGCCTGGCGCCGTGTCCGGGCAGCCTCGAGAGCGCGATGCGCGCGACCTGGGTCGCCGACGCAGTGCTGAAGGACTACCGGCAACAGAACGGCTATTGATTCAGGCTGGACCGCTCCGAGCGGTTTCCACCAACAATTAGGAAAGAGCAATGCCCCGCATCCAGTTTGAAGAACTCAAAGCCGAATTCAAGCGCGTCCTGATCAAGAAGGGCTGTGACGCGGCGACCGCCGACATCTCGGCGCAACTGATCGCCGAGACCAGTTGCGACGGCGTCTATTCGCACGGCGTCAACCGGTTCGCGCGGCTGGTCGACTACATCGAGAAGGGTTACATCGACCTTAAGGCCCGGCCGACCAGGGTCGCCAGCATGGGCGCTTTCGAGCGCTGGGACGGCAACCTCGGCCTGGGCAACGTCAACGCCAAGCTGTCGATGGACCGCGCCGTCGAGCTCGCCAGAGAGTTCGGCATCGGCTGCGTCGCGCTGGCCAACACCAACCACTGGCTGCGCGGTGGCAGCTACGGCTGGCAGGCGGCCGACGCCGGCTGCGTCGGTATCTGCTGGACCAACACCCAGCCGAACATGCCGGCCTGGGGCGCGACCGATAGACGCATCGGCAACAATCCCTTCGTCATGGCCGTGCCGCGTCCGGGCGGTCACGTCGTCGTCGACATCGCGATGGCGCAGTATTCCTACGGGCAGATGGAAGCCACCGCGATGCGCGGCGAAATGCTCGCGGTTCCCGGCGGATTCGACGACAAGGGCGAGAGCTCGTGCGATCCGCAAGAGATCGCCAAGACCGGGCGCGTGCTGCCGATCGGGTACTGGAAGGGCTCGTCGCTGGCGATCGTTCTCGACCTCGTCGCGGCAGTGCTCGCCGGCGGGCGGTCGACGAAAAAAGTCGGCGAACTCGGCGGCGATGAATACAGCGTATGCCAGATGTTCATCGCGCTCGACGCGAGCCGTATCGCCGGAGACGACGCCATCGCCGCGGCGATCAACGAGGTGCTCGATAATCTGCACGCTTCGCAGCGCGTCGCTGAGGACCGCGCCGTCCTTTATCCGGGCGAGCGCTCGCTGGCACTGCGCAGCGCCAACCGCGAGAACGGGATCCCGGTCGACGACGGCGTCTGGGCGAAGATTACGTCGTTCTGATCAGCAAAAAAACCTCGTGACCGCTCCTCACATATGAAGGTGCTACTGAGCTTCGACTGAGCCTCGTCGGCCTGCTTATTGCGGTTGACTAGAACAGGAACGACATTCCGGTTTTTCCTTTGGATGTTACAATACGCGAACACTATTCCTACAATTGGTCACGAACGGCGTCCCGACGACTCCCGCGCGTGGTCTATTCAATCGTTGTAACTGCCTCAAGGGAGAACTGACGTGGTGAGCGGACAAGTAGTGATTGTTGCCGATTGTGATCATGCGGCGATCGATATTGAGCGCGGCGTACTGCGCGACCTATGTCCAGAGTTGGCGTGGCTCAATTGCCGCGCTGAGGACGAAGTGATCGCGCAATGCGCCGGCGCCGATGGTCTGCTGATCATGTACGCGCCGCTGTCGCGGCGCGTGCTGGAGGCCTTGCCGCGCTGTAAAGTGATCGTGCGCTACGGTGTCGGCGTCGATACGATCGACCTCAAGGCGGCGGCTGAACTTGGCATCGTGGTGAGCAACGTTCCCGATTACGGGACGCAGGAAGTCGCCGACCACGCGCTCGCGTTGATGCTCGCGCTGACGCGTAAAGTCGGTACCGCGAGTGCGCTGGTCAAGGCCGGCCAGTGGGATTTTCGCCTGCTGCGTCCGATCCGCCGCCACCAGGTGCAGACGATCGGCATTGTCGGGCTCGGCCGCATCGGCCGCGCGATGGCCGACCGGACGCGAGCGCTCGGGATGAAAGTGCTCGCCTACGACCCCTTCGTCGCCGCCGACCAGTTGCCCGATTTCATCAGTTTGGTCAGCCTCGAAGAATTGCTCGCGCAGTCGGATGTCGTCTCGGTGCACTGCCCGCTCAACGACTCGACGCGCCTGTTGCTCGACGAGAAAAGACTACGCCTGATGAAGCCGACGGCCTACCTCGTCAATACGGCGCGCGGCTCGATCGTCGACGAACGGGCGCTCGACGCGCTGCTCGGTGAAAAGAAGCTTGCCGGCGCAGCGATGGACGTTCTCGCCGTCGAGCCCGGCCCGGCAGAGCATCCGCTCTTTCGCCACGAAAACTTTCTCACTACCCCGCATATGGCGTGGTATTCGGAGGAATCGGCGCAGGAACTCAAACGCAAGGCCGCCGAGGAAGTCCGTCGCGTCCTGCGCGGCGAAGCAGCGCTCTACCAAGTCAACAAATTCACCCCCGCTTAGGACCATTCTGATGAAAAGCATCGTGTACCGAAGTGCTCAGGAAATCACCGTCGAAGATAAGGCCATGCCGGAAATCGCCGCCGGCGAAGTCCTCATCAAGGTCGCCTACGTCGGCGTCTGCGGTTCCGACATGAATATCTATCAGGGTGTCCATCCGCGCGCCAAGGCGCCGCTGGTCATGGGCCACGAATTCTCGGGGACGATCGTCGCCGGCCACCCGACGCTGGCCAAGGGGACGCCGGTCACCGTCTATCCGCTGCTCTCGTGCGGCCATTGCGAGCCGTGCCAGAACGGCTACGCGCACGTCTGCAACACGCTCAAGCTGATCGGCATCGACTGCGACGGCGGCATGGCCGAATACGTCAAGGTTCCGGCCGACAAGGTGATGGCGATTCCGACGACACTCTCGTTGAAACTCGGCGCCTTTCTCGAGCCGGTCGCCGTCGGCGTGCACGCGGTGCGTCGTTCGGGTTACAAGCCTGGCGATCGCGTCGTCGTTTTTGGCGCCGGGCCGATCGGCCTCTGCGTCGCCTCGTGTCTTAAGTATTTCGGCGCCGGACAGGTGATCGTCGTCGAAGCCAACCCTTACCGCCTCGAAGTCGCCGCAAAACTCGGCTTTACGACGATCAACGCGGCGGGTGACGACGTGCGCGCCAAGGTGCGCGAGTACACGGCCGGCGTCAATGCCGATTTCGCTTTCGACTGCGCGGCGCACCCGAGCGTGCAGACGCTGCTCATGGACGTGATCAAGGTCCAGGGTACGGCAGTGATCGTCGGCTCGTACAAGAAGCCGCCCGAAGTCGATCTGCTCAAAGTCGAATTCAAGGAGCTCACCGTCATCGGCATTCGCGTCTACGAGCGTCGTGACTTCGAAATTGCGACGCAGATTCTCGAGAGTGGCACGATCGACTTCGACTTGATGCTTTCCGAATCGGCGCCCGACGCGGCCCCCGGCGTGTTCCAGGATCTGCTCAAGGGCGGCAAGACGATCAAGATGCTGTTCAAGATGTAATCGACCAGAAAAAACACGAAAAAACGGGGTATTGAAAATGCTGGAAATTTTTAGTCTCAAAGGCAAAGTCGCCTTGTTTACCGGCGGCAGTCGCGGCCTCGGCAAGGCGATGGCCGTCGGCCTCGCCAAGGCCGGCGCCGAAGTCGCCGTCGTCGGCCGCAAGCGCGACCAGGACGTGATTGATCAGATCACCGCGCAGGGCGTGCGCGGCGAGTTCTACGAGCACGACCTGGCCGACGTCGACGGGATTGCCGGTCTCGTCGCCCGCGTCAAGCAGGACTTCGGCCATATCGACATCCTGGTCAACAACGCCGGCGTGCAAAGCCGCCACAAGGCCGCCGAGTTCCCGAGGAGCGACTGGAATTTCGTCCTCGACGTCAACATGAACGCCGTCTTCTTCATGTGCCAGGAAGTTGGCCGTCTGATGCTCGCCCAAGGCCATGGCAAGATCATCAACGTCTCGTCCTTGCTCTCTTTCCAGGGCGGCGTCACGGTCCCGGCCTACGCCGCGAGCAAGGGCGCCGTCGCTCAGTTCTCGAAGTCGCTGGCCAACGAATGGGCCTCGCAAGGCATCAACGTGAACTGCATCGCGCCGGGCTATATGGCGACCGAAATGAACACCGCGCTGATCGCCGACGAAACGCGCAGCACGCAGATCATGGCGCGCATTCCGGCCGGTCGCTGGGGCAAGCCCGACGACATGGTCGGCGCGGCGATTTATCTCGCCTCGTCGGCGTCCGACTACGTCAACGGCAGCACCATCGTCGTCGACGGCGGCTGGATGGGGCGTTGACCGACGCACCGCTTCCCGATAGACGACTCTACGACGCGGCCGCTGGTCGTCGATCATTGCAAGGCCGTCGCGCCCGGTGGGCCGGGCGTCGGCGTCTCATTCTACTGGCATAAACTCGCTGCTTACATCAGCACAGAAAACGTCGTCGCATAGCGCCGGGGCGAGGGAGGGTGACGGTGGCAAGCAACGAGAAATTCAATTCGAGCATCGACAAGACTTTGAGCGTTCTCGAAGCGGTGGCGCAAAACGCCAAGGGGCTCTCGCTCGCCGACATCGTGAAAGCGGTCGACATACCGAAAACGACGGCCTTTCGGATTCTCGAAATTCTTGCCGCACGCGAGTATCTCTCATGGAACAAGGACAACGAGCGCTATTCGATTGGTATCAAGGCGGTCGAAGTCGGGATCAGCGGACTGATTGGCCAGGACATCGTCGACGTCTCGATCCCCTATCTGCAGGAGCTGTCGGCGACGGTCGGCGAAACGTCGTTTCTTGCCGTCTACAACAATGGCGACGTCGTCTACCTGTACAAGGCCGAAGGCACCGGTTCGATTCAGACGATCGCCCGCCTCGGCAGTCGGCGACCGGCCTATTGCACGGCGCTCGGCAAGGTCATACTGGCCAATCTGCCGGTCGAGGAGACCGACCGCGTGTTCGAAAAAAAGCTCGTGAAATTTACCGGAAAGACCGTCGTCGACCGCATCAAGCTGTACGAGGAATTCGCCACGATCCGCAGCACCGGCTACGCCATCGACGACGAGGGCATCGAATACGGGCTCTATTGTCTGGCAGTGCCGATCTCCGACTACACCGGTCAGGTGATTGCCGCGATCAGCGTATCGGGACCGATCAAGCGCCTGCACGCCAACCGGGACAGCGTCGCCGAGGAATTGAAGGGTATCGGCGCGACGATTTCCAAGCGCCTCGGCTACGTCAAGGCGATGCAGCTGCGCCGTTGAGCCGCCAAGCCAGGCCTCTCGTCTTTGCAGCAGCGGCCTTCGGCGCAGCGCTGTACTTGGCCGTTAGCGCTGGCGTATCATACGGGCTTGAAAAATGGTCAGGAGTTCCAAAATTCCTAAAAAGCGCCCGGCAAAGAGCGTCGCGAAGCCCGCCGCTGTGCCTCTGGTCAGCGCCGCGGTGCGTGTTCTGGCGGTCCTCGACCAACTGTCGCGGCAACGCGCCATCGGCCTCGAGGAACTGGCGCGCAAGACCAGCCTGGCCAAGCCGACGGTGTACCGCTTCCTGCTGACACTGCAGGAACTCGGCTACGCGCGGCGCGTCGATGGCGACGGCTGGGCGATCACGCTGACGATGTTCAATATGGGCGCGCGCGCGCTCGACCACCTCGATCTCGTTTCGGCCGCCCGGCCGATCGCCGAGGAAATGTCGCAGGAACTCGGCGAGACCGTGCATATGGGCGTTCTCGACGGCGACTCGGCAGTCTATGTCCTGAAAATCGAATCGCGCTATACGATCCGCATGATTTCGCGTGTCGGAAGGCGCATGCCCTTGTACTGCACGGCGATCGGCAAGGTGCTGCTCGCCTTTGCCAATGACGACCAGCGCCAGGCGGCGCTAGACGGTGTCCGCTTGCTCGCCTTTACTAAAACCACGCATACCTCGCGCGACGCGCTCGACGGCGAACTGGCGCAGGTGCGCGCGCAAGGTTTTGCGCGCGACAACGAGGAACGTGAGGAGGACCTGCGCTGCATCGGCGCGCCGGT
>Ga0136636_10002675_pt1 | contig 10631 bp, 10 predicted proteins | sample AntDrymUQ8522106_2_FD_104653 | JGI IMG/M metagenome (GOLD analysis project Ga0136636, IMG submission 104653) | Polar desert sand microbial communities from Dry Valleys, Antarctica - metaG UQ852 (21.06) | ecosystem: Environmental > Terrestrial > Soil > Desert | place: Antarctica: Dry Valley... | reverse complement strand
TCAAGCAAGAAATTCCTCCAAATTTATTGTCCTTACCGCTTTTGTAGTCGGAATGGGATTTGTGATTTTGCACGGAGTTATGCACGAACCGTTGATTGATTTTCGGGATTACAAAATAGGAACAGATCTTAATGCAGAAAAAGCTAAAATTGAGAAAAACCCTTCTTCCTACAAGACTTTCTATTCTTTGAAAAATGAAAAAACAGGTGAAGTTTTAGAGGTGAACCAAGATGATTATGTAAACGAAAAGAAATATTGGGAAGAAAATTCTCCCTGGAAAATTGAAGAAGGAAAAACAACTTCAAAAATGGTAAAAGAAGGTTATGCCTCCGAAATTTCCAAATTTAGACCAGAAAGTTCGGAAGGTTTGGATTTATCTGAAAATATTTTAAAAGCACCGAAAGCCATTCTCATTTTTTCTTATCATCCAAAACAGATAGACCAAGAATTAGCAGCAAAAACGGAAGCGAAAGCAAAATCTGAAATGAATGCACTTGTTTTAGGTGTTTCTACTTTGCCCAATACTTTTAAAACCATAGAAAATGCGATGATGGATGGAACTGCCATCAAAACAATTGCAAGAAGTAATCCTTTTGTCTTAACTTTACAAAACGGAAAAATTGTAGATAAAAAGTCGGCAGAAGATTATTTAAAGCAATAATTAGATCTTCACTATATCGAACTCCACAGTAAAAAATATAAATAAATATCATGCACAAATCAAATAAATCCATCGCCGGTTATCATCTCCTGATGATTCTTTCTTCTGTTGATGGTCAATTTTCTCTGTCCGAAGGATTAAAAGTTCAAGAATATTTGACGGAAGAATTTCCATTTAAAATGAATTTAGACAATGAATTAGATGTGATCGCAACTTTAAATCCAGAAGAATGGAAAGATCATTTCGAATTTCACGCAAGATGTTTTCATGAAGATTCCACGGAAAAAGAAAGAAAGGATTTTGCTGATTTTGCTAAATCATTAATTAAAGCAGATGATGAAGTAACAGTACGGGAACATCAGTTTTATACCCTTTTGAAAACAATTTGGAAACTTTAATAATTTTGTAAAAACTAGTAAAATGAGAAAAAAAATCGTCGCGGGAAACTGGAAAATGAATAAAAATGTAATTGAAGCGCAACAGTTAATGTTTCAATTATTAGAATACAAAAAAAATAACCAAACCAATTGCGAAGTTTGGATCGCACCACCTTCTTTGTATTTGATGATGGCGAAAGATTTATTCGAACAGGATGAAATTGGTGTTTTTGCACAAGACATGAGTGAGCACGAAAGTGGTGCTTATACGGGGGAAATTTCCATTGCGATGCTAGAATCGATTGAGGCAACCGGATCATTGATCGGTCATTCCGAAAGACGATTATATCACGGGGAAACCGATTCTCACTGCAACAAAAAGGTAAAATTAGCTTTGGACAAAGGTTTAATTCCTATTTACTGCAATGGAGAAACTTTGGAACAAAGAAAATCCGGCCAACATTTGGAAGTGGTAAAAAATCAAACGGAAGTGGCTCTTTTCACGCTTTCTGCGGAAGAAATTAAGAAAGTGGTCATTGCTTATGAACCAGTTTGGGCAATTGGAACGGGAGAAACTGCTTCTCCGGAGCAAGCTCAGGAAATTCATGCACATATTAGAAATTTAATTGCAGATAAGTACGGAAAGGAAGTTGCGGATGAGATCTCAATCTTATACGGTGGTTCTGTGAAACCGGATAATGCAAAAGAAATTTTCTCTCAACCCGATATTGATGGAGGATTAATTGGTGGAGCAGCTTTGAAAATTGAGGATTTTTCTAAGATTATTGAAGGATTCTCCAATGATTGATGTTGGATGTTTGATTTTTGATGATTGATGTTGGGATGTTGGATGTTCATGGACAGCTGATTTTTTTAAATTAAATTAAAAATAAAAGCGCGGAAACTTTTTTTCCGCGCTTTTCTACTTTCAAAAGTCCCTTTCTTTTGGAGAGGGATTTTGGGTGAGGATTATTTTTCCTTCTTATCTTTTTTTCTTTCCAAAACTTCATCTACCATTCCGAAATCTTTTGCTTCGCCAGAAGTCATCCAGTAATCTCTATCACTCGCTTTTTCTACCCAATCGTAGGTTTGGCCAGAATGTTCAGCAATAATATCATACAATTCTTTTTTCAACTTCAACATTTCTCTCAAATTAATTTCCATGTCGGAGGCAACTCCTTGCGCACCTCCAGAAGGTTGATGGATCATCACCCGCGAATGTTTCAGCGCAGAACGCTTTCCTTTTTCTCCTGCTACCAAAAGAACTGCTCCCATAGAAGCTGCAATTCCGGTACAAATCGTAGAAACGTCTGGTTTTACAATCTGCATGGTGTCATAGATTCCAAGTCCTGCGTAAACGCTTCCACCCGGAGAATTAATGTAGATCTGAATGTCTTTTGAAGAATCAGAACTTTCTAAAAATAACAATTGTGCCGTCACGATATTCGCAACCTGATCATCAATTCCGGTTCCTAAGAAGATAATACGGTCCATCATCAAACGGGAAAAAACATCCATTTGAGTCACGTTCAACCGTCTTTCTTCCATAATATAAGGCGTAAGATTGGTCGGTCCATACATTCCCATATATTGATCCGTTACCAAACCACTATTTCCTAAATGTTTTACAGAGAAATCTCTAAAGTCTTTTTTAATATCCATTCTATTTTTCTTATATTTATTAATTATTTTTTGATAAATCAAAGGTACACAAACAATATTCCATCAGCAAAAAACCGCCAAACTGTCATAAGATCCGAAACATTTTTTGATCGATCTGATTTTTTAATTGGTTCAGAAGCATCATTTTTTTGTACACCTCTTCATTATTTTCAGATTCAGAAAGCGTAGTTTTCAGTTCGTGCATCATTTTCAAAATATATTCCCGTTTGTGGCGGAAAATAACGTCTTCTACAATTTTCGGCACCACTTCTTCTTCTGTCCGAAAAAATATCTGATGTTTTTCCCAGTTGCTGGTTTCGTGCGCATCTACGAGAGCATCAGCAATTTTTCCGGATATATTTTCGTCCATTAAAGTTAAGAAAAATGCACCCGCTCGAACTTCATTATTTGCAATTCCATTTTTAATTTCTCCAATTATTTTCTGATTCAGTAAAGATTGAATTTCGCACGAATCTTCTTCCAAATGTCCGATGATTTCTTCAATTACGGTTATTTGATAGGGCGCGTTGTCTTCATCGGTCCGTTCTAAAATTTGATCGCCATATTTCAGCATCAATTCTACCAATTTTTCTTCTAAAATTAAGAGCGGATTAATGGATTGAAAATCATCTGCAACTTTTTGTAATTTAACCGGTGCCTGAGCTTCCTGCCTTTGCTGCGGCGAAATTTTTTGTTTCTGAAGTTGCTTCTGGACATTCAGCTCATTAAAAAGCGACTGTTCCGAAAGTCCAAATTTGTTAGACACTTCTTTCAAATAAACTTCCTGTTTTAAAGCATTTTGCACAAAAGCCACCGATTTTACAATATCCCGAATCGATTCTGCCTTTTTAATAGGATCACTTCCGGCTTCCTTCAGTAAAATTTCGGCCTTAAAATCAATAAAATCCTGCGCTTCGTTTTTAATGAAATTTTCCACATATTCCTGCGGATGTTTGCGGGAGAAAGAATCTGGATCATCTCCATCTGGGAAAAGCAAAATCCTAATATTCATCGATTCAGAAAGCAACATATCAATGCTTCTAAAACTGGCTTTTATTCCGGCTGCATCTCCGTCAAAAAGAATTGTCACATTTTCTGTTAGTCGTTTAATTAATTTAATTTGTTCTACCGTTAGTGCTGTTCCAGAGCTTGAAACTACGTTTTCTATTCCACTTTGGTGCAATGCAATTACGTCCATATAACCTTCTACCAAAAGGCAGAGATTATTTTTGGAAATGGCTTGTTTGCTTTGGTTTAAGCCGTAAAGAACACTGGATTTATGATAAATTTCGGTTTCTGGCGAGTTTAAATATTTTGCCGTTTTTACATTATTCTTTAAAATTCTGGCGCCAAAACCTAAAACTCTTCCGGAAAAACTGTGAATCGGAAATAACACTCTTTCTCTAAATCGGTCAATTCCCTCCGGAGCGTTTTCTGGAAAGATAGAAAGTCCAGATTTTTCAATAATTTCTTTGGAATAACCCTTTTCTAAAACGAATTCAGTAAATGCATTTTTCTTTTCCGGGGAATATCCCAACTGGAATTTATTGATGATTTCATCCCGCAATTCTCTTTCTTTAAAGTAAGAATAGGCAATGGATTGACCTTCTTCACTTTCCCACAATTGGTTCTGAAAAAAATCGTTCGCGATTTCGTGGATTTTGAACAGTAATTCTTTATCGGATTGGGATTGTTTTTCCTCTTCTGTATATTCTCTTTTATCCTCCTCAATCTCAATTCCATACTTTTTCGCAGCATGCCGAAGTGCTTCCGGATAAGTAAAGTTTTCGATTTCCATTAAAAAAGAAATCGCTGTACCGCCTTTGCCACTGGAAAAATCTTTCCAGATCTGCTTGCTGGGAGAAACCACAAAACTGGGTGATTTTTCGTCATGAAAAGGACTTAAGCCTTTAAAATTGGAACCTGCTCTTTTTAACTGTACATATTCCCCGATGATTTCTTCCACCCGAATTGTGGAAAATATTTTATCGATTGTTTGCTTAGAGATCATGGTGTAAAAATAGGGAAAAGGTTTTTGAAATTTTCAGTCAGAATCAAATTTTCACCTGCTCAATCTTTTATTTTTCATTATTTTTGAGGAAATTTTATACTTCATGAAAAAATTTGGTGTCTTTACTTTAATTTTGCTTTCTACCCTCTTCGCTGCGCAAAAAAAATACGTCATGGTAATTCATGGCGGAGCGGGAACTATTTCTCCGAAAAGCATGACGGCAGAAAAAGAAAAAGCCTATCGGGAAAAACTCACAGAAGCCCTAAAATCGGGTTACGCCGAAATAAAAAAAGGAAATTCTGCAGTTCAGGCAGTTGCGGCATCCATTATTATTTTAGAAGATTCGCCCTTATTTAATGCGGGTAAAGGTGCCGTTTTCACCGCAGAAGGAAAAAATGAAATGGATGCGTCTATCATGTTTGGAAAAGATAAATCTGCAGGTGCAATTGCGGGAGTTCATACCATAAAAAACCCTATAAAAGCTGCCATTTCAGTCATGGAAAATTCTCCACATGTAATGCTTTCCGGGGAAGGTGCGGAACAATTTGCGAAAGAGCAAAAATTGGAAATCGTGGATCCTTCTTATTTCTGGACGAAAGACCGGTGGGATGGTTTGCAAAAATTAAAGCAGAAAGAATCGTCGGGATCCGCCGGAAAAGTTTCTCAAAATGCAGTGCTTGAATCTTTTGAGACCGACCAGAAATTTGGAACCGTTGGAGCCGTCGCTTTAGATAAAAATGGAAATATTGCGGCCGGAACTTCTACAGGCGGCATGACCAATAAAAAATGGAACAGAATCGGCGATGCACCCATTATTGGCGCTGGAACGTATGCAAATAGTCAGGTTGGAATTTCCTGCACAGGTTGGGGAGAATATTTTATCCGAACTACGGCTGCACGAACGATTGCCGCAAAAATGGAATATCAGAAAAAAGATTTAAAATCTGCGGCTCAGGAAACCATCGAGGAGATTGAAAAATTAGGTGGCGATGGCGGTTTGATCGCTTTGGACAAGGAGGGAAATATTGCAATGCCTTTTAATACGAGCGGAATGTATCGTGGCGCCATCACCGAAAACGGGGAAATCGAGATCGAAATATTCAAATAGTTTATCGCTACTTCTCAGATAAAAATTCTGCAAAAATTTTTGCACTTGTTTTAAAAAATCAATTCTTTCATGCAATTCAACCTACAAAATGTAGAAGATTGGCAAAATGTTGTCAATGAAATTCTACCGAAACTCAAACATCCAATCTTGCTTTTAAAAGGAAATTTGGGAGCTGGAAAAACAACGTTCACTCAATTTCTACTGAAAAAATTAGGCAGCACGGATGAAGTTTCCTCCCCGACTTATGCCCTTGTAAATGAATACCATTCTCCACTAGGAACTATTTTTCATTTTGATCTTTATCGCTTAAAAACCATCGACGAAGTTTATGATATCGGAATTGAAGAATATCTTGACAATGCCTATTTGTGCATAATTGAATGGCCAGAAATTTACGAAGAAGAGCTTTCTGATTCGCCACATCATGAACTGAAAATCACTAATAATCAATCTGAGCGACTTGTTGATTTCCGGTAAATTTTCGAGGTTACTTCTGAAATCGTTGTATCTTTGCGTTTTCAATTCAAAAGTTAACTTTTATCCTTATCGAAAGATAATTTTATAAAAAAAATGAGCAGTACAAATATTTTCACGCCTTTTTCTGAGCAAGAATTAATGCCGAAAGAAGAAAAATTAGAGATCATTAAAAAAGGCAAACAATACAGCATTGGTGTACCGAAAGAAACCTGTCTTAACGAACGCAGAACTTGTATTACACCAGATGCAGTGCAGGTTTTAATTGCAAATGGGCATCAAATAACCATAGAAGCAGGTGCAGGAGAAGGTTCTTTTTACAGTGATCTGCAATATTCGGAATCGGGCGCAAAAATTACTACAGATATCCGGGAAGTTTATGAGCAGGATTTGGTGCTGAAGATTAATCCACCCACGACAGATGAGATTGAGTATTTGAAACCAAATACGTACCTGGTTTCCGCCCTTCAAATCAACTTACGGGACAAAGAATATTTTCAAAAATTATCTGAAAAGAAAATTAATGCCATTGCATTTGAATTTATTGTGGATGAATATAAGCAACTTTCGCTGGTACGATTGATTGGGGAAATCGCGGGAAATATTTCAGTTTTATATGCGGCAGAACTTTTGGCTCTTTCAAATGGGTTAATGTTGGGTGGAATTACTGGAGTTCGACCAACAGAAGTTGTTGTTTTAGGTGCAGGAATTGTGGGTGAATTTGCAACAAAAGCCGCTTTAGGTTTGGGCGCAAACGTGAAAGTTTTTGATAATTCCCTTTCCAAATTACGCAGATTGCACATGATCATTGATGGCAGAGTTCCTACTTCTATTATCGATCCGAAAGAATTGGCAAAAAGTTTACGAAGAGCAGATGTGGTAATTGGCGCCTTGTCTAAACCAAGTCTGGCTCCTATTATTACGGAAGACATGGTTGCGAGAATGAAAAAAGGCAGCGTTATCATTGACGTTACTATTGACAATGGCAAAGTAATAGAAACTTCGGAACTGACCAATATGGAAGATCCTTATTTGGTGAAACACGGAGTTATTCACTGTGGATTGCCCAATCTTACTTCTAAAATGCCAAGAACTACTACGAAAGCGATTTCTAATTTTTTCCTCAGTTATCTCTTGAATTATGATGAAGAAGGTGGTTTTGAAAACATGTTGATCCGCAAAAACGAGATGAAACAATCACTGTACATGTACAAAGGCCGACATACCAAAAAAATTATCTGCGACCGGTTCGGTCTCAATTACCATGATATTAATTTGCTAATTTTTTAAATGAGGAAGTTTAAGTTTTTCTTAATTGGGTTGGTTCCAGGCTTAATGTTGGTGTTTTTTATTTTGAATAAAAAAGGTGCAAGCTGTACCGGTTATTTACCCAATTCTAGAGTGGTTGCAGAGACCCTATCCAAAAAAATGGTTTATGATTCGGCATTTTCTCAGGAAATGGCGGCTAATAAAATAGACGAAAAGTTTTTGCGAGACAGCATTATTACTTTAGGAACCATTGATTTTGAAAGGAGCAAAGCGCAGAAAAAAGAATGTCCGGAATATCTTTTACTTTATCCGAAAAACAATCCCCAATACGAAGTTCGTTTTGAGAAATGCAAGGACGACGCTGTTTTTCACATCCTAAAAAAATTGAGATAATTTTTTTGTCCTGCTCATTTTATTCAAATCCTATTCTTAAATTATGAAAATAACCTTAGTCGGCGTTGGTTTAATTGGTGGTTCCATGGCTTTAAAGTTAAAAAGCACGGGTTTTACCAATTATATTTTCGGGGTGGATCGCAGTGAAAAGCATCTGGAAGAAGCCCTAAATCTAGGAATTATTGATGAAAAATCCAGTTTAGAAAATGCCATTTCTCAATCTGATATCATCATTCTGGCGATTCCCGTGGATGCTACAGAAAATTTTTTACCCAAAATTTTAGATCTAATTCAAGATCATCATACTGTTTTTGATGTGGGTTCTACAAAACTTGGAATTGTAAATGCCGTTGCAAATCACCCGAACAGAAATCGTTTCGTGGCTTTTCACCCGATGTGGGGAACAGAAAATTCTGGTCCGAAATCTGCTTTGGTGGAAAGTTTTTCCGGTCGTGCCGCGGTTCTCTGTGACCGACAGAATTCTGCTGAAGACGCCGTGAAAGTAGTAGAAAACATTGTAGAACACTTAGGAATGCACCTTATCGAGATGTCTGCAGAAGCGCATGACATTCACACTGCTTATATTTCCCATATTTCCCACATCACTTCTTATGCACTTGCAAACACGGTTTTGGAAAAGGAAAGAGAAGAAGATACTATTTTCCAATTAGCGAGTTCTGGATTTGACAGTACGGTGCGATTGGCAAAATCTCACCCTGAGATGTGGATTCCGATTTTTAAAGCCAACAGAGAAAATGTCCTGGATGTTTTGAACGAGCATATTTCTCAGCTTCGGAAATTTAAATCTGCGCTGGAAAAGGAAAATGATGAACTTTTGGAAGATCTGATCCGGAATGCGAATAAAATTCGGGGAATTCTTCGGTAGATCAAGCTACATTTGATTTTTTTTGTAGAAGAAAAAATTCCCTAGATTCTAGCCCGGATGGAAACGGCATTTTTTTTATTTTTTTTGGTAAAAAAATAAAAAAGATAGAGTGGACAGCCGGAACACTTTTCGGGAGCGCAAAAATCTGCTTGCTCCTAAAAATTTTCAGAAAAAATCTAACATTCTGCCACATTTACGGCGATGGCTAAACCACCTTCTGAAGTTTCCTTAAACCTTTCGCTCATGCTTTGCGCAGTTTCCCACATGGATTGAATAACCTGATCAAGGGAAACTTTTGCTTTTGTAGGATCAGATTCTATGGCAATATTTGCGGCAGTAATGGCTTTTATGGCGCCCATAGAATTGCGTTCAATACACGGAATTTGGACCAATCCACCAATCGGATCGCAGGTTAAACCAAGATGGTGTTCCATGGCAATTTCTGCGGCCATGAGAACTTGTCCCGGAGTTCCGCCCATAATTTCTGTAAGTCCTGCTGCAGCCATGGCGGAAGAAACACCAACTTCTGCTTGACAACCACCCATGGCAGCAGAAATGGTCGCATTTTTTTTGAATAAAGTTCCAATTTCTCCGGCAACTAAAATAAATCGGATCATATCTTCGTCTGAAGCATGATCGGTAAAGGCTTTTGCGTACATTAAAACCGCGGGAATCACTCCACTTGCACCGTTTGTAGGTGCTGTAATAATTCTGCCGAAACTTGCGTTTTCTTCATTTACCGCCAAAGCAAAACAGGAAACCCATTTGTTGATGGTGGTAAAAGTTTCCTCCGCATCAATAACCATTTGCAGCCATTCTGCTTTATTTTTGTAAATTTTTTCACCCAGTAATTTTCTGTTTAAACCCGCAGCACGACGCGTTACATTTAATCCACCGGGTAAAATTCCTTCTTTATTCACGCCTTTGTAAATACATGCTACAATTTGTTCCCAAATATAGAGCGCTTCTTTTTCTGTTTCTGCTTTGGTGCGCCAGGATTCTTCATTCAAAAAAACAAGATCTGAAAGGCGACTAACTCCGGTTTTTTCAATATTTTTTTTAATATCTGCACCGGAATGACAGGGATAAAGCGTTCTGATACATTCATGTTGGTAGGAGCTTTCTTCTTTCGTGGCAATAAATCCGCCACCTACAGAATAGTAATCCTGCTCCAACTCTTCCCCGTTTTTGAATAAGACCCGGAAAATCATTCCGTTGGGATGAAAATCCAGAGATCTACTTTTATTTAAGATCAAATGTTTGCCATAAATGAAAGGAATCGTTTGTTCACCACCTAAATTAAGTTCATTTAAAGACTTAATTTTTTCAATTTTTTCCTCTATCTTGGAAGTATCGATCAATTTGAAATTTTCTCCGGAAAGTCCCAACATTCCTGCGATATCAGTACCATGACCGATTCCTGTTTTGGCAAGGGAGCCAAAAAACTCCACAAAAACTTCCTGGACTTCTGCTAAAGGCTGCAGATTCCGGATCTGTTTTAAAAAATTTTCGGCGGCGTTCCAGGGACCCATCGTATGAGAACTGGAAGGTCCGATCCCAACTTTTATAATTTCAAAAATACTGATTGACTCCATGTTTTTTGGTCTACAAATAATTCGCTAAGATAATTCTATTTAACGAATAAGAAAAAGATAAACCAAAGTTCACACGCGGAAAAGAAGTGGGTAATTTAAATGAAAATTTCTTTTAAAATCTCGGAAACTTGCCGGGGTTTAATGGCAGGAAAAAGATGAGTGCCACTCGGAATGATGTAATCTGCTTTTGAATAT
>Ga0136636_10002673_pt1 | contig 10632 bp, 9 predicted proteins | sample AntDrymUQ8522106_2_FD_104653 | JGI IMG/M metagenome (GOLD analysis project Ga0136636, IMG submission 104653) | Polar desert sand microbial communities from Dry Valleys, Antarctica - metaG UQ852 (21.06) | ecosystem: Environmental > Terrestrial > Soil > Desert | place: Antarctica: Dry Valley... | reverse complement strand
TTGGGCGCGCAGTTCGCTGCTCTCACGGGTTTGCAACACCCAGGCATTGAGTTGACGGATGCGCGGGTGGTTCTGGGTTTGCCACGCCGGGATGCCTTGCGCCACCAGTGCCAAATCGGCGCGCGCCAGACTGGTGTGCAACTGGTGAATGAGCCAGTCTTGGGCATCAGTTTCTGTGGCGACCTCCCCAGAATCCACGCCGGCCTCCAGGCATTCAGAGTAAGAAAATCCGCCAATTGGCAAGGCCGGGGAGGCCAGCCACATCAGCTGCATCAGGCTGCTGTCAAGCATGCGGGCCTTGGTACTCAGTGGTGGTGGTTGCAGCCGGGGCCGTGCACATGGGGCGCGCCTTCTGCGTTGACAGCAATGGCGCTCAAGCCTTTGCCAGCTGTGCCAGAGGTGACAACAGGTGTGGCGTGGGCATGCGGGGCGGGGCTGTGATTGTGATTGTGGTTGTGGTGGTCATGGTCACTGTGGCTGTGTCCACCGCTGGCGTAGGCCCCGTTCTCGGGTTCAAACGCTTCATCTACAGCGGTGACCGTCAGGTGCATGGCGCGTAGCATGTCGGCTAGCACGTGGTCGGGCTCAATTTTCAGGTGGTCTGGCTTGAGTTCAATGGGGACGTGGCGGTTGCCTAAATGGTAGGCCGCGCGGATCAAATCAAACGTGGTGCCATGGCTGGCGCACGCGGTGATTTTCAGCACCGCCTGGGGAGCGGCCACCACGCGAAGCAAAGCGCCGTCTTGCGTGACCAGCACATCGCCCCCGCGCACTACCGTGCCACGCTGTAAAAAAACACCCACTTGCTGACCACTGGAATCAATGGCTTCGAAGCGGCTTTTCTGGCGCACATCCCAATCCAGTTCAATGGCGGGCGCACGTTTAAGAAGGGCGGGTGCAAGGCCTTGGCCTTGCGGGATGAGTTTGCTGGCGGTGCGCATGGGGCGTGTGATGTGGCTGAAAGGGGTCAAGAATACAACGTTCACGCCGGGTGTCTGAGTTGTCCGGTTTTGCAGTGTGATCGGGTGCGCCAGTTGACATGAATCAAACACACGCCGCCGGATAATGACGGGTTGTGTTGAATTGAATCTTTGGAGTTTTTCCCATGCTGCGCCCTATTGTTTTCACGGTTGTGATGTGTGCAAGTCTGTCTGCTTGCAACAAGTTTACTGACCCAGAAGGCAAGTCCGGCCCCGACAAGGCGCTCTCCAGCATCATCGTCGCGCCCGAAGATGTGCTGGAAGTTCAGGCCAGTGCCGTGGCGTCTGGGCCAGTGGTCACAGGCTCATTGGAGCCTGAACGCAAAGCCGATTTGCGCGCCGAAGTGTCTGCGGTGGTGCTACAGGTGCTGAAAGAAAATGGCCAAGCCGTGCGCCAGGGTGACTTGCTGGTGCGTTTGGATGACACCAGCATTCGCGACAACCTGGGTTCCGCTGAAGACAACGCGCGCAACGCCAAGCTGGCGCTGGAGCAGGCCGAGCGCACCGTGCAGCGCCTGCGCACCTTGCGGGGTTCGGGAATGACCTCTTTGCAAGTGCTGGATGACGCGGAGATCCGTCGCAACACCGCCCAAAGTGACTTGTCAGCCTCACAAGCCCGTGCGGTTGTGGCCCGCCAACAACTGGCTCGCACTTTGGTGCGCGCGCCGTTTGACGGCGTGGTGGGCGACCGCAAGGTGTCCGCTGGTGACACCGCTGCCGTGGGCAAAGAACTGCTCAAGGTGCTCGACCCCGCCAGCATGCGCTTTGCCGGGCGGGTGTCGGCAGACAAAATCAGCCAAGTCCGACTTGGGCAGGCGGTAAGCTTTCGAGTCAACGGTTTTGCAGGGCAGGAATTCAAGGGGGCGGTTGCCCGGATTGATCCCAGCGTCAACGATGTCACCCGCCAGATAGAGGTGCTGGTGAGCTTTGTGTCGGGCGAGCCGCCTCGCGTGTCGGGCTTGTACGCTGAAGGCGTGATTGAGTCCACTCAAGTCACCGCCCTCACGGTGGCACAGGCCAGCGTGGCCAAGGTGGGTGACCAAACCTGGGTTTGGCGCATCCATGGCAACACGCTTGAACGTGCCGATGTGACCTTGGGCGCGCGTGACGCGCGCACCGGGCGTTACGAGGTGCGCGCTGGTTTGCGCGCTGGCGACCTGATTGTGCGCACCCCGAGCGCCAGCTTCAAGGCTGGGCAAACGGTGCAGCGCGTCGGTCAGCTGCCGCCTGCGGGGCCCGCCAGTGCGGCCACTGCGGCAACGGCAACTCCGACAGCGGCAGTGGCCTCGGCTCAGGGGAATTGAGCATGTTCCTTTCTAATTTCAGCGTCAAAAAACCGGTCGCAACGGTGGTGTTGATCATTGCGCTGATGGCCATGGGCTTGCTGGCCCTGAGTAAATTGCGTGTCAACCAGAGCCCCGATGTTGATGTTCCGGGTCTGTTCATCAACCTGCCGTACCCCGGCGCTTCGCCCGACACGGTAGAGCGCGAGATCGTGAACCGGCTAGAGAAGTCGCTGATGAGCATCTCTGGGGTGACCCATGTGTACGCCAACGCCAACGAAGGCAACGCTCGCTTTGACATCCAGTTCTCGTTCAATAAAAACATGATCGAGGCCACCGATGAGGTGCGCAATGCGATCTCAAGTGTGCGCTACAAGCTGCCCACTGAGATGCGCGAACCCATCGTGCAGCGCTATGACCCGGCAGCACAACCGATCATGAACATGGCTTTGTCCAGCAGCAGCCAATCGCATGCCGAGATATCGCGGCTGGCCGAAGACGAGCTGGCCGACAGGCTGCGTGGCATTGCAGGTGTTGCCAACGTCAACATCAGTGGTTCGCTCAAGCGCGAGCTGTCGGTGCTGCTGCGCGCCGAGAAGCTGCGCGAACACAATGTGTCGGTGGGTGAGGTGGTATCGGCGCTTCGGGCCCAAAACACCAACGCGCCTGTGGGCAAGGTGCGCGGCCTTCTGGAAGACCAAAGCATTCGTTTGGTGGGGCGCATCGAGTCGCCACAGGAGTTTCAGTCTATTGTGGTCAAGCGCGTGGCGGGCCAGGTGATTCGCTTGGGTGATGTGGCCACCATCCAAGATGGTTTTGGCGACGTGGGTAGCCTGAGTACGCGCAGCGGTAAGCCCAACGTCGGCATTTTTGTCACCCGCTCGCGCGATGCCAGCACCGTCACCGTGGCCAACGAGGTTCGGCGCAAGGTCGCACAGATCAATGCGGAGCTGGCCAAAAGTCAGCCCGGCACCCAGTTAGAGATCACCCGTGATGGGGGCAAAGACGCGCAAAGCAGTTTGAACAACGTGATAGAGGCGCTGCTGTTTGGCGCGGTGCTCACCATATTTGTGGTCTATGCGTTTTTGAACTCTTGGCGTTCAACCTTGATCACCGCGCTGAGTTTGCCCACGTCGGTGATCGCATCCTTCATTGCAGTCTGGTTGTGCGGTTTCACCCTCAATTTCATGACGTTGCTCGGCTTGTCGCTGGCCATTGGCGTGCTGATTGATGACGCCATCGTGGTGCGGGAAAACATTGTGCGCCACATGCAATTGGGCGCGCCGCGCCGCCAAGCCGCGCTGGACGGCACGGCTGAGATCGGCATGGCCGTGGCCGCAACCACGTTCTCCATCATTGCGGTGTTCATTCCGGTGGCGTTCATGCCCGGCGTGTCGGGTGAATGGTTTCGGCCATTTGCCTTGACGGTGACGTGCTCGGTGCTGGTCAGCCTGATGATTTCCTTCACGCTGGACCCGATGCTGTCCGCCTACTGGGGCGACCCGGTGGACCACCACACGGCACCTAGGCGGGGTATCAGCAAAGTACTGGCGCGCTTCAACGACTGGTTTGACCACCAGTCTGATCGCTATGGCCATGTGATTGCCTGGGCCTTGCAACACCGCCGCTGGATGGGGGCAATTGCTTTGGGGAGTTTTGTGGCGGCGTTGGGGCTGCAGTACAAGTTGGGCGGCACCAGCTTTTTGCCAGCCACCGACTCAGGCAACCTGATGATCGAGGTGCGCACACCGTCTTCAGCATCGGTGGAATACGCGCGGCTAAAGATGGAGCGTGCCGCCGCAATTGCCCGCAGCATTCCCGAAACCAAAGACACCAACAGCAGCATCAACGCCAATGGCGGGCGCATTTATGTGGACATTGGCAAACGCAAGACGCGCATACGCAGTGCCAAAGACATCGCGGCAGACTTGCGTTTGCGTATTGCGCCACTGGTGGGGGCGGAGTATGTGGTTCTGGACGACTTGCAAAATGGTGCCAGAAAGCCAGTACAGATTGATTTCACCGGGGCGGATTCACGCAAGCTGCTGGAGATCACCAACGCCTACATGGACAAACTGCGCAAAGTGCCCGGCGCGGTCGATGTGGGTCTGTCTGAACAAGACCCCAACAAAGAACTCAAAATTGAGCTCAATCGCGGCTTGGCCAATTCGATGGGCATCTCCGCCGCAGACGCGGCCCAGGCGCTGCGTGTGGCGTTTGCGGGTATTGAGGTGGGCGACTGGGTTGACCCCACCGGTGAAACGCGTGACGTGGCGGTGCGCCTGCATCCCGATGACCGCGTTAGCCAGGACAACATCGAACGCTTGCCGATTTTGGTGGCTGGTAGCAACCAAGTGGTGCCGCTAGACCAAATCGCCACCATCAGCATGGGCACCGGGCCAGCTGGCATTCGACACACCGATGGCAAACGCACCATCACCGTGTCGGCCAATGTGCAGGGCCGCTCCAATGGCGAGGTGACTGACGAGGCGCTCAAACTGGCTAAAGCCATGAACTACCCGCCCGGCTACGGTTTGGCACTGGGCGGTGCCGGGCAAGACCAAAAAGAACTGTTCAACCAAATGACGCTGGCGCTGGTCTCAGGCATCGGGCTGATGTATTTGATTTTGGTGATGCAGTTTGGCTCGTTCACCGCGCCGCTGGGCGTGATGCTGTCCTTGCCCTTGTCACTCATCGGCGTGGTGTTGGCGCTGCTCATCACCGGCAACACCATCAACCTGATGAGCTTTATTGGCGTCATCATGCTCATGGGCTTGGTGGCGAAAAACGCCATCCTGCTGCTGGACGCCGCGCGGCGCAAAGAGGCCGAGGGCGAGGGCCGTGAGGACGCGCTCATGCACGCAGGCCGGGTGCGTTTGCGCCCGATCCTGATGACCACCTTCGCGCTGATTGCGGGCATGTTGCCCGTGGCGCTGGGGCTGGGCGAGGGCGGTGAGTTTTACCGCCCCATGGCCATCGCCATCATCGGCGGCACTATCACCTCCACACTGTTGACGCTGTTGGTGGTGCCCACGTTTTACGACAGCATTGAGGTGACCCGTGACCACATGGGGGCCAAGTTTCAGGCCCGGGCGGCGCGGTGGAACCCGTTTTGGGCTTTTGTGCTGACCTTCATCGAGGCGGTGTTGGCCCTGTTGTTTGTGCGCCTGGTGTACCGCGTGGTCGTCAAACTTGCGCTTTGGCTAACGCGCCGCAACACCCCGCCCGCATTGCGTGCGCCCCGTGCGCCCGTTGACCAACTTTAGGAAACTTCCCCATGCCTTTAAGCCACCGCTCGACCCTGCCTCAGTTTTTAATCGAGGAACGCCGTCGGGCTCCGGTTGTGGATGGCGACTTCAGCGCCATGATTCTGGATGTAGCCATCGCCTGCAAGGCCATCGCCCGTGGTGTGGCATTTGGCGTGCTAGATGTCGCTATGGGTAGCACCACGGCTTATGACGTCGGTGAAGTCAATGTGCAGGGTGAAACCCAAAAAGAGCTGGATGTGCTGTCCAACGAAGTGTTCATCCGCCGCACCGAGTGGTCAGGCCATCTGGCGGGCATGGCGTCTGAAGAAATGGCGTTGCCCTACCAAATTCCGGCGCGGTACCCGCGTGGCGCGTACCTTTTGGTGTTCGACCCACTGGACGGCTCGGGCAACATCGATGTCAATGTGGCCGTGGGCAGCATTTTTTCGATCTTGCGCGCACCGCAAGACGTGATCGATACGGGTCGCGATGTCACCGAGGCCGACTTTCTGCAGCCCGGCACACGCCAAGTGGCCGCCGGTTACGCGCTGTACGGCCCCACCACCATGCTAGTGCTGACCTTGGGCGACGGTGTCAACGGCTTCACGCTGAACCCCACCCTGGGTGAGTTCATGTTGACGCACCCCAATCTGCAAATACCGCAAGACACGCAAGAATTTGCCATCAATGTCTCGAACATCCGCTTTTGGGAACCACCCGTCAAACGTTATGTAGACGAGTGCCTGGCAGGCAAAACCGGTCCCCGGGGCAAAGACTTCAACATGCGCTGGATTGCCAGCCTCGTGGCCGAGGCGCACCGCATTTTGATGCGCGGAGGCGTCTTCATGTACCCCCGCGACACCAAAGACGCCACCAAGCCCGGGCGGCTGCGCCTGCTGTATGAGGCCAACCCGATCGGCCTGCTGATCGAACAAGCGGGCGGCAGGGTGTCCACCGGCGAGGTGCCCAAGCTCACCGTGCAGCCCAGCAGTTTGCACCAGCGCATTGGGCTGGCGTTTGGTGCCAAGAACGAGGTTGAACGCCTTGAACGCTATCACCACGAGGCTGGTTTGAACTAGCGTTGGGTGGTTGGCATGCTGGCTGGGTTGCCTTGTGGATACGAAGCCATGTTCAGCTGCGTTAAGCTCTAAAACAAAAAATACCGCTGCGTCATCGGCAAACTGACCGCTGGCTCGCAGGTCAGCAGCTGGCCATCAGCGCGCACGCTGTAGGTTTGCGCGTCGATCTCCATCTGCGGCAAGTAGTGGTTGTGCACCATGTGCTGCTTGCGCACGCCGCGAATGTTTTTAACGGCGCTTAAGGGTTTTGCCAGGCCAAACTTGTCTTTGATACCGGCTTTAAGCCCGGCTTGCGACACAAACGTCAATGAACCTTTGGCCACGGCCCCGCCAAACGCGCCAAACATGGGCCGGTAGTGCACCGGCTGCGGTGTGGGAATGCTGGCGTTGGGGTCGCCCATGGCGGCCATGGCGATGAAGCCGCCTTTGAGAATCAGCGCTGGTTTGACACCAAAAAATGCCGGTTTCCAGACTACCAGATCAGCCCACTTGCCGACTTCGATGCTACCTACGTCATGGCTGATGCCGTGCGCGATGGCCGGGTTGATGGTGTATTTGGCAATGTAGCGCTTGGCGCGGAAGTTGTCGTTGCGCTGCTCAAACTGCACCAGCGCGCCTTCGCTGCGGCCTTCGCCCAGCACCAGCGGCGGGGCCAGCCAGCCGCGTTGGGCTTTCATTTTGTGCGCGGTCTGCCAGGTGCGGATGATGACTTCGCCCACGCGGCCCATGGCTTGGCTGTCGCTGCTCATCATGCTGATAGCGCCCAGGTCGTGCAGCACGTCTTCGGCGGCAATGGTTTCCTTGCGGATGCGGCTTTCGGCAAAGGCCAGGTCTTCGGCGATGCTGGCGTCCAGGTGGTGGCAGACCATCAACATGTCCACATGCTCATCTAGCGTGTTGTGTGTGTAGGGCATGGTGGGGTTGGTGGAACTGGGCAAAAAGTTGGCTTCACCGACCACGCGCAAGATGTCGGGGGCGTGTCCGCCACCGGCGCCTTCGGTGTGGAACGCGCACAGGCCGCGCCCTTTGGTGGCGGCGATGGTGTTTTCCACAAAGCCGGATTCGTTCAGCGTGTCGGAGTGGATGGCGACTTGCACGTCGGTGTCATCAGCTACGTCCAAGCAGTTGCTGATGGCCGCAGGCGTGGTACCCCAGTCTTCATGCAGTTTGAGGCCGATCACCCCAGCGTGGATTTGTTCGTAAAGCGCCGACGGCAGCGAGGCATTGCCTTTGCCAAGAAAACCCAGGTTCATCGGAAAAGCGTCGGCGGCTTGCAGCATGCGCTCGATGTTCCACGGGCCGGGTGTGCAGGTGGTGGCAAAGGTGCCGGTGGCCGGGCCGGTGCCGCCGCCCATCATGGTGGTCACGCCCGAGGCCAGGGCTTCTTCGATTTGCTGCGGACAGATGAAGTGGATGTGGCTGTCGATGCCGCCTGAAGTGACGATGTTGCCCTCGCAGCTGATGATTTCGGTGCCGGGGCCGATGATGATGTCGACTCCGGGCTGCACGTCGGGGTTGCCTGCCTTGCCGATGCCGACGATGCGCCCGTCTTTGAGGCCGATGTCGGCTTTGACGATGCCCCAGTGGTCCAGAATCAGCGCGTTGGTCATGACGCAGTCCACCGCGCCTTCAAAGCGCGTGCGCTGGCTTTGCGCCATGCCGTCGCGGATGGTCTTGCCGCCGCCAAACTTGACTTCTTCGCCGTAGCTGCCAGCGGCCAAGGTGTGGTCGCGTTCGACTTCGATTAGAAGGCCGGTATCAGCCAGGCGCACGCGGTCACCGACCGTGGGGCCAAAAATTTCTGCGTAGGCGCGTCGTCCTATGGTTGCCATCAAAGCGCCCCTTGGGTAAGTCCACGAAAACCGTACACGATGCGGTCACCGGAAAAGTCCACCAGCTCCACCGTGCGTTGCTGGCCGGGTTCAAAGCGCACCGCCAGACCTGACGCAATGTTCAGCCGCATGCCGCGTGCCGCCGCCCGGTCAAAGCCGAGGGCCGCGTTGGTTTCGGCAAAGTGGTAGTGCGAGCCCACCTGAATCGGGCGCTCGGAGGTGTTGGTAACCACCAAAGTGAGCGTTTTGCGGCCGGTGTTGAGGGCGTGTTCGCCTTCATCGGTGAAGATTTCTCCGGGGATCATGGTGCAGTCGCCGGTTAGGTCAGTTGCAGCAGCAAGACGCTACCAAAGGTGGCGACTGCGCCACCGGCGATGCGTGGCACCCAGACATGGGCTGCGCGCAACAGCCACCCAAGCCCCAAGCCCGTGGCGTGCAGCAGCACGGTGGCGCATAACATGCCCGCCAGTGTTTCAAAGGCACTGGCTGTGTTGGCCAATTCCAAGCCATGTGCCAAGCCGTGAAACACGGCAAAAAGTCCAATGAGCACGGTGGTTGCGACGGCGGATACATGCAGCCGGACCACAACCAATAGGCCTATTACCAGCAAAGACGTGGCAATCATTGGCTCAACCGCTGGCAAGTCAATACCTTGCAGCCCCATCAAGGCGCCAACCAGCAGCATGTTGGCGAACGCCAAAGGCCCCCATAAAAGTTCAGGGCCTGCGCGCCGCGCGGCCAGACCACTCCAAACGCCCACTGCAACCATGGCTGCCAAATGGTCCAGACCCATCAGGGGGTGGAAGAAGCCAGCCAGGAAGCCGGTGTGGCCGTGGTTGTCTGCGCCAGTATGGGCGCTGGCCCATGTAGAGATTGTGATTGATGCTATAAAAAATATAGCCTTTGATGCGATTGGTAGGCGAGGTAGCTGCATGGCCGGACTCCAGTGGGGCAAGGTGTGTGACAGTAAAAAAATTCAGACGATGGGTTGGTGCACCGTGACCAGCTTGGTGCCGTCAGGGAAAGTGGCTTCGACCTGGATGTCGGGAATCATCTCGGCGATGCCTTCCATCACGTCGTCGCGCGTCAGGATGGTGCGGCCTTCGCTCATGAGCTGGGCCACGGTTTTGCCGTCGCGTGCGCCTTCGATGACGGCAAAGCTAATCAGCGCCATGGCTTCGGGGTAGTTGAGCTTGAGGCCACGGGCCTTGCGTCGCTCGGCCAGCATGGCGGCAGAAAACAGCAGGAGTTTGTCTTTTTCGCGGGGTGTGAGTTCCATGCAGTCATTATGCAAAACCCGTGCCGTTTGTGGGGCGCTGTGGCACGAAAACTGCAGTTTGTTCGTGTGAACACGCCCACCCAACCCTCTGCTGAGCTCAGCCCCGAGCTGCCCGCCACCCAGCGCATCACGCTGGTGCGCCGGGATTACAACGGCTGGGTGGCCAGCGAGACCATGGAAGACTACGCTTTGCGCTTCACGCCACAGCGTTTTCGCAAGTGGTCCGAGTGGCGTGTGGCCAACACCGCGTTTGGTGCGGCTTCGTTCCTGATTCTGGAGGCCGTGGGCGCCACGCTGCTGGTGCAGTACGGCTTTGTCAATGCATTTTGGGCGATTTTGGCCACCGGGTTGATCATTTTTCTGGCTGGGCTGCCCATCAGCATCTACGCTGCCCGCTTTGGCGTGGACATGGATTTGCTGACCCGGGGGGCCGGGTTTGGGTATATCGGTTCGACCATCACGTCGCTGATCTACGCCTCGTTCACCTTCATCTTTTTCGCGCTGGAAGCGGCGGTGATGGCCTATGCGCTCGACTTGGCGCTGGGCATTCCGCCGGTTTGGGGCTACGTGATTTGCGCTTTGGTCGTGATACCGCTGGTGACCCACGGTGTGTCCACCATCAGCCGCTTGCAGGTGTGGACACAGCCGCTGTGGCTGGTCATGCTGGTGGTTCCATATGTGTACGTGCTGATGCGCGAACCGACGGCTTTTTCCGGTGTGGTGCACTATGTTGGGGAGAAAGGGGCATCGGCAGGTTTTGATTTGCCTCTTTTTGGTGCCGCCTTGACGGTTGGGATCGCGTTGATGACCCAAATGGGAGAGCAGGTGGACTACCTGCGCTTCATGCCCGCACGGACCTCGACCAACGCCCGGCGCTGGTGGAGGTCCGTGCGGGCATGAAGCGCAGGTAGTCCACCTGCTCTCCCATTTG
>Ga0136636_10002672_pt1 | contig 10632 bp, 8 predicted proteins | sample AntDrymUQ8522106_2_FD_104653 | JGI IMG/M metagenome (GOLD analysis project Ga0136636, IMG submission 104653) | Polar desert sand microbial communities from Dry Valleys, Antarctica - metaG UQ852 (21.06) | ecosystem: Environmental > Terrestrial > Soil > Desert | place: Antarctica: Dry Valley... | reverse complement strand
CGAAATTACGTCGGTGTAGCCTTCCACCAGATAGCAGCGGTCTTGTTTTACAATGGCTTGTTTGGCAAAATAGATACCGTAAAGTTCGTTGCTTTTATGATATATTTCTGATTCTGGAGAGTTAACGTATTTGGCCGTCTTGTCGTCCTTTTTCAGAATTCTACCACCAAATGCCACTACTTTGCCTGAAAGAGAATGAACCGGAAACATAACGCGACCCCGAAAGCGATCGGCTACATAGTTATTTTCTCCTTCAAAAGTCAATCCAGTTTTTACGAGAAATTCTTTATTGTATCCAGCTTTTAGAGCGGATTGTGTAAACGCATCGCGTACATCGAGACTGTAGCCAAGTTGGAACTTCTGCACGATATCATCACGGAACCCGCGTTCCCGGAAATAGCTCAGTCCGATAGCTTTGCCATCAATATGATGGTGCAAAGTATGACTAAAGTGTTTCTGAGCAAACTCATTGACCAAAAACATACTTTCGCGATCGTTGCGTACCGTCATTTCTTCAGGGCTAAGCTCACGTTCCTTGACCTCGATATTGTATTTTTTTGCTAGAAACTTAAGTGCTTCGTAATAGGAGATTTGCTCATGCCCCATAATACAGTGCACCGCATTTCCTCCTTTACCACAACCAAAACATTTGAAAATACCTTTGCCGGGCGACACGATAAACGATGGGGTTTTTTCGCCATGAAACGGACAGAGCCCAAGCAGGTTCACTCCACGTTTTTTCAGAGTAACGTAGTCCGACACCACATCTTGTATCTGTGCGGCATCGGTTATTCGGTCTATGGTGGCTTGGTCAATCATTGTTTAGAAATACGAATTGCAAATTTGTGCTTACCAGTCTGTAAACGATTGGCAAGCAAGCGAGTTATTCAGGTGAAAAATAGGATACAAAACTACTTATTTTATTCTACAAATTTGTCATCAAAAGTTTAAAGTTTTTGCTATGTTTCAATAACAGGAAAAGAGGAAAATCGAACGATTTTCCTCTTTTAATATTGCTTATACAGCATGTAAGTAATTGAATTTTTTTATTGAAAGGGCTATTTTGAAATAACTTTCAGAGAATAAGACTTGTAACTCGTAAATAAAAACTCGTAACTAATTTCAACAGATTATATTTTGCAATCATCAAATCATTGCGGCCAAATGTGTTTCTAATTTTATAAGGTCTTTGGTGAAATTGCGAATTCCTTCTGCAAGTTTCTCGGTAGCCATCGCATCCTCGTTCATCATCCAACGGAAGATTTTTTCGTCCATTGGCACAGCTGCTATCTCAAGATATTTGGCTTTCGCAGCATCCAACTTGATAGTTAGAGTACCTTCAGTGTTTTCTAGTTCTTTCAGCAATGCAGGCGAAATGGTCAACGCATCGCAGCCCACTAATTCAACTATTTCGGCCAGGCTTCTGAAGCTGGCGCCCATCACTGTGGTGTTATAACCGTATTTTTTGTAATAATTATAGATCTCAGTAACTGAAATTACACCTGGGTCTTCGGGGGCGGGAATACTTTCTACTGCACGTTCTTTTTTGTGCCAATCTAGGATGCGCCCAACAAATGGCGAAATAAGTGTCACCTTTGCCTCGGCACAACGTACGGCCTGTGCCATAGAAAAGAGCAATGTTAAATTGCAATGAATGCCTTCTTTTTCTAACTCTTCGGCAGCTGCTATTCCTTCCCAAGTAGAGGCTGTTTTAATCAATATTCGCTCACGTGAAATTCCATTGCTTTCGTAAAGAGCGATCAGTTGGCTAGCTTTGGCAATGGTGGCTTCGGTATTGAACGAAAGTCGGGCATCTACCTCGGTAGAAACACGTCCCGGCACAATTTCAAGTATTTTAAGTCCGAAATTTACGGCTAGTTTATCCGTTGCCATTTCAAGCTGTACTGCTTTATCCGACGAAATAGTTCGGGCGTATTTAATAGCGTCAGTAATTAGGTCATTGTATTTTGCATCCATCGAGGCTGCATAAATTAATGAGGGATTAGTGGTTGCATCCATTGGTTTATAAGCCATCATTGATGCAAAGTCGCCTGTATCAGCTACCACTTTGGTATATGTTTTCAATTGCTCAAGTAAATTCATAATACAGATGTTTTGAATGAATAGTGTGTTGCTTATCTAACTAATTATAAGTTACTTTTGTTTATAAATGCTGCTGTTTTTATGAGTTTAAGTTGAGAGTTGATGAATTCGTTTTTTTTTTGTTTTTGAAATAAATATTCACTAATAAATATCCAATACTAGCGTTTGTAAGGATATAAACGTGTTTTGGTAGTGTGTATTTATATTTTTTATTTTTATGGCACGATTAATGTTGAAATAAAATGGTCTCAAGTGTTGTTTTTTAAAGTGATAAAACAATAAATTGACAAAACAATTGCTGAAGTTTTATTGTTGAATTATTAAGGTGTTAGAATAATTTTTAGTTATTAAATAAATGAGATCATGGGAACAAGAAAGGAGTTAAAAATATTCAGGAAGTCAAGTATTGAATATTTAAAGAGGCTTAATAGTAGGAGTATGTCTTATATTTTTGACATGAGTAATTGGGATTTGACTGCAAAGAATAGCGACGGTGAAAGGAGAATTTTGCATCACACTCGAAAGTCGCTCAAAAGGTTTGGAGATGAAATGAATATCTTCAAAGCTCCGGTAATTGTGGGGTTGAAAATAATCTATTATAAAAGTTTTTCATTTGTTTTTGAAAATAATTGTACTGATCCAACTTTTGATGTACGAGCAGATGTAGAAACTGAAAAATAATGATACCAAAATGTATTTTTTAAAACTGATGAACTACATCAACTTAATTTATTCATATACATGAGGGAATGGCAATATGTCATTCCCTCAGTTTTTTAGGTTCTTTCTTATTCAATTTAGTACTGCTCATATATGAAGGAGTTAGCATTTCAACTCGTATGTTTTCTCCTTTCTTAAACCTATTCGCAATGTAAAGTTGTTGATTTAAAAAGCGTTCTGATGTGACCGTTTACCAAATACAGTCAGAAGAATGATTTTGAGATCCCACTCAAAAGTCCAGTTATCAAGGTAATACATGTCGTACTCCACACGTTTTTCCATTTTCCACAGCTCATTCGTTTCACCTCTATAGCCGTTTACTTGCGCCCAACCAGTAATTCCCGGTTTTACATAATGACGCACTCGGTAATAATCAATCAATTCTGAATACTGATCAGTATGCTTCAACATGTGTGGACGTGGCCCAACAACCGACATTTGACCTAATAATACATTGAAAAATTGCGGAAATTCGTCCAGATTGGATTTCCGAAGAAAGCGTCCTAGGGCTGTCACGCGGCAATCACCCTTAGTTGCTTGCTTCTCGTCGGCATTAGCACTAATACACATGCTCCTAAATTTCATACATTTAAACGTTCGGTTGTTTATCCCAGTACGCTTTTGAAGGAAGAATATCGGTCCTTTGGAACTTAGTTTTATGAGCAAAAATAGGATTGGGAACAACCAACTAATAACAAATACGATTACCAATGATGAAAAAGTGATATCAAAAGTTCGTTTTGCAAAGCGAGCTTTCACTCCATCTAATGGAATTTCCTGAGGATTAAAAACCACTAACGAACCTACCGCCTCCAGATTCATCCTCGGCTTAAACCAGAACTGATTATCTGGAACAAACCGAAGCCTAACTCCTATTTTATTGCAGACAGCAAGTAGTTCCTTGATTTTCTTAATGTCATTGTAAGCCGGAAGAGTTACAAAAATCATTTCTATTTGATGTTTCGAAACTATATATGCCAAATCATCGAGATGACCTAAAATAGCATTTTCATATTCCTTCTGTTCGGAAACATACCCTACAAACTCAAAACCCAAGAATGGATTCCCGTCCATAACATCTCGCAAAAGTACGGCCATCTCGTTTTGACCAATAATTAATGCCCGATGAACAAAATAACCTTTGGTTCTACCATATTGTAAATAACGATACAGCATCAAATAAAAAACTAGTTTCCCAACATAAAAAAGGAGGGTGTACTCTACAATAAATAACTTTAAATAGCCCACTGGTAAAAATAATTGGGCAAAAATAAAAGAGATAATAACAAAAATCATCATTCGCTTACTTATTCGCTTTACTCGGTTTGAGAAAACATCATGCAAGTAAAGATTTTTTGTTGTGAACACTAGGTAGGTGATAGCGCCAGACATATTAGCATGTAAAAGGTACAAACTTCTGTTGTATATATCCATCTCCCAATAAATTGGATTTACTGCAATGATAATTGCAATGGCTACATTCAGTATTATTAGGTCGAAAGCCAGATAGAGGAATTTTAGTTCGGTTTCGTTCGATTCCATTAAATATGAAAATTAGTTTAACTTTCAGTTGTGACAACAAACTAATTAATAGTCAGAATATAGTATCAATCTTCAAGTACAAATAAAAATCTTATTAGTTCTACTTTGCCAAATTAGAATATTATCTGAAAATTCAGAGACGAACGTAATCACACATCTCCGTCAGCCGACGGACTTGGGGTGGGACAAAGAACAGGATTCAATACTCGGATTAACCACCCTAAATCTCCGTCAGCCGACGGGGACTTAAAGTTAGTTTCGTCTCGTACGATTGGTATCAAGAATCTATTCTTTCTTATTTTAGTAAAGTAGAATTAGTGAATACAATAAGATCTAAATCCATCAAAAATATCATTTAAAATGAGGTAGGTTTTCAATGAATGAATTCCTACTATCGTTAAAGGTATAGCGCTTTAAGAGAAATAGCACTATCATTAATTGTTTGGATGTAATAGTTTAATTCATAATTAATTCGTAATTATACAATCATTTATAACAACATCTAAAAACACAAATAGCAATCACAAATGTCGTGTGGATGACAAAGATAGTATGAATAATCAAAAATAATCTTTTTTAAGGTTAATATTAAGGTAAATCTTATCACTCTATTGCTTCTGGCAAAAGCCAGCTGTTTGCTTGTTTATCGAGAAACCAATCAATTAAGAAACTCCTAAGTAATAACATTGTATATTATTACTTAGGAGTTTCTTAAATCACCATGTTGGGTCTTAAAAAGCGTTTTTGCGAGTGTTTTTTCCGAATACAGTAAGAAATATAATTTTAATATCAAACAGAAATGTCCACCTTTCGAGATAGCTCATGTCAAATTCAACACGTTTCTGCATCTTCCACAGTTCGTCAGTTTCACCTCTATAGCCACTTACCTGTGCCCAACCGGTAATTCCAGGTTTTACGTAATGGCGTACCCGATAATAATCGATTAGTTCCGAATACTGGTTAGTATGCTTCAGCATGTGTGGCCGGGGTCCAACTATGGACATTTGACCGATAAGTACATTAAAGAATTGTGGAAATTCATCAAGATTAGATTTTCGAAGAAAGCTTCCCAATGGTGTTATCCTGCTATCATTTTTCGTGGCCTGCTTTTCGTCAGCATCGGTGCTAATACGCATAGTCCTGAATTTCATACATGTGAAGGTTCGATTATTGATCCCTGTGCGTTTTTGTTTGAAAAAAACTGGACCTTTTGATGTTAACTTGATTGATATGCATAAAATTGGAAATAGCCAGCTAATTACAAAGAGTATAACTAACGACGAGAAAATAAAATCAAAAGCCCTTTTAAAAAAACGGGAATTAATATCATCGAGTGGAATTTCTTGTGGATTGAAAACAACCAACGAACCTACCGACTCCATATTCATACTTGGCTTAAACCAGTATTGATTTTCGGGGACAAACCGAAGCCGAACTCCTATTCTGTTGCACAAAGCAAGCAATTCTTTGCTTTTTATCTGGTCGTTGTAGGCTGATAAAGTTACAAACAAAAAATCAATTTGATACAGTGATACAAGTTGTGCTAATTGATCAATTTCTCCCAACACATTTTCATCCGCATTTTTTTTGTCAGAAACATAACCAACAAATTCATATCCTAACATTGGATTGTTGTCGAGTAATTTTCTAAGTAATTCACTCATGCTATTTGTGCCAATGATAAGAACACGGTGCACATACATGCCTTTAGATCGGCTAAACTTGAGGTAGCCATATAAAATATAATAAAAAAGAAGCTTCCCAATATAAAATAATAGTGCACATTGAAATAAAAATAAATGAGAGAAGCCCGTTGGTAAAAAAAAATAGGCTAAGGCAAATGCTACCACAGCAAATATCAGAATACGATTAGTTATTCGTTTTACTCTGTTTGAAAAATCATCGTGCAAATAAAGGTTTCGGGTTGAAAACACGGAGTAAGTAATTACCGCCGACATATTGAGCAGTAATAGGTATAAACTTTTGTCGTGCGTATTTAAATCTATAAGTATAGGACTTGTAGAATAAATAATAGCAAAAGCAATATTAAGTATAATCAAGTCAAAAGCCAAATACAAGAACCTAAGTTCCGTTTCATTCGATTTCATAAAATAAGAATTTTATATTGCACTAAAATTATTGCTTCAACAATTCAGAGCTACGACTGAATATAAAAGCCACAGAATTTTGTTCTGTGGCCTATTATTCAATGATTAAGCTACACTTGTTTTTGCAATACAGTATGACGAGGAAGTAGCATTTTTTCCTGCACCATAGAGGCAATAAACTTCGCATTGCCAATTAGATATCGACGCCACATACGACGAGGCTCCTTTACCAATCGGTAAGCCCACTCCAAACCATTGTTTATCATCCAATGAGGTGCACGATTTACTGTGCCTGCATAAAAATCAAAGACCGCACCAATACAACACACGTGACCAACTTTTAGTTCGTCAAAGTGTTCATAGGCCCACTTTTCTTGTTTGGGAGCTGTCATCCCAACAAATAGAACGTCGGGCTCAACCGAATTGACTGCCTTTATCATTTCACGATTGTCGTCGTCTGAAAATTGTGGTTTATATGGGGGAGAGTAACTGTGAATTTCTACATTGGGATATTCTTTCGCAGCTTTTTTGCGGATAAGTTGTAGAATATTATCGGTGCTCCCTAAAAAAAAGCACTTGCCACCTATGGCATTCACGCGTTCCATTTCAAATTGGAATAAATCGGCGCCAGCTATTTTTTGCAGTTTTACACCGGTCAGCATGCGCATAGCCCATACCACACTAATCCCATCTGGCAACAAAACATCGCTCGACTGCAATGCCCTTTGGAAATCTTTGTCTTCGTTCAAGGTGTTGTATGAATGAGCATTGATAGTGCTAATTAGTGCTTTTGGCTTTTTAATTGAATGGAGTGATTGGTTGAAAATAGTATAATTTTGTAGCATAGTCGTAATGTTTATAGTTTTGGCTGAAAAGTAGTTAATATTATAGTGTTACATGCATATTAAATGTGATATTAAATCGTTTGGACATTTATTGATTAATCTGAATAGTTGATAAATCATTTTTTTTTAATTCGTCGATCTAAGAAATCTTATTGCAACCTAAAAACTAAAATAATTCACAATTTTTAATTAATAATTTATTACATTTTATTTGAATTTAATTTAATTACGTGTAGTATTTTCTACAGTTTGTTTATAGATATTGTCAGTTCAAATATAATATGTATTTATGTTTACAACATAAGATTCAAACAAAAAGTTCATATTGATTGTAATTCTGCTCTGTAATCACAATTTGACTTCACAGAAGTTGTTGCATCAGAATTGTATGATTTTTAATTTAATAGCCAGAAATACAGTAAAATAGTTTTATTATGGTTTGATTTAATGCTACTTTAATATAGACCAATTTATTAAAAAATGCAATAAGTTAATGTTTGAATTCGAATTAATTAACGGTAGGGTCTGGATTTTAAATGTAGTAATTTCTACTACACAAAAATATGTCTATCTATTCCAATGTTTTCGTAGCAACCAATAAAGTTAAATGTGTTCGATTTGAAAATATATTAATTACTACGCTTGTAATATTTGTTACATTAATATTTGCTTGATTGAGATGGAGATAGTCAATGTGAGGAATATAGTGTCGTATAAAGAGATATTGTTGTCTGGCATTAAAAAAAGAGCTCTGCACCGTAGTGAGACTGATAGCTGAAAGCAAGAATGCAGTTGCGAGTATAAAAACACCAACTCATTGGGCTGCAAGTGATAATCCACAGAGGTGAAAGCACCGTTGTATATCTAAGCCAGACTTGTCCACAAGCGTGGAAGCATTGAAAATTTACGGGACAGAGCATCCCCATGCAAGTGGAAGGGTGTATTAACAATAAATATTAATAAATAATTACTGCATTTATAAAAATTATCTTCAATAATAATTTCAAATGTTTAGATGCGATTTAGACCTGAACAAAAAAACCTCCACAAAAAGTGGAGGTTATAGGTGAAATAAATAAGTAATTTTGATTGAAATTTTCTGGAATAATCTGTTGGAAGGGCACTATTAAGTGTTTCTAAGCGCCTGTTGAAGAATGAGTGTTATTTGTTTTTCAAATTTTTCCGATTTAAACTCTCTGTCAAATTTTTGCAGAGCGGCCTTACCCATTTTCAATCGCAGATCGGGATTCTTGATTAAAAGTTCCAACTTTTCGACCAATGCTTCTGTATCGTTTTTGAGAATTAGAAAGCCGGTAAGTCCAACATCGACAATATCAGGTATTCCACCTTCAATAGTCGAAATCACAGGCAAGGAATACTGCATTGCTTCAAGTAGTACCAAGGGAAAGCAATCGTTTAAAGTGGGATGCACAAAAATATCAGTGTTTGAAAAGATTTCTGCTTTTTCTTTTCCGAATTTCTCACCTACATAATTCACATTGTCTACTAAATCCATTTCAATCAATTTAGATTTAAATTGTTCTCTATTGATATCTCCCACACCTCCTACAAATGTGCATTGAAAAGAAAGTTTTTTTTGTTTTAGCTGTTTGCATGCTTCTAGCAACAAATACACTCCTTTCGACTCCATAAGGTTTGATAAAAAGAACAGTTGCACTAACGTTCTGCCCTCTTTTGAAGTTGGTTTCCATTCTACATCCTTTATCCCATTGGGACAATAATATACCTGCTTACTATCCACATATTTTTGAATGTCAGGATACAAATTAGGAGAAAGCAGTATCACTTCCGACTTCTTAAAAACGCTTCGATACAATAAGTTATCAATCAATTTATCCTGATTGAGACTAACTCCTTTGTTATGAAAATGATAAATAATTTTGACACCAAGTAATTTGACTAAAAATGCTAGCGTTGCATCTTTATAGAATGGTGTACATCTGCTGGTCATAGACAGATAACACAAATCGGGCCTGTGAACAAGTACGGCTTTAAGTACTTGCCACAGGATGGAAAAATAGCGCCAAAGCTTAACTAACCTTCTTTTGCCTATTTCTTCTATGGTTACTGAAGTTCCCAAGTTTATATATTTGCAATCAAAAGCTTCATTTACTATTTTACTATTTTTAATCTGCAATCCAACAGTGGCAGCTCCATGAACTGGAGGGGGAAGATGCAATACAAATAGAATTTTCATATAATAACTATTATAGAAATGATTAAATGTGTAATAATTTTGTCAAAAGCGTATTGTGATTAGTTACAAGTATTTTGTCTTTGTTCTTGTCTATTGTATTGACTCTTTATCTGAAAGTTGTTTGAATATACCATATCAATATTTTTTTCATTTTAAACACTTTGATGTCAATTAAACGAGTTGCTGGTTGAAAGAGCCCTCCAATACTCGGTATTGTTCATATATGCTATGTCCTGATTGAATGCAAGCATCTTAAGTACTGTCTCCAATTCATTCCAAAGCCCGAATTCTTCTATTTCCCATGAGTGCCCCCACAGGTGAAATACTCCTCCGTTGCTAAGTATCTTATTCATTAGTACTTCGGCTAATAATGGAAAATTATTGTTCCCTTTGTAGAAAAAAAGGTGCTCAGCAATTGGGCGCAGAAAGCCGGCCTTTAAGCAATGTTTTGTTAGCGTAACACTGCTGTGATGAAAAGCCTGCATACTTGTATCCATTAATTGATCCTGCAAATGGGATGAGGTATGAAATAACCTGGTGGTTCGACCGAACAAAAATCCTGCTTCGTTTACTAAACGAATATCCCGCTGAGTATACTTTCCTCCAGGGTAGCAAAATGCGTTAATTGTCCGACCCACCATATCCTGAAGCATCGTTTTGCATTCAGCAACTTCGTACTTCGCACCCGCCTCATTAAGAGTGTTGAGGTAGATGTGATTTACCGTATGGCCTCCAATCTCAAATTTATTGGCTATCTCAACCAACTCCGATGGTTGCATGACTGAATGTTCTTCATTATTTATGGGGACATAAAATGTGCCCTTAATGTTATATTTATCAAGCAATTCTGCTAATTTGAGATCTAAAACATGTCCATCGTCCCAACTGGTAGTGATAATTATTTTTTTCTTTTCCATGACAGTTGCGAGATTTTGTCTCTTAAACGACTAGTTAGTGAATAATGTTGGTAGAATTGTTTTCTGATTGATGCATCCATTCGGATATCGCTGGTGAATGAAAATACGAACTGGTCGGAGTTATCCAAGAGCGTATCGTATGTATCACATTTTTTTACCGTATGTGTGGCATCAGAACT
>Ga0136636_10002671_pt1 | contig 10632 bp, 11 predicted proteins | sample AntDrymUQ8522106_2_FD_104653 | JGI IMG/M metagenome (GOLD analysis project Ga0136636, IMG submission 104653) | Polar desert sand microbial communities from Dry Valleys, Antarctica - metaG UQ852 (21.06) | ecosystem: Environmental > Terrestrial > Soil > Desert | place: Antarctica: Dry Valley... | reverse complement strand
TCTGTTTCATGTCTTTTTGGGAAACTCCTCCGGAGTTCTGCTTATTTGCTTTGTGCCTTTCCCCCAGATAAATCTGGGGGTTATTTACAGATAACTCCTACAGAGTTAAAAATGGACTTCCTTTACTAAACGACATTGGATCCGGATTACTATTTTCTTACATTTGGAAGTGATTTAAAAGTCTTATTCCAATCTAAACCATAAAAGTGAAATTGATCTTATTTGTTTTATTAATGACATTCCTGCTGTTCGGGGCATATAATGCTTTTGGGCAGCAGGTCTGCGGTTTTGTGGAAGATGCGGAATCTGGTGAACGGCTACCTTATGCCAGTGTGTTTTCATTGGATTCAAAAAGCGGTGTAACAACCAATAATTTTGGGTATTTCAGTATAAAATCAAACAAAGGGATTAATCAATTACAGATTCGCTATACGGGATATATAGATTTATTGCTGACCCTCCCGCCCTTTAAAGATACAACCCTGGTCGTCAAACTGATTTCAAATAACCGGATTGAGGAGATCAAAGTAGTTGGTAAAATAAGTAAATACGGTTACTCAAGTGGACAAATCGGAAGAATTGAAATACCGATCAAACAACTTCAAACAGTGCCTGCGCTTTTCGGGGAGCCCGATATAATGAAGATTCTGCAACTATATCCGGGTATTCAAAGTACAAAATCCGGTTTTTCTTCGCTTGTTGTAAGACAATAACAAATTAAAAGGAGAGTTCGGTCTCGGAACAATTGGAGGAAAATTTGCCTTAGATGGACCAATCTTTGATGATAAAACAACTTTTTGTATTTCAGGAAGACGAAGTCTCCTGGATATTTTCTGGGAACCCTATCTTATTCTTTCAAGTAAGTCTACAAATGGCTATTATTTTGGAGACCTGAATGCTAAAATAAGTCGAAAAATCTCTGAAAAGGATAAGATATTTTTAAGTTTTTATTTTGGAAAGGATAAAAATTATCAATCACATTGGGCTGAAAAAATTGTTTTAGCTGAACAAGATTATGATTTATCATCAAAAGAAGGATTCAAATGGGGAAACCTTACTTTTTCGATGCGATGGAATCACTTATTTTCAAAAAATTTATTTTTTAATTTAACCACAATCGGCAGCAACTTTTACTTGGAAAATTATGATAAAAGAATATTTAAAAATAACCAATCGGGAAAAAAATACACCGACGATTTTGTTTATTCCAGTGGAATAACAGATGTAGGATTTAAAACTGACTTTGATTATTATGGATTCAAGTACCATCAAATTAAATTTGGAAATCTATTATTAAATCACCGTTTTAATCCTGGCATAACCGCGATCATTGTGGAAGATGTTTTCAATAATGGGTCATCATCTGCAACTTTGGGATCTGTGAAGGATGATCTGTTTGAATCAGCGCTTTATTTTGAAGATAATATAAAGTTTTCAGTTTTTTGACACTGGGCATCGGTGCACGATCAACATATCTGATAAATGGTAATAAATCATTTTTTTATTTGGAACCAAGACTTTCTGCATCAATTAAGATAAATGATCACTCTTTAATCAAAGGCGCCTATTCTGAAAACAGCCAGAATTTGCATTTATTGCGCTCTTCCGTGCTTGAGCTTCCTACCGATCTTTGGGTGCCTGCATCAGAGAAACTATTACCCGAAAAATCGAAACAATGGTCCATTGGTTCAGAACTTGAAATAGGCAGAGGACTAAACCTGGTTCTTGAAGGATATTATAAGGAGATGGATAATCTTGTTGAATATCAACAGGGATCAAGTGTATTTACCATTAAAAACGATTGGGAGGAAAATGTTGAAACAGGTAATGGTTGGGCATATGGAGGTGAGTTGCTTTTGCAAAAAGCAGACGGAAAGACGACAGGCTGGATTGGTTATACCTTATCTTGGGCATATAATCAGTTTAAAAATCTGAATAATGGAATAGCTTTTCCATCGAATTGGGACAGAAGACATGACTTTGTTATTGCGCTTCAGCATCATTTTAATTCGAAATGGGATATTGGATCAAACTGGGTATTTAACTCGGGGACTCCTTATACTGTCCAAACTTATATTACCAAATATGTTGGAATTGATTTTCCGGTAAGACATTATATGCCTGATCTTGAGATTTACGGGGCAAAAAACAGTATGCGATTACCAGACTATAACAGATTAGATCTTAGCTTAAATTACCACAAACTATCTGTTAAACATAAAGACAAAATTCACCATTTTTCTTTTTCAGTCTATAATGCTTACAACCGAAAAAACGTTTATTACAAAGGATACTTATTCGGCAGACCAACACAGGCATCGCTTTTCCCGATATTACCATCAATTACTTATAAATTAAGTTTTTAACATGAAAATTCAAAAACTTTGTTTTTTATATGTTTTAGTTTTTATATCCATGACTGCATGTGATGAAGTTCTGAACCGGTTTGAATACCAGGATACAAGTATCGTTAATTCGGGACAGAAACCTCTTTTGTGTGTACAAGGATTTCCTTCTGACTACAATACTGAATTAAAAATTGATGTCTCCGATGCCTTGATTATTGGTAAGGCTTACAATAATAAACAAATTGCGATTCAAAATGCTTCGATCAATCTTTTTGAGGATGGAGTGTTTATTAGTACTTTGTTACCTTCCAAGTCGCCCTCAAGCCCCGATATAGCAACCTATTTTCCAAATTATTATCAGTCAAATATTATATTTAAACCTGAGCACGAATACTCCATTGAAGTGTCTTCGCCAGGTTATAAAACGGTTACCGGTAAGACATCGATTCCGACGAGGATATATCCGGATAGCTTAACTGTGACCGGGTATGTGGAAAACAATAAAAAGGGTTATCGTTTTACACTTCATATAAATGATCCTGCAAATATTAAGAATTACTATATGGTTAACGCAAGAAGTTACACAATGGCAAAACTTAATTCACAGGGAGAATGGGGACAATCCATAGAAAATATCAAATTTCCTTTGGGTGATCGTGTATTTGATTTTTTACCAGATAAACAGAGTTTTGTGAGAGAGCCATTTGATATCAGCAATTTTAAACCAAGGATTTTCAGTGATGAAACTTTTCAAGGTAAGCAATACGGGCTAAATTTCTTTTTGGAATTTGACCCGGCTTATGACACTCAGGAAATTTATGTAGATCGAGTTGAGGTTTTTCTAATGTCTATTTCGAAGGAGATGTTTGAAGGGTTAAAATCACAATTTCTTTTTCAGGTCATTAGAAGTGATTTATATGCAGAGAAACCAATGATATACAGCAATATGAGCAATGGAATCGGTTTATGGGCAGGATATTCGACAGCAAGCAGATCGGTTAAATTGAATAAAAGGGTGATGTTTAAGATTTATCAATAATAAATGCTGAAATCACTCATTCTCAGGATTTTAGTCGTTGCATCCGCACTTTTCGATGCAGGTCAGAATTCCCGTCAGGGCCGGATGCTTTAGAAAATAGTAGGTGTTTTTCCCGTCACGTTTGGAATTTAAGACTCCCTTACTTTTGAGGATTCCAAGATGATGTGAAGTTGTTGACTGTTCAATGCCGAGCCGTTCGTGAATTTCGGTAACTGTAAGCTGTATTCCGCCTTCAAGATACCCGACGATGGCAATGCGCATGGGATGAGCAATTGCCTTTAACATCTCAGTTGCCAAGGTTAATCTCTCTATATTTAACTCAGCGTAATTCATTATGTGGTGAAATTTGATAACGATTTGCGGGTAAAAAGCCCGATTTTCAATTGTGGTGGCAAAGATATGAATATATATTATAATTCTTACCTTTGGCAGGAAGGACAATGAAATGGAAGAATGCAATTTTTAAGGAATGTCATCAAAAGAACGGATTATTTCGCCTATAAAAGAGGAGCTTAGTAAATTTGAGCCATATTTTCAAAAAGCCACCCGGAGTGACTTGCCACTGTTAAGTACCATTATTAATTATATCCTGCGACGTAAAGGAAAGCAGATGCGGCCGATAATGGTTTTCCTTTCGGCAAAACTGAATGGCATTTTTAATGAACGAACCTACCATGCCGCCCTAACCATCGAGCTATTGCACACAGCCACCCTGGTTCATGATGATGTTGTTGACGATTCGTACCAGCGCAGAGGCTTTTTTTCGGTCAATGCGGTCTGGAAGAATAAGATAGCCGTACTGGTTGGTGATTTTATCCTTGCCAAAGGATTGCTGTGGTCGATTGAGCACCGCGATTACGATATTCTGGATCATATTTGTACGGCTGTGCGCGATATGAGCGAAGGTGAAATTCTTCAAATCGAAAAAGCACGGAAACTGGATATTACGGAAGCGATATATTTTGAGATCATCCGTAAGAAAACTGCTTCATTACTCGCCACGAGTGCTGCGGTGGGTGCATGCTCGGTTACTAATGATCCTGAAGCTATTGAGCGAATGAGGCTTTTTGGCGAATATGCGGGAATGGCATTCCAAATAAAGGATGATCTTTTCGATTACCAGAAATCGAACCTGATGGGTAAACCTACCGGCAATGATTTGCGTGAAAAGAAAATTACCCTTCCGCTGCTTCATGCACTGAAGCTGGCCGGGAATAGTGATAAATCACGTATCCTTAAAATAGTACGCAAACGATCAAAATCCACAGCCGATATCCGCGAGGTGGCTGAGTTTGTAGAGATTCATGGCGGATTCAAATATGCCGAAGAGGTGATGTACAGTTATAATGATAAGGCCATTGCACAACTCTCTTTTTATCCCGATTCGGAGATTAAATTGGCACTTACCGAATATATCAACTACATTACCTCGCGTGTGAGCTAATTGAATAAAGGCTGCCAATGTTTGATTGACAGCCTTTATTGTGGTTGAACTTTTTATAGAATAAAATTGATTGGGATCGTATACGAAACATTTACGGCTACCCCTTTTTGAATTCCCGGAATCCAGTCGGGCATTATACTGACAACTTTCATTGCCGCATCATTCAATAACGGATCGATTCCCCGCACTATTTTAATCCGTTCAGGTTTCCCTTGCTTGTTAACAATAAAATTAACATAGACTTTTCCCTGTATTCCGGCCGCCTTCGCCTCGGGAGGATAAACAATGTTACTTCCGATCCAGGTTTTTAATCCGGGCTCACCACCAGGGAATTCCGGCATTTTTTCAACCATAACAAATACCGGTTCATCCGAATTGGAATCGTTTAGGGTGAGTGGTACACCTACAGGCTGGGCTTTAAGGTTCGTAGTTGCGTTAAGGGTTTTTGCAGGTTTCATGACAAGTTCCACAACATCGTCTTTAAAAATATCGTTGGCCAGTTTTTGTATTTTCCTGCCATCCAGGTTGTTGAACAATTCGGTCGTATATTTTGGAAGGGGAGTGTAATCACCATTAACCAAATAATTTTTTACCCTGTCGAGGATGTAGGAATTACTTTTTAACTTTTCGCTGGCCTCTTTAAGGAAATTTTCCTTTGTTTTGTTGAGCTCGGCTTCGGTTACTCCATCCTTCTTGAATATTTTGATCTCATCATAAAGCAAGCTCTTCAGAAAATCAACCTTGTCGGGCGAGCAAGTGAAATTCATGGAGAATTTGTAGTTATTTTCTGGTCTGCTGTAGAGTGTTGAACTTACACCTACACCGTAAGTTCCCCCCTCTCTTTCACGGATGCTCTCCGTAAAACGCATTCGCAGAATGTATTGAATTGCATTTAAGTATTCAACATTTTCGGGGGAACATTTATACTTTCCAAAGTAATGAATATATACAAGTGATTTCGGATCCTTCATCTCAACAGCAACCTCTCTGGCGGTTATTCCTTTTTTTGGCTCAACCTTGTGATCCTTCCAAAACTCTTTCCGGTCGGTATCGGGGATCGATCCAATATATTTTTCAACTAACGGCTTCATTTTTTGGGCATCAACGTTTCCAATGAACAGAAAGGTAAAATCACTGGCATCCTGGAACCGGTTGGCCGATATGGCATACGCTTTTTCGAGCTCCATTTTATCAAAATATTCAGGAGTAACCAGCGTCACACGCGGATTGTAATTACTCATCAGCATGGTAAGCGTATCGGAGAAAACTGAATTTGGATCTGCTTTGCGGTTTTGATAGGAAATTTTACTTCGTTCGATAGCGGATTTCATGGCTGCATCATCACGCCGGGGTGTTGTAAAATTAAGGTAGATCAACTGCAACAACGTTTCAAAATCTGATACCGACGATCCCCCGTTCAACATTTCTTCCAGTTCATTAAGTCCTGATGACACGTATGCCACTTTTCCCGCCATATATTTCCTGAGATCCTGGTTCGAAAAATTCCCGATTCCGCATAACCCGTTAACAGAAGAGGCAAGTGAAGCCGAAGGGAGATCTTCTGCAGGAACAAGTGAGAGGCCGCCATTGCTGTAGGCCTGGAATAATACTTCGTCAGCCTTATTATCTGTTGATTTGAAATAAACAGTAGCTCCGTTTGCAAGGAGCAGTTTGGTCCCGCCGAACATTTTGACTGCTTCCTCCTTTACAATGGCCGAACCTTTGAGTTCGTTTGTAATAAGTTCAGTTGCAATGGCCTTCTCGGTGTAGGGCTCGATTGTCATTTGCTGTACTTCGGCAAGCGTATTTTTAATCTCCTGTTCACCGGGTATTAATATTCCCTCCTTGTCAGGTGCCTTGATAATCATCACCCTGTTTTCGTCCGTCATCCATTTTTTAGCGAGTTCGTTGACCTGACTGATTGTGACAGTGGGAAGATAAGAATTGGCCAGGGCGAGTGAATATTCTGTATCGGGTGTAGGATTGTCGGAATTAAAGTGTGCAACGTATCCCCCAACATAGGCTGATGACATTTTTTTATCACGCTCGAGATTTGATTTTTCGTAAGATACGAGTATGCGTTTTTTAACTCGTTCAAGTTCAGGTTCAGTAAAACCATGGCGTTTTACGCGTTCATTTTCAATCATTGCTGCTTTTAATGAACGGAGCGGATCGGTATTGAGCGCAGTAACCGAGATGGTATATGAATCCTGAAACCTGGTAAAGCCTCCGTATCCCGAAAAGGCAGAGAGCATTGGCGGATTCTCTTTCTGAAGTAATTCGCTGAATCTGTCAGACAACATGGAGTTATAAAGCGAGTAAACCATCCGGCTTTTCAGATAGTCCACGTCTTTGTTCTCTGTACCGGGATGTTTTGTGTATTGAACAATTGAAACATTCTGTGCCTCCTTGTCTTTGGCAATACCAATCATGAATTCTTTATTATCAGGGATAATAATTTTTGCCGGAGGTGTTGAATTATCTCTTTTCGGATCACCGCCGAACAGTTTTTCTATTTTTGATTTGATTACCTTTTCATCAATATCGCCAACCACTATTATAGCCTGTAAATCGGGTCTGTAATAGTCCTTATAAAACTTCCGGAGTAAATCGGGATCGGCATTATCGATCACGTCCAATGTCCCGATCACATTCCGGTAGGCATATTTTGAATTGTTGAAAAGTACTTTATTGGTGGCATCGCTCATCCGCCGGTTCGCCCCGCCATAGGTACGCCACTCTTCGTGAATTACGCCCCGCTCCCTGTTGATCTCATCGGTTGTAAAGGACACATTTGCAGCCCATTCGTGAAGGATTATCAGCGATGAATCGATGACCGATTCCCGCGTTGTGGGCACATCGTTTAAGGTATACATGGTAATATTCTGACTCGTCGATGCATTAAGTCCCCTTCCAAAAGCGACTCCAACTTTCTCCATATAATTCATCAAATCCTTGTTGGGGAGATTTTTTGTGCCGTTAAAGCCCATGTGTTCACAAAAATGGGCAAGCCCGTTCTGGTTATCATCCTCATCCAGGGCGCCGGCATTAACCGCAAGGTAAAACATGGCACGCTCCTTTGGCAACGAGTTTTTCTGAATATAATAAGTTAAGCCATTGTCGAGTTTTCCATACATCACCTTCGGATTCAGCGGAACTTCCTGAGCGGATAAGGTGATTGATACAAGGCTAAGTAAGACCAGGTAAAGGTTTTTCATAACTAATTATTAAGTAAATTAGAGCATAAAATTAATCTTTTAATTACACTGTTGAAATAATCATAAAAAATTATTTTGTCCGATTTTTTTCAGAACATGTTCTAATGTTTTTAGTAAGGTTATGCGCTGCGTATACCCCTTCGCGACGAAAGGTTTTGTAATTTAGTCATCCGATGAATATGTAATTGCAAATCCTTCATCGGATGACTTTTCAGAGTGGACTCCTCCTTATTGAGTTCAAAAATACGTCACATCTTCTCCTTTAATCGAGGTAAGCAGGTTATTTGCCAGACGGCTGGCTCCGATTCGCAACAGTTTATTATTGAGCCATTCATCGCCAAGAACTTCTTTTACGATGGCTATATATTTTAGTGCATCGGCGGTTTCAACTATTCCACCGGCTGCTTTAAAGCCAACTTTTTTATTCGTTTTTTCGTAATAGTTTTTAATTGCACTACACATGACCCAGGCTGCCTGGGGCGTTGCGGCAGGCTCTGACTTTCCGGTGGAGGTTTTTATAAAATCAGCTCCTGCCTGCATGGCCAGATGAGAAGCTTTCCAGATTTTTGCCTCATTTTTCAGCGCACCGGTTTCCAGAATTACTTTCAGATGGGCTTTACCGCACGATTTCTTTAAAAGTGCGATTTCCTGTATAATTGCAGGGTAATCTCCGGCAAGGAAATTTCCTAAATTCAGGACGATATCAATTTCGTTTGCCCCGTTGGCAACTGCCATTTGAGTTTCCAGCACTTTTACTTCAAGGAATGTCTGCGATGACGGGAATCCTGCACTTACTGATGCGATCTTTACCTCGCGAACCTCAAGGTTTTTCTTAACCGTCTTTATGAGTGTGGGATAGATGCAGATAGCCGCAACATTCGGTATTCCGGGAAATGCACTGCCAAACCCTGTCACCTTTTGGGCGAGCCTTTCTCCCTGGACATAATTATCGGTTGAATTAAGCGTAGTCAGATCAATACACGACAGGGCCAGTTCATACCACTCACGGCTGTTTAGCTGTGCCGACTTTGCGACAATCTCCGCGACCGCTTTTTCTGCTTCTCCTTCAGTGAACTCCCTGTTATCATTTTCCAAAAGCCATTTCATGGTCATATGTTATTAAATTCTAAGCAAATAATTTATCATTGTTCAGATGGCGGAATTGGTCGCGATCTGTTTTTTTCTCCAGATTCTTTTTGAAGGCTTCATTCAGATCAACGCCGGTCTGATTGGCCAGGCAAATAATTACCCAGAGTACGTCGGCCAGTTCATCGGCGAGATCGTTATTTTGTTCATTGTTTTTCGGAGATTGCTCACCGTATTTGCGGGCAATGATACGGGCTACTTCGCCGACTTCTTCCGTAAGGATTGCCATATTGGTGAGTTCACTGAAATACCGGACGCCATATTTTGTAATCCATTCATGGACAGTAGACTGTGCTTTTCGTAAGGTGATATCTTCATTTGTCATCATAAGTCTTTATTTTTCGAATCAATGATGATGGTAACCGGTCCGTCGTTGATCAGTTGCACAACCATATGGGCACCAAATTCGCCTGTTTTAATCTTTTTACCCATATCCGCGGATAAAGTTTCCGTAAACTGATCATAAAGAGGAATTGAAATATCGGGTGGAGCCGCATTTATATAGGAGGGGCGGTTTCCTTTTTTTGTTTTGGCATGAAGGGTGAACTGGCTAATGGCCAGAATGTCCCCACCAATATCCTTCACAGACAGGTTCATCACCCCGTTATGATCGCCGAAGACACGTAATTGGGTGATTTTAGAACTCATCCACCCGATATCTTCTGGTGTATCGCCGGTTTCGAAACTTGCAAGTACGAGCAGACCCAGGGTAATTGACGATTTCAAGGATGTGCCAATGGTTACTGAGGCTTCTGATACACGCTGGATAACAACTCTCATGAAACTTATCTGGTATTAAATTTACATCACCATCTTTAAAAGGCCGATCACCGCAAGGTATCGGGCTACTTTGCCGATCAGCATGAAAAAAACTGTAAGTATAGGTGAGATCCGGAAAAAACCCAATGCGAGGATGACCAGGTCACCGACAAAGGGAACAAACGAAAGTATTGCTGCATACGCTCCGTATCGTTTCAAACGCGGGAGAATTGCATGGATTTTTTCACTCTTTACTTTGGCGTATTTCTCAATCCATTCCATTTTCCCCAAATAACCCAGGTAGTAAATCGAGATTCCGCCCAGGGTGTTGCCTGCTGTGGCTGCCGCAAGTGAACTAATCACATCGAACCCCGAATAAATCAGCAGGAGCAGGACTGACTCTGAATTAAACGGGAAGATTGAACCTGAAAGAAAGCCCGCAATAAATAGTCCGAATAAACCGTATTGATAAAAGAAATCGACCATCAGGCTTCAAAGATAATGCAATGAACTGAAAAATTTGTGAATTAATCAGCTTGCCCGCACAGTTGGACTATTGAATTAATTAACTCCGGGTCATTTTGTCTTCAAATCCGGCCGGAACAGGCACGAAAAATTCTACTTTGCCACACCTCGGACAGAGAAATAAGTCGTAGGTGTCTTTTTCCGATAAAAACT
>Ga0136636_10002669_pt1 | contig 10639 bp, 6 predicted proteins | sample AntDrymUQ8522106_2_FD_104653 | JGI IMG/M metagenome (GOLD analysis project Ga0136636, IMG submission 104653) | Polar desert sand microbial communities from Dry Valleys, Antarctica - metaG UQ852 (21.06) | ecosystem: Environmental > Terrestrial > Soil > Desert | place: Antarctica: Dry Valley... | reverse complement strand
CTGACCTCAAAAAGGCGAAAGTTATTCAAAACTTTACCGTTTGGCCGGGAATGTTGTAATCAGCATTTCCGAACCTGAAATTTAAGCCCGTAATAAAGGAATTCAAGGCACTCTTTCCCTTCACCTGCTCGCATCATCCGGTGTGGGTGGAGGGATTTATATTATGTTTTTTCAGATATAAATTATTTTTTGTTTCAAAAAGCAAATTTTTTTCTGAATTGAATAAACCAGTTGTATTACGACAGTAAGCAAATTTTCTGATTATGGTTATATTCTTACTCCTCCTGGTATTCCTGACGTCAGATAGTATCTGTTCCAATTATAATCAGATCATCAGAGGCTAATATTTTTTTGAGGATATCAGTAAATGCTGAACAAATAAGCATTTTAAATTTATCAAAAGGCCTGTGATAGTCAGCAGAACAGACAAAACTTAATAAAAACTTAATTTACCGGTACCAACTGTTATATTACCTTTGACAAATATGTCTTCCCAAAAAGCCATTACTTGTTCTAAACAAATCAACGGAAGTTTTTCGTAATTTTATAGAAACAAAACCTCTTTTTTACTGTTAGATTCCATTATCTCCAAAACCAGGAAAACCAATTCGATAATCTTTATGGCAGGCACTAAAAATAATATTATTAACCGTGAAATCAGCTGGCTTCATTTTAATGAACGGGTCTTACAGGAAGCCGCTGATCCTTCGACGCCATTAATTAACCGGATGAAGTTCCTGGGTATTTATTCCAACAACCTCGATGAGTTTTTCCGTGTCAGAGTTGCCACAGTGAACCGTATGATCGGCATGGAAAAAGGTGTTTTTCATGATAAATACCTGAATCCCCGTAAAACCCTCCGCGAAATAAACCGGATTACCAAGGAGCAGCAGAAAGAATTTCAACGCATCTACATCTCAGTACTGCACGAACTTGCCGAAAAAAATATATTTGTCATAAATGATACTGATTTAACGCCTGAGCAGGGCCGGTTTGTCGACCAGTATTTCAGAGATCGTGTACGCCCGTCGCTTTTCCCGATTATCCTGAGTAACCTGAAAGCAACCTCCCTGCACGACCACTCTCTTTACCTTGCTGTTGTGCTCCAGGTAAAAGGCAAACCAGCCCTCGAAAAATATGCGCTCGTTGAAGTGCCTGTTAACACACTTTCCCGTTTTCTGATACTTCCTCATGAAGATGAAAAGAAATATATTATTCTGCTCGATGATGTAATCCGCCATTGCCTGAGCGAAATCTTTTCGGTATTCGGATTTAATACATACAAAGCCTACGCGATAAAGTTTACCCGTGATGCGGAACTTGACATTGACAATGATGTATCAAAAAGCTTCCTTGAGTTGATGACGGAAGGACTGAAGCAAAGGGAAATCGCACCGCCGGTCAGGTTTGTTTACGACAGGCATATGCCCGAAAGACTTCTGAAACAGTTACTGGCCAAACTAAATATCAGCCTTAGCGATACTGTATCCGCCGGAGGAAAGTATCATAATTTCAAGGATTTTGTGAGTTTCCCGAATATTGGAACGGAGGAAATGGAATTCAGCCCCATGCCACCGCTCGAGCACCAGGGATTGCGTGTTACAAAAAGCATTCTGGCCGGGATCAAGGAAAGAGATTACCTGCTGCATTATCCGTACCAGTCGTTCCATTACCTGATAGACCTGCTGCGTGAGGCCTCCCTCGACCCGCAAGTTAGGGCAATAAAAATGACACTCTACCGGGTAGCCAGTAATTCGAACGTAGTTAATGCACTTATTAACGCCGCCCGAAACGGAAAAGAGGTAACTGTTTTCCTCGAAGTGCAGGCCCGTTTCGATGAAGAAGCCAACATATACTGGGCCGGAAAAATGCAGGAAGAAGGCGTACGCGTTATTCAGTCGATTCCGGGTTATAAGGTGCATGCCAAATTGCTGCTGATCCGCCGTAGAGAAGGTGTAAAAAACGTTTATTATGCGGGTATCGGCACGGGAAACTTCAACGAAACTACAGCTAAGGTATATACTGATGTTTCAATTTTAACGGCTGATAAAGAAATAGTTGCGGATGTAAACAGTGTTTTCCACCTGTTTGAGTCCATTTATAATGCGCCAAGGTTCTCAAAACTCATAGTCGCGCCTTTTCATATGCGAAACCATTTTATTAAACTGCTGAATAATGAAATCCGGAACGCCAACGCAGGTATTGATGCCTGGATAATCCTGAAAATCAATAACCTTACAGATGTTAAGATTGTAAAAAAGCTTTATGAGGCAAGCGCAGCAGGTGTTAAGATAAAACTGATTATCAGGGGATTATGCGTGCTTCAACCCGGCATAGCTAACCTTAGTGAAAATATTGAAGCCATAACCATTGTTGGCCGTTTCCTCGAGCATAGCCGGGTGATGGTTTTCGCAAACAGTGGGAATGAACTGTATTATCTTTCATCAGCCGACTGGATGGAACGCAATTTCGACAACCGCATCGAAGTGGCCTGCCCCGTTTTTGATCGCGAATTACAACGCGAACTCATGACTTTATTGCAGATTCAACTGCGTGATAACACCAAGGCCCGGCTAATCACACCTAGAAAATCGAACCAGTACGTAAAGGGAAATCCAAACCTTAAAATCAATTCCCAGGTAGAAACGTATAAGTTTTTTAAGGATAAAATTTTGTAAACTAAAGCAATAAGAATTTATACGGTACGATTTACAAGGTACCCTGCCTGCTGACGCAGTCTGGCAGGGATTTACAATTCAAAATTTACGATTTGCGATTTTTTAAAAGAGCAAATTCACGGCTTACAACTCCACTCCGGAACCCGAAACCCGGAACCATTCAAAACTGAATTTATTTAATTTCACATCCCTCACATGACCATCGAGCAACTCCAGCAAACTATTGACCAATGGATAAATACCACCGGTGTCCGCTATTTTAATGAGCTAACCAATACGGCGCTTCTGATGGAAGAAGTCGGGGAAGTGGCACGAATTATGGCCCGGCGGTACGGCGAACAAAGTGAAAAGGAATCGGATAAAGATGCCGACCTTGCCGATGAAATGGCAGATGTTTTGTTTGTTCTCGTTTGCCTGGCCAATCAAACCGGTATTAACCTAACGGAAGCTATGGCTAAAAATATGGAAAAGAAAAGCCTGCGCGACAAGGACCGGCATAGGCTGAATAAGAAATTGTAAGAAGGGAAATTATTTTGTACCAGGCTTTTTCCAGTTCTTTTTCAGTTCTTCATCTATTCTCACAGCTTCACAAATATACAACTTCAATAAATCCGTATCTATTTCTTTTACATCCGTGAAATCTTTCCAGTATACTTGTTTCCGGTCGCCTTTATCCAGGTAATTGATCTCATCTCGCATACGGTATCCGTTTACAAAACCCAGACGGACAGCATTGGTCTGCACATCTCCCCAGGTAACCGAAGAAGGCCATACAAAACAAATGCGTGAATACTTGTAAAAGGTCGGGACATTGTACGAAAGCTTTTCGGTACAACCCGGAATGCAATCCATAATAAACTGACGCAATGCCTGTACGATAGCAAGTTCATTTTCAGGAATAAAACCAAGGAATTCATCTATATCCCTGAATTTAACATTTTGCATCTGGCGGGGATTCAGTTTCATAAATTAATTGATTTTCAATATCCGCTACTTATGGATTTTCGGGAAAGGCTCAATTATTTTCACCCGGAAGCAACTCGTTTTTCACAATCCGGCAAGTCTCACTGTATGCAATATTAAGCTCTGCTTTACATGAATTGAACAGCTTTTGATATTGAAACATATCTGAATCATCCTTAGTCCGGAGTTTCTCCATGCATCTCTCAAGTAATTCAATCCTTACGAGATTATCGTGCCAATTGCCGGCAGAAATCTCAATTTTGTGAAGAGAATCAACTGATATTTCAGTGAATTTAAAATCGGGATAACTGTGACGCATTATATTTAAGATATACTTCACTTGCTTGGTAAGAGTGCGTATAAGATGAAGATCGCGCTCATTTATGCTGCCTGCAGTTAGTTCTCTTGCACTGGAACAAAGACCTGTCAACACTTTATCTGCCCCCGTCAGGATAGTTTCATCACTGGCAAGTGCCAGCCAATCGCCAAATCCCTTAAGTGAAGTATCTGATGTGGCTTGAGAAAGCAAATGCTGTGGTTTCCTGCCAAACCTTTTAATACGCTTCTTTTCGCGTTTCAGCAACCATTTGCTGAATTCAGGATATTCGAGCCCTGTTTGTTGCTCAAACATAACAAGTAAATGAATTTGCACCTGTGTGTCGCGCAATTGACCAGCGATTCGGAATAACCGTCCTACCCGGTTTTTAATATGGATATGCTCATCCATTCCAGAAGGGCATAACTCCTCCGCAAGTTTATGAAAAGCCCTGATTTTCTTAATACTGAGCCTGAGTTCATGAACCAATTCAGCTTCCGCATGAATCATGCATAGCTCAAGGTAATTTTCGATATTACGATGCTGATGAAGATAATACTCATGTAAGGATTCGTGGGCAGGCATGTTAGGGATTGGGGATTAGGATTTAGGGGTTAGAGCTTGGGATTGATAGGATTGATAGGATTTATGAGATTAAAGGGACTTGGATCGTGGAATTTAAGCCTTGGAATTTAACTCCAGGATCGGAATCCTTCTCCAAAAATAAGCATTTTTACCGGAACTTCCGAAAAAGTCATTAAAGAACCTGCCCGTGGTATCCTTCCTTTGCCTAATTTTGCAAACTGATGCAAAAACTTCTTATGCAGGGAATTACAAAGGCAACCTATATATTGCCTTTTCTTTTTTTAATTTTTACCTTTCAGTCAATTGCTCAAACCACTCTGATCAAAGGCCGGGTTGTCGATTTCGAGACCCGCGATGCGCTTGCATTTGTAAGCATCCAGGTAAATGACGGTCCCGAAGGATGTATTTCGGATATCGACGGCAGATTTTATTTTCAGTCTGCTTTACCTATAATAAAATTAACTCTTACCTACATTGGCTACGAACCAATGGAGTTCGTTCCTGAAAACGATGGCAGGGATGTTATTATCCGTTTACTGAAAATTGCCTATGAACTTCCGGAAATTGTAATAATGCCCGGAATAAATCCGGCCAATCGTATTATCAGCCAGGTAATTGCCAACCGCAATATTAATGATCATGAGCATTTGCCTTCGTTTTCATACACCTCCTACGAAAAAACCATTTTCGGGCCCGAAACAGACAGCATCCCTCCCATCGACAGCATCACGGATATTGATAACTATCTGAAGGTTAAAGAATTTTTCAGAAAACAACATCTTTTTATCATGGAAAGTGTTGTAGATAGAAAATTTAAATTTCCTGCCGACAATTACAATAAAGTCGTCGCCAGCAGGGTATCAGGTTTTAGTGATCCTTTGTTTGTCTTTCTGATTTCGCAATTGCAGTCCACTTCGTTCTACAAGGAATTGATACGGATTGTAGGCACCGATTACATAAATCCCATTTCTGTCGGAAGTTTAAATAAATATTATTTCGAAATCCAGGATACGATCATCGAACCTTATCCGTTCGATACAACCTATGTTATTTTATACCGTCCATTGCTTAAAACCAATTTCGAAGGGCTGAAAGGCTCCCTAGCCATAAGCACCAATGGCTATGCGATACGGAATGTAATTGCCAAACCGGCTATCGACGAGGGTCCTGTGTCGGTTAAAATCCAGCAATCCTATGACTTTATAGACAGTGCACATTGGTTTCCAACGCAGCTCAACACTGACCTGGTTTTTAAAACTAGGGACGTTGTCATCGACAGCACTCATAAAAGGAGCATGAAAATACTGGGTCGTGGAAAAAGCTATATCAAAGATATTGATCTGAATCCCCAACTCAGGAAAAATCAGTTTGGAGTTTTCGAAGTGGATGTGCAGCCTGACGCATATACCCAGCCGGAAGAAATATGGAATAAATACCGGATAGATTCGATTACGCCAAAAGAGCAAATGACCTACCAGTTTATCGACAGCCTTGGCAAAGCCAAAAACTTCGACCGTATGACCAGCAAGCTGAATACACTGATGACGGGCTCGATAACAGTAGGATACATCGACATTTATCTGGATAATCTTATCAAAGTGAATCGCTATGAGGGTTTCCGCACCGGTTTAAAGATTTCAACATCCAATAAAGTGAGCACCTGGTTTAAGATAGGTGGTTATGGAGCATACGGATTCAAGGATAAAAAATATAAGTATGGAGCCGACGGTACCGTAGTTTTCGATCCTTTCCGCAATTTTAACCTGAAAGCGAACTTTTATGATGATGTGGATGAGGCCGGTGCAGATGATATATATGGACTTGGCCGCAACCTGCTAAATCCCGGAATGTTCCGCGAGATACTGGTCAGCCGGATGGATCACACGCGACGGTATAAGGCTGATCTTAGTTCGAGGATTTTAAAATATCTGACTCTGGGAGCCGGGTTTTCAGTCTTTAACCGTGAACCTCTGTACAATTACAGCTACTTGGTTAATTCCGCCGAAAACATCCTGGTTACCACATCTGATTTTACTTTTACCGAAGTGTCCCTGGTAATGCGTTATGCGCATGGCGAAAAGTTTATGAAAAATACTCGTTCCATCCTTTCGCTGGGAACCGAGTACCCGATTATTCAATTTGCGGCCACGCACGGCTTTAACAATATTCTTGGTGGCCAATATATCTATAACCGTTTTGACTTTAAAGTCACCAAATCGTTTTTTACAAAATACCTGGGCACCACTTCATTTACGATTGAAGCAGGATTGATTGATCGCGACATCCCGTATGTGAATCTCTATAATGCAAAAGCATCATTTATATCGTTCAATCTATATTCACCAGGCAGTTTTGCCACCATGCGGATGAGCGAATTTACTTCCGACAGGTATGCCAGCTTATTCCTGAGTCATAATTTCGGAACTCTGCTTTTCCGGTCCAAATATTTCTCGCCTGAGCCTGAGCTTGTTACAAACCTGGGGTTCGGATCACTCAGTCATCCCGAAAACCACCTGGGCGAAAGTGTAAAAAGTTTTGAAAAAGGATACTTCGAATCAGGTATTATAATAAACAAGATGATACGACTTGGTGTTACCGACCTGGGAATTGGGTGGTTTTATCGCTACGGCCCCTATGCCATGCCAACTACAAATGAAAATATGGCATGGAAAATCGCTTTCCAGTTTGTATTCTGAAAGAGTACTTAGAGTACTTAAAGTGCCTTGAGTGCCTATAGTTATCAGATACAGCTACAGAAGAGAAACTTTTTGATAAAATCACTTTAGGCACTCCAGGCATTTCAGGCACTTAAAAATCTCTACACCCCACAGCAAATCACAAGGATAATAAACTAATTTTGCCATGGTTTTTATCCCAAGTTCTATAGCAAACACCTCATTTATTTTTATGAACCTGAATGATTTTCAATCAGCCATAAAGCAAGGAATACCTGGCTTTTTACCGAAACTGTTTCCATTCGATCCACAGGTGAATCACGCCCCTGTAAGGAAAGACATATTATCAGCATCCGATAAAAAATTAGCCATCCGTAACGCCCTGCGCTATTTCGAAGCAAAAGATCACGCTATCCTGGCAAAAGAATTTGCAGATGAACTTAAGAAAAACGGCCGCATTTATATGTTCCGCTTCAGGCCCGGATATGAAATGTTTGCCCGACCTATTGATCAATACCCGGCTCATTGCCGGCAGGCTGCCGCCATTATGATGATGATACAGAACAACCTGGACCCGGCTGTAGCTCAACATCCTCATGAACTGATTACCTATGGAGGAAATGGCGCTGTTTTCCAGAACTGGGCTCAGTACCTGCTCACCATGAAATACCTTTCGGAAATGACGGATGAGCAGACGCTCGTGATGTATTCCGGGCATCCGATGGGATTATATCCTTCACACACGGAAGCACCGAGGGTTGTGGTTACTAATGGCATGATGATACCAAATTATTCTAAACCCGACGACTGGGAGCGGTTTAATGCACTGGGAGTAACACAATACGGGCAAATGACAGCCGGATCATATATGTATATTGGTCCCCAGGGAATTGTTCACGGTACTACCATCACGGTTCTGAATGCCGGCCGTAAAGTAGAGAAATCAAATGAAGGACTGGCAGGCAAACTGTTTGTTACTTCCGGTCTGGGCGGCATGTCGGGAGCACAGCCGAAAGCAGCCGTAATTGCAGGGGCAATAGGTGTTGTGGCTGAAATAAATCCAAAGGCAGTTCATACCCGTTTATCACAGGGTTGGGTGGATGAAGTTTATGATGACCTGGATAAAATAATTGAACGGATCAGGCAGGCCAAAAATGCAAAAAAGGCAGTTTCCATTGCTTACCAAGGAAATATTGTTGATTTGTGGGAAAAGCTTGCAGATGAAAATATAGAAGTGGAAATGGGCTCCGACCAGACTTCGCTTCACAATCCCTGGGCAGGCGGATATTATCCTGCAGGACATTCATTCGAAGAATCAAACCATCTGATGGCTTATGAACCTGAAAAATTCAAACTGGCGGTTCAGGAATCACTTCGCAGGCATGTTGCTGCCATCAACCGGCTAACATCAAAAGGAATGTATTTTTTTGATTACGGAAATGCTTTTCTTCTTGAGGCATCGCGCGCCGGAGCTGATGTAATGAAACCGGACGGAATTTTTCGTTATCCCTCGTATGTTCAGGATATCATGGGGCCCATGTGTTTCGATTATGGATTCGGTCCATTCCGCTGGGTTTGTGCTTCGGGCGAACCATCGGATCTGGATTTAACCGACCAGATTGCCATTGATGTTCTTGAAAAGTTGTCCCTTGAATCACCGCCCGAAATCATGCAGCAAATGCAGGATAATATTCATTGGATAAAGGAAGCCAAGCAAAATAAGCTTGTTGTCGGTTCACAAGCACGTATTTTATATGCCGATTGCGACGGACGCACAGCCATTGCTACAGCATTTAATGAAGCAATAAGATTAGGCAAACTGAAAGGGCCGGTTGTCCTCGGACGCGATCATCACGATGTTTCAGGTACCGATTCACCTTACCGCGAAACCTCAAATATCTATGACGGATCAAGCTTTACGGCTGATATGGCTGTTCAGAATTTTGTAGGCGACAGTTTCCGGGGCGCAACCTGGATCAGCCTTCATAACGGTGGAGGCGTTGGCTGGGGCGAAGTGATAAACGGTGGTTTCGGAATGCTACTGGATGGCAGTGTCGAATGCGACCGCAGAATAAATATGATGCTGCACTGGGATGTTAACAACGGCATTTCGCGTCGCAGCTGGGCCCGTAACGAAGGTGCGGTTTTCAGCATCAAACGAGCCATGTCGAAAGAACCCAGGCTAAAAGTAACCTTACCAAATATGGTGGATGATAAGTTGCTGGAAAATCTTTTCTGATATAAGAAACCAAATTGATGGAAAAGCAAAGAGGCAGCCTGAAAAGGTCTGCCTCTTTTATTTTATTTTTGAATCCCTCTGAGCCCCAACCCTGTCTGCGTATCTCTTAGTCTCTTAACCCATCTCCCACTCTCCCCTTCTTCAATTCGGAAAGCAATAATTTTGATCCGGCTTAAAGTCCAAACTCCTTATTAATCTTATCTACACTATCAACCTTTTCCCAGCCAAAAAATTCAACTTCCTTAAAGTATTTATCTTTACCGTTGATTTTTTCAGTGCGGGTGCTGCCGTTTTTATAGTACACTTCAACTTCGGCTGTGTAGTAATCGCGGCCAAAATGTCCGTAAGAAGCAGTGCGTTCAAAAATGGGGTTCTTCAGCCCGAAGCGTTGCACAATTGCATAAGGACGCATATCAAAAATCTTGTGCACCTTTTCGGCAATCTGTCCGTCGGTAAGTTTTTTACCTTCGGCATCCTTTACTTTAGATGTCTTATACGTATTTACATAAACACCAACGGGTTCAGCTATACCAATCGCATAGGCAACCTGAACAAGCACTTCGTCGGCAACGCCGGCGGCAACCAGGTTTTTCGCAATATGACGGGCAGCATAGGCCGCTGAGCGGTCCACTTTCGATGAATCTTTACCTGAGAAAGCGCCGCCGCCGTGAGCGCCTTTACCTCCATAGGTGTCAACAATAATTTTACGTCCGGTAAGACCGGTATCGCCATGAGGTCCGCCGATTACAAACTTACCGGTTGGGTTTACAAAATATTTAACGTCATCGCCAAATAGCTTGCGGACACGTGCCGGCAGCGTACGTTTTACGCGTGGCAGAAGAATATTTTTAACATCATCAGCAATCTGATCCTGCATGGCTTTTTCAGCATTTTTTGCAGCTTCACGCGATGAATCCGTCGGTAGCACAAATTCGTCATGTTGTGTCGAAACTACAATGGTATCAATCCGAACCGGTCTGTTACGTTCATCATATTCAATCGTAACCTGCGACTTACTGTCGGGGCGCAGGTATTTCATTTTTTTGCCTTCGCGGCGGATGGCAGCCATTTCCTGAAGCATGATATGCGACAGTTCTATCGGCATCGGCATCAGGTTATCCATTTCGTTGCTGGCATAACCGAACATCATACCCTGATCGCCGGCACCCTGATCTTCAGGTTT
>Ga0136636_10002668_pt1 | contig 10640 bp, 11 predicted proteins | sample AntDrymUQ8522106_2_FD_104653 | JGI IMG/M metagenome (GOLD analysis project Ga0136636, IMG submission 104653) | Polar desert sand microbial communities from Dry Valleys, Antarctica - metaG UQ852 (21.06) | ecosystem: Environmental > Terrestrial > Soil > Desert | place: Antarctica: Dry Valley... | reverse complement strand
TTTTCTCCAATAAGGGTTCAATTCCTTTTTCCACTTCATCTCTAACGGTGTACAGTTGTAACCCTATAGCGGGTTCTTTGGCTTCGGGGCGGGGATAACCTGGCTCTCCGCAGCTACTAAATATAAACAAAGCACTGGTAGCAAGGGAAGTCTGCGCTAAAAAATGTCTGCGATCCATACATCGTTATTTTATGTCCATTTGAGAGCCGTGAAAATACCATTGTTACCCTGATTTTTTAAACTTATTTTTTTAGATTTGTTGAGGGTTTTAATAGGTCAATTTACATTTTAAATAACAGACGCCATGAATTTTGAGAGAAGAGTAGATATGTATTTGGATCAACTCCCCGACTTTGAAAGGCAAACAGCCGAAAAGATTCGGGAAATGATTCATGCATCTATTCCGGAGGGGGTGGAAAAGCTAAGTTTCCAAATCCCATTTTATCATTTTTATGGCATGTTTTGTTACCTGAATGTTTTGAAGGATGGGGTTGGACTAGAATGGGTTTTCTGCCGTGGAAAGGATTTGGTAGAAGCCCATCCTGTTTTACAAACCCGGGGAAGAGCCATGGTGGCTGGTATTACCTTAAAAAAGGAGATGGCTATTGATTGGGCATATTTGCAACAGGTCCTTTATGATGCAACCTCCTGGCAACAAATGGCATTTGAGCAAAAAAAGGCATTTGTAAAAAGGGCAAAGAAAAAGGGGAAGCCATAATGCTTCCCCTTTTTCTTCTGTAAAAATACTATGGAAAATTATTTCGAAAATACCTTTTTGAGTAATTCTGATGCTCTTGCCGTAGGATTTTTGCGTATATTGTCTTCCTCTTCAGCTATTTTAATAAAAATACCGCTAAGTGCTTTTTCTGTTACATAAGCAGACAGATCGGGATTTATTTTTTCTCTTGACAGTTTATTATAAGTGTTAAAAAGGCTGTTCCAATATTTAGTGGCACCTGTTTTGCCCAATGATTTTTCAATAACCGGACGGAAAGCTTCTGTTAAAGCCTGAGAGGTATTGCCCTTGAGGTACTGGGTGGCTGCATCATTTTGTCCTCCCACAATAGATAAAGCATCCTGAATACTCATGCTTTTAATGGCATTGAGAAAAATAGGTGTAGCGCTTTTGGCTGCATCTTCTGCGGCGCGGTTCATACTGGTAATGGCTTCGTCCACCTGCTTTTCCAATCCCATTCTGCGTAAACTTTCCTCTACTTTTTTCGCTTCGGGTGGCATCAATATTTTTACGGCAGCATCTGTAAGAAAGCCATCTGCTAACGACAATTTGGTGGTTCCTTTCTCCACACCCAGGCTCAGGGCTTCTTTTAAACCGGCAGCAGCCTCTTTGGCACTAAAGCCTTGTCCGCCGGAGCCGCCAGCTATATCTGTTATTTTCTTTAGGATGCCTCCTGAATTTTCTGCCTGGCTTGTATCGCTTTTATCTTTCTTTTTGAATGGATTTCCAATTACCTGGGCTTGACTAAGGGTAGAGAAGGAAAAAATAATCAGGAGTAACGGACTCCATTTAACAATGTTTAATCTTTTCATAATTCAAAGGTGATTAAAAACGGTTTGATTTGCAATGGATTTTACAAATTTTGTCAATACTTTTAATGATGGTATCTATTTGGGAACAACAGACTTATTACGCAGATGCAGGTGTTTTTATTGTTGGTTCTGGTTTAATGGGGTTATGGACGGCTTACGAACTATTACTTGCTGAACCCGACCTTTCCATCATTATTGCCGATTCCTTACCTGTTCCTGCCAAAGCTTCCACCCGAAATGCGGGCTTTGCCTGTTTTGGAAGCCCATCCGAGTTATGGAGTGATGGGGATATTTTAACAGAAGATGATCTTTGGCAAACAACGGAGATGCGCTACAAGGGTATTGGTAAAATCCGTAAGATTTGTGGCGATACAGCTATTGACTTTGATGGTAGCGGTGGCTTCGAGGTTTTTCTTCCCGGTTCTGATTGGGCTTCCACCGCTGGGCAACAAAGAATCGAATGGCTGAATAAGGGGTTTCAGGAAATTACAGGTAACCCCGAAACATATACCAATTGTACTAGCCAAATGCCTGATTTAGGTCTTCGTAATTTTGGCATGATGTATGGAAACAGCCTGGAGGGCGGGTTGCATAGCGGTAAGCTTGTCAATTGGTTACAGCATTATTTGCAAGGAAAGGGCGTTCGTTTTTTACTGGCGCATCAGGTAATAAAAGTAGATCAAAAGACCAAAGGCTTTGCAATTACCCTGCAAACGCTGCAATATGAACAAATCTGCCTGTTAGCACTACAGGTTTTATGGGCTACCAATGCAGCATTGAGTTTACTACCCGCACTGCAAGGGCAAATTAAACCGGCTCGTGGTCAAATGCTTTTATCCCCCGAAATCCCTTCTTTCAAACTCCGCGGAACTTTCCATTTTGAAGAGGGATATTATTATTTCCGTCATCTTGGAAACCGATTGCTGATTGGCGGCGCACGGCATAAAGCGAAAGATGCCGAAGAAACCCTCTTGGATGGGGAGAATCCCTTAATTCGGGCAGCATTGGAAAATTTTATACACAACCACCTTCCACAAGCCGCAGCCTGTTTAAAGGAGTATGATTGGAAAAATTGGTCAGGAATCATGGCCATGAGCGATATCAAAAAGCCTATGATGGGGAGGCTTGACTCCGGAGAGTGGGCAGCTATGGCCTGCAATGGAATGGGAGTGGCGCTTACCCCGGTTTGGGCAGAAACTGTAGCAAGCCAAATGTTGTTAGATAGGCGTTAAGGTTGCACTTATCTTTGCGCTGTTTATGCAGGTTCCTTTTTTAGCGACTTACTTTTGACTTTTACCTCAGTTTTTATGAATCGTTTTTATATTTTTTCCTTCTTGCTATTCGGGATAATGGTTACAAGCTGTAATAACAGCGATATTCCAGGGATAACCACATCTACCAAGGAGGATAAAACCGTTTTTATTCCAGATAATTTATCCTATCAGGTAATTGCAGAATTTCCGCATGATACGGGAGCCTACACCCAGGGGTTGATTTGGTACAATGGACACTTGATTGAAGGAACGGGTCAATTTGGAGAAAGCAATCTGCGGGTGGTGGATGTACAAACCGGCAAAGTGGTAAAACAGGTTACCAACAAAAAAGATATTTTTGGAGAAGGAATTACCCTGCTCGGTAATAAGATTTACCAGATTACCTGGCAAAATAAAAAAGGGTATGTGTATGATGCCAATAGCTTGAAACTGCTCAAAGAATTTTCCTTGAATACCGACGGTTGGGGACTGACCAATAATGGAAAAGAACTGATCTATTCCGACGGCAGCAGCATTTTGTATTATCTTGATACCACCCATTTCAGAGAATTGAGACGGGTGAGTGTGACGGATAATTTTGGTCCGGTAGGCAATTTAAACGAATTGGAATGGATTGAAGGATCCGTTTTTGCTAATCGTTATCAGACAGATATTATTTACAGAATTGATCCCGAAAATGGCCGGGTAACGGGTAAAATAGATCTGGGAAATCTCAAAGGAACTGCCGGAATTCAGGTAAAAGATGTTTACAATGAAGTTTTAAATGGCATTGCCTACGATTCAGCTACCGGTCGCATTTTTATTACAGGTAAATACTGGTCAAAAATGTTTGAGATAAAAATCGGCAATTAAATTCCTGCGTCCTTTACTGTTAGGAAAGGGTTTACTAAATCCTATAAAGTGTTGCTTATCCTTTGCTTCTGCTATTTTGATACCTTATGCCAGCATCAATCGTAATGCACAATCCGCTATTGAATAACACCAGACCTAAGGTTCCAAGTATCACCCATGGCTCTCCACTCAATTTTTGAAGTCCTGCTTCTATGGCAATAGATAGGCCGGACCCGGTAAGCAATAGCCCGGAAGTGGATTGTATCAACCAGCGTTTTTTCATAGATATTTTTCAATTAAATTTTTTCTTTTCCCATTACTTATTTACTACTGTTTGTACCCGTTTATTTTACCGGCAACTGCAACCGGGCAATCCGGCCACCGGGTCCTGCCATGTAAAAAACGTTTGTATTGGGATCATGTCTTACTACATGATAGGGTGTTTCAGTAAGCGTTACCCACGACTGCATCGAAGGATTGGTTTTGCCTGCGTTGGATTCATAAAGCCATTCTACACCTGTAGTGCCTACCGCAATAATATGGTTTCCTAATGCTGCAATGCCACTTTTATAGCCATTGGGCTGATTGGGGAATTCGAAATTTTTCCCGTTTTTGGAGCTTAAAAATACTTTTTGGTTGTTTCTTGGGGTTGAAAAGTCGCCTCCAATAATATAAAAGTCGCCTTCATATCTTATCAAGGCATTTGCTCCGGTAGTAGTACTCCCTTGTAAAATAGGCAGGGTAAAAACTTCTGGGAGGTTCCTACTTCCTGTTGTGTTTACAAACCAAAGCCGGCTTTGTGTGCCGCCGGTTACCAGCGCATAATCGTGCTTGTTGCCTCTTGGAAGTGCCACGGTATTGCTACCACTTGCGGCAAACATAGCCTCCCCGGTTTCCAAAGTGGGGCGCAGTGTCGTGGGAAGCGTTTTCCAGGTATTTCCTCCATTGCTCGTGGTCAGCACCAGCATTTTTCCATCTGTCATGGGGTCTCCCACACAAATACCCTGCACCGAATCCTGAAAACATAAATCATCGAGAAAGACGCCGGATTGATTATTAAAGTAAACTTGTTTCCAATGCAGACCTCCATCAGTGGTTTTTAATATAACTCCGGGAGAATCTATCGCTAAGGTCACCGCTGTAGAAGCATTGAAAGCAACAATATCTCTGAAATCTCTTTTATCGTAACCTTGGGGATGTATCCAGTTCCATGATATACCCTGATCTGTTGACCTGCCTATGGTACCTTTTGATCCACTTACCCAAATACTACCATCTTTGGCAATACTCAAGCCCCGGTACGACACGTTACGATTACTACTGTCGAGAAGGGTCACGGTTTGACCTGAAAGGCCTTTGAAACAAGCCAATAGAATAAATATGGTGAAAACTAAGTTGATTTTCATTGTATAAAAATAGCCACTCACTTTGAATATTGCGAGTGGCTATAAACAAATATTATTTACCAGAATGCTATGCCGGAATTTTTATAACCCAACCTGCCTGGATATAATCAGGTTTGTCGCCAATTTTTTCCCGGTTAAGGTCCCATATTTCTTTCCAGTTTTTGCCGGTTTTGGCGCCTATTTTAGTTAAACTGTCCCCAGGTACAATGGTGTATTCAGTAACCGCCTCTGTTTCTCCCTCAGCCGCTACCGAGATATTCATTACCACATCGGCTGCCCTGAATTCGGGATCTAATTGACCATATATTTCCCAAAGTCTTTCTTTTACTTCATTTGATGGTGCTTCGCCGTCAATATAAAGTACCCCATCAGCGTCGCGAACTGCCAGGTTACTTACGCCATGAGTATCTGCAGCGTTAATAAGTTCTGCGTATTTATCTTGTAATGCCATATTAAGTAGATTTTAAAGGGATTATTGAACGGTTATTTGGTTTTCAACTTTTTTTGGTCTGAGGGCTTGCACTTCCATAATCACTTTTTGCAAGTCGTCTTTTTTGGCGGTACCAGTTAGGGTAACCACACTGTCTTTTACACTACCTTCTATACTACCAAAACCAGCAAGAACCGTTTTCAATCCATCAATAAGTTGCTGATCTCCGGAAATAATGGGTACTACCACCATTATATTGTTAGAAACACTTTTTACCCCTTTAACTTCTTTAGCTGCATTTTCGGCCGCCGCTTTTGCATCTTCAGAAGCTACGGTTCCATTCAGGGACACTACGCCTTCCGATACATCAGCATTCACGCCCTGAACTGAGGAGATGGCTGTATCTACTGCTACTTTAATATCAGCATCTTTGGGTTTACACGCAACCAAACTTAAAAAGCTGGCTGTTAAAAAGAGAAAGATTGTTTTTTTCATATGGATATGTTTTTAGTGTATCACAAAACTAAATTAAATTAATATCAGCAGGATAAAATTTATGTGAACTTTTGGAATACTTATAAAATCCGAACATCAATCCACATGCCTTTGGCCCGTTGTTTATAAAATTGCGTTTTGGGTAATGCAAGGTGGTTATTTTTGTGGCCAGAGGAAAACGAAATATGGCAAAAGAGGCTTCCGATTTATTTGAATACAACGAAGACAGTATTGTTACCCTTGAGTGGCAGGAGCATATCCGTCTAAGGCCAGGTATGTATATTGGTAAGCTTGGAGATGGTACAAGCCCCGATGATGGTATTTATGTGCTACTTAAGGAAGTGATAGATAACTGTATTGATGAGCATACCATGGGGTATGGCAAAAATATTGATGTGACCGTTGGCAAAACCGGGGAGGCAACCATACGAGATTTTGGGCGCGGTATTCCGTTGGGAAAAGTAGTAGATGTGGTAAGTAAAATAAACACCGGTGCCAAATATGATAGCAAAGTTTTCCAGAAAAGTGTAGGGCTCAATGGGGTGGGTACCAAGGCTGTCAATGCCCTGAGTTCCCATTTTGTGGTCACCTCCTTCCGTGATGGGAAAAGTAAGTCCGCCACTTTTTCAAAAGGTGTGCTACAAACCCAAACCAAAGAGGAAAAGACCTCTGAATCAAATGGTACCTTGGTTCGTTTTTTTCCAGATGAAAACATATTTCTTAACTTCAAGTATAAGCCTGAATACATTGAAGGTCAGCTACTTAACTATTGTTATTTAAATGCAGGGCTGATTTTAAATTTCAATGGTAAAAAGTTCGTCAGCAAAAACGGGTTACTCGATTTACTTACCCGAAAAACCAATGCCGACGAACTGCGCTATCCCATTATGCACCTGAAAGGGGAAGATATTGAGATCGCTTTAAGCCACAACAATGATTATGGGGAAGATTTATACTCCTTTGTAAACGGACAGTACACCACGCAGGGAGGTACCCACCAACAAGCATTCCGTGAAGCTTATGTGAAAGTGATCCGCGAATTTTATAAAAAAGACTATGATACCACCGATATCCGGCAGTCTATTGTGGCCGCTATTTCGGTTAGGGTTCAGGAGCCTGTTTTTGAAAGTCAGACCAAAACCAAATTGGGCAGCAGCAATGTAGCCATCGGCGGACCGAGCATGAAGAATTTTATGCAGGATTTCCTTTCGAAAGATCTCGATAACTTTTTGCATAAAAACCCAACCATTGCTGACGCCCTGAAAAAACGTATTGAGCAAAGTGAGCGGGAGCGTAAGGAATTGCAGGGGATTAAGAAAATTGCCAATGAGCGGGCCAAAAAGGCTTCGCTGAATAATAAGAAACTACGCGATTGTAATATTCACTTTGATGAAACGCCTCCGGCGAAAAATAAGGATGTTTTCATAGCGAAGCAAAGTCAGACGACTTTGTTTATAACCGAAGGAGACAGCGCAAGTGGCAGTATTACCAAGGCGAGAAATGTAGATACGCAGGCGGTGTTCAGTTTGCGGGGAAAGCCGCTCAATTGTTTCGGGCTTACCAAAAAGATTGTTTACGAAAACGAAGAATTCAACCTTTTGCAACATGCCCTCAATATTGAAGATGGCATTGAGGGATTGAGGTACAATAATATTATCCTTGCTACCGATGCCGATGTGGATGGCATGCATATCCGACTGCTGATGATGACTTTTTTCCTGCAGTTCTTCCCCGATGTTATTAAAAAAGGCCATTTGTATATTCTTGAAACACCTTTGTTCCGGGTGCGCAACAAGCAGGAAACGATATATTGCTACAACGAGCAGGAAAAGCAGGCTGCTATGCGAAAACTGGGTAAGAATCCCGAAATCACCCGATTTAAGGGTTTGGGTGAAATTTCTCCGAATGAATTTGGGCAGTTTATTGATGCGGATATACGCTTACAGCCGGTGCTCCTCGAAATGGGGGATCATATCCATAAATTGCTGGAATACTACATGGGTAAAAATACCCAACAAAGACAGGAGTTTATTATTGGCAACCTGCGGACAGATCTTGATAAACTCGAAATATTAAATTAATTCCTCTTTACCTATGTTTGAGTTCCATACCGATCGCCACATCTACCATACCTTACTCCACAACAATGTGGTGCAGCATATTCTTCCTTTTTTGGAGAAAGAAAGAATTATGTCAAGAAGCACTCGTTTGCTTGAAATAGGTAGCGGAGACGGCGGCAATCTTTCAGCCTTTCTTACCCTTGGCTTAACAGCGGTAGGGGTAGAACTAGATGCCAATCTTGTGTCTTTTACCGAAGAAAAATTGTCGGGATATATTGAAAAGGGATCGCTCAAAATGATCTCAAGAGATATTTACGAAGTAGATGTAGAAAAAGACCTTGGGGGCGCTTTTGATGTGATTGTGCTGAAAGATGTAATCGAACACATCCACGATCAGCCCAAATTGTTTCGCCGGATGAAAGATATGCTCCGCCCCGGTGGCATGATTTTTTTTGCTTTTCCACCCTGGCAAATGCCGTACGGGGGGCATCAGCAGATTTGCCAACATAAGCTCACAAGCAAACTTCCGTGGTATCACCTTTTACCAAGGTCATGGTATAGAAAAATATTGGAAAAAAATCAGGAACCGGTAGAGGTACTGATGGAAATAAGAGATACGGGTATTTCTATTGAGCGGTTTGAGGCCATTGCCGCCGAAACCGGATACAGGATTGTACGCAAACAGCATTGGTTGGTAAACCCGGTGTACGAACACAAATTTGGTTGGCGTGCCCGAAAGCAGTTGGGGCTGATCAGTTCTATTCCCGGGCTACGCAATTATTTTACTACCTGCGCCTATTATTTACTGGCTCCGCTGGGCGATCGGCAGGGCGGGGCGCTTAAAAGATAAATGAATTTATGAAGCATATTGTTTTTAATGAACCGGATGTAAAAGTATTGGAGGCGGCTATTGCCCTTGATGAATCCCTGCAGGGAGAAATAGTTTTGATACGGGATGACTATGCAGTGGGCCCATTGTACGAATCGGGCGATGCCGAAGGTTGGCAAAAGCGACGGGATTGGTGGCGGCGGCTTTTGGAAACCAATGCCGATTATGACCCGGAAAAAATGCTGGACATGATGCAGGATAAAGCCACCTTGCACAAATTGGTACAGGAGCTCGAAGCCGATGAAAAGGAATATATATGGATTTGGGCCGCACAAAACAAACACGATGTATCTGGTTATTATTGGTTGGTGAGTCAGATGGCCGATTGGCAGGGAAGGGTATTTATCCTTTACCTCAATAACCTGCCGTTTATCAATGAAAAGGGAAATATTTTTTACCCCCAATGGCTATCTCAAATTCCTGCCAGGGAGTTTTTAAAAGCGAAAAAGCTTTCAAGACCGGTTACCCCAAGCGAATTTGAGATTGATGCGGATGAATGGAAAAAACTGGTAGCTTCTCAAAAAATGGTGCGGCTGCTCGAAGGGGGGAAAAAGCTGGCATCACAGGATGTGGATTATTACGATAGTGGCATTGATAACTATGTCCATGGTGGATTCAGCAAAGCCTCGCGGATTTTGCAATTGTTTATGCAAAAAGAAAAGGAAACCACAGGCGATGTTTTTGCACTTTGGCGGTTAAAAAAGCTGGCTACCGATAAAGGGTATGAAGTAAAGGGCGACATCAACAAAACTTCAAGAGAATTTGAATTGAAGGATCCCTCGAGGCCTTCGCTGCGTAAAAAGGATGAGGAACAGGCCACTGCTGCTGAACCTGTAAGTCCGGAAAAAAAATAATCACTTTAACAGGAAAATAAGCCAAACAGAGCAAAGAAAATATGAGTGATACCAATGATATAATGGAGAATACCGACAATACTTTTATCGGTGTCAGCGATCTTTATCGGGGCTGGTTTCTGGATTATGCCTCTTATGTAATTCTGGAAAGAGCGGTTCCGGCCATCAATGATGGTTTGAAACCTGTACAGCGCCGGATTTTGCATGCCATGAAGGAAATGGACGATGGCCGTTTCAACAAAGTGGCAAATATTGTAGGGCAAAGCATGCAGTTTCACCCACATGGTGATATGAGCATTACCGATGCCCTGGTAAATATGGGGCAAAAAGATTTGCTGATTGATACACAGGGTAACTGGGGAAATATTCAAACCGGTGATGATGCGGCTGCTTCACGTTATATTGAAGCAAGGTTGAGCAAACTGGCACTGGAAATTGCTTTTAATGCAAAGACTACCGAATGGCAGTTGAGTTATGATGGCCGTAAACAGGAACCGGTAAACCTGCCCATGAAATTTCCACTTTTGCTGGCTCATGGCGCAGAGGGGATTGCGGTAGGATTGTCAACCAAAATTTTACCACACAATTTTATTGAAATATGTGATGCTGCGGTCTTGTTTTTAAAAAATAAACCCTTTGAGCTTTATCCGGATTTTTTGCTTGGGGGTCAGATTGATATTACCCATTACAACGACGGAAAAAGGGGCGGAAAAGTACGGGTTCGCGCCCATATTGAAGAACTCGACAAAAAGACATTGGTTATCAAAGATGTACCTTATGGGGTAACGTCTGGCGGATTGATTGACTCGATTACCAAGGCTACTGACGCCAAAAAAATACAGGTAAAAAAAGT
>Ga0136636_10002666_pt1 | contig 10644 bp, 12 predicted proteins | sample AntDrymUQ8522106_2_FD_104653 | JGI IMG/M metagenome (GOLD analysis project Ga0136636, IMG submission 104653) | Polar desert sand microbial communities from Dry Valleys, Antarctica - metaG UQ852 (21.06) | ecosystem: Environmental > Terrestrial > Soil > Desert | place: Antarctica: Dry Valley... | reverse complement strand
TTCGCGGCTTCTTCCGGGCTCGCTTTGTCTTTGTCGCGGTCGACCATGTAATTGGCCTCGCGCATCAGCGCGACGGGGATATGACCGACCAGCGGGGCGAGCGCATTGATAAAACGCGCGTCGCGGGCATGCTCGGGATCGATCAGCAAGATCGCATCATAACCGGGAATCGCCCCCTTGGGATCGCGCAGCACGGTCAGCTTTTGAGCGGCAATCCGGCCATCGGATGAGAAGGCCGAAATAACATCGGCACGCCCGCTTTCGATCGCGCGGTACATGAAGGTTGGATTATAGGCCTGGGCTGATTTGAAGCTGAGCGGATAGGCGCGCTTGACCGCTGCCCATTCGGGGCGTTCCAAAAACTCCAGGTCCGAACCGAACGACAGCGCGGGTGCCTGTGCGACCAGATCATCAAGCGTGCGGATACCAAGTTGCCGGGCTTTGCTGTCCTGCATCGCAAACGCATATGCATTTTCAAAACCAAGCGCGCCGAGCAAGCGGATATGGTGTCTGCTGTCGGCCCATGCGCTGATGCCTTTAACGATCGCGCCACGACGCGGCACATCCTGCCGCTTCATCTCGTTGGTCCAGATTGTGCCCGAATAATCGACATAGACATCGATATCGCCGCTCGCCAGCGCGCCAAACACCACCGCTGAGCCAAGCCCCTCACGATAGGTAACGCGGTATCCCGCCCGTTCGAGGCGATGGCCGATGAGCCGCGCCAGAATATATTGTTCGGAAAATCCCTTGGCACCGACGACAACGCTTTTCTGCTTGCCCGGCAGCATGGGCGCCATCGCGAGCAGCACCCCCAGGATCAACACCCCCAGCGCCATAAATGTGCGGACCCGTTTGCGTCCGGCAATGCCATGTTCAACGACCCCTAGCAGCGCATCGACCGTTAGCGCGAGACCCGCCGCCGTCACGCACCCGGCGAGCACCAGCGCCCAGTTTTGCGTCTGGAGCCCGGCAAAGATCATGTCGCCAAGGCTGGGCTGCCCGACCGTTGTCGAAAGCGTCGCTGCCCCGATTGTCCAGACGGCCGCTGTGCGAATACCCGCCATCAGGACGGGCGACACCAAAGGAGCCTCGACCAGCAGCAGTTTCTGCCACTTGGTCATTCCGACGCCATCTGCGGCCTCGATGATCGCCGGATCAAGGCTGGTCAGACCAGTCACGCCGTTCCGCAGGATCGGCAGCAGCGCATAAAGCGTCAGCGCGAGCAGCGAGGGCAGAAAACCGAGCGCCGGGATTCCGCCCCCCACCATCGCCGACAATGACAGCAGCAACGGATAGAAAAGCGCGAGCAATGCAAGCGACGGGATCGTCTGGATCAGGCTGGCAAAACCCAGCGCGGCGCGCGCCACCAGTGGCCTGCGCGCCGACCAGATCGCGAGCGGCAGGCTGATCACCAGCCCCAGCACCAGCGCGGATGCAGCGAGCAGCACATGCGCAGCGAGCAGATCGGGGACGCGGGCCATGGCATCGAGGAACGGACTGTTCATACGTCCGCTTCCAACGCGCGCAGGCGGCGGGCCTGTTCGCGCGGCACCGCCACCAGCGCATCGGCTTGAGGTCCGCCCTCACCCGCGATCAGGCCGCGCGGCGTGCAATCAGCCACGATCCTACCCGCCTGCATGACGAGAATCCGGTCAGTGATCAGCAGCGCCTCAGCCATGTCGTGCGTGACCATGATGGTGGTCAGGCGCAGCCGGTCATGCAGCGCGCGGATCGCATTACCCAGTTGGTCGCGCGTCACCGGGTCCAGTGCACCAAACGGCTCGTCCATGATCAACAGCTTTGGCTCAGTGGCAAGCGCGCGCGCCACGCCCACCCGCTGGCGTTGCCCCCCCGACAAAGCATCGGGCGTGCGACCGGCAAAATCGCGCGGCAGATCGACAAGATCGAGCAATTCCGTGACCCGATCCACTGTCTGTTTGCGGCCATCGATTTTCAGGCCAATCGCGATATTTTCGGCAACCGACAGATGCGGGAACAGGCCGACATTTTGAAAAATATAGCCGATCCGACGACGCAGCTGGTGGACATCGTCCGCCTCGACCGGCTCCCCGGCGATCAGCACGCGGCCCTCGCTCGGCTCGACCAAACGGTTGATCATCTTCAGCAGCGTCGATTTGCCCGAGCCCGATGCGCCGACCAAGGCCACAAAACTGCCCGCCGCAATCGTAACGGACACTGACTCCACCGCCACCGCACCGCCAGGGTAGCGTTTCGTCACGCCCTCAAAGGCAACCGTGGGTCCAGCGGCGCGCGAATCTTCTGGCATCGCCAAGTGTGATGCGGGATGAGACGCACGGCGTCAAACAAGGGGGCGGATATGACCAAGGCAATCTTCATCACCGGTGGCGGATCAGGCATTGGCCGCGCGGTTGCGATCTATTTCGCCGCAAAGGGCTGGCGAATAGGTCTTGCTGACGTCAACCAGACCGGGATGCTTGAAACTGCCGGTATGCTGCCGATTGGCATGTCCTCTATCCACGCCATGGACGTCCGCGACCGCGAAGGCTGGGCAGTCGCGCTCAAGGAATTTGCCGGCGAGAGCGGGCAGATCGACGTGCTGTTCAACAATGCCGGCATTGCAGCGGGCGGCCCGATTGCCGAAAACAGCTTTGACGAAATCGACCGCGTCGTGGGCATCAATTTCATGGGCGTCGTCAATGGCGCGAAGCTCGGCTACCCCTATCTCAAGAACACGCCTGGTTCGTGCCTGCTCAACACTTCATCCGCATCAGGTATTTACGGCGCACCCGGCATCAGCATTTACGCCGCGACCAAATTTGCGGTGCGCGCGCTCACCGAATCGCTTGATGGCGAATGGGCGGCGGACGACATCAAGGTGCGCTCACTGATGCCCGCCTTTATCGACACACCTTTGCTCAAGGCCGGGATTGCAGGATCGAACCGGTCGGTCAGGGAAGCCGTGATTGATGGCGGGATGGAGATCAGCCGTGTCGAGGATGTCGCGCAGGCCGCCTGGAATGCGGTGCATGGCGAGCGGCTCCACACCCTCGTCGGCAAAACCGCGCGCCGCCTTGCCTTTACCGCGCGCTGGATGCCGGGTGGATTGCGCAAGCAGATGAAAACGCGCGGATTGACGTAAACCAGACGCTCAGCTCTGAGAAATTTTACTCCACCAGCGCGTCGATCACCTCGGCAAGATCGATGTCGCGGTGGCTGAGGCCGCCGGCATCGTGCGTCGTCAGCAAAATCTCAACACGGTTCCAGACATTGCTCCATTCGGGATGATGATCGGCTTTTTCCGCAAGCAGCGCGACGCGCGCCATAAAGCCAAATGCCTCGACAAAATCCTTGAAGGCGAAGCTGCGCGTAATCGCGTCGCGGCTTTCATCATAGTCCCAATCGGGCAAGCCATCGAGCGCCTCGGCGCGTTCAGCCTCGCTGAGTTGTTCGACCATTGCTGCTGCCTCCCTTGTAGTTGTTTCACCGTCCGGCCTATGTCCGGTTGGATGAAGGGGCAAGCACCGAGTGTTGACAGGCAAGGCCATCCGGCTGGGGCACTGGCATGCGCCTGATCGCGTTTGACGATGTCGGCTGCACGCGTGGCGGCCGGATGCTGTTTGAAAATATCTCTTTTGCGCTGGAGCCGGGTGCGGCGCTGATCGTCAGCGGCCCCAATGGCGTCGGCAAATCAAGCCTGCTGCGGATCGCCGCTGGACTGTTGACGCCGTTTTCAGGGACTGTGCGGGGTGAAGTTGTTCGCGGCTATCTGGGCGAGGCGCATGCGCTTGATCCTGAGCCCGCACTGGCGGACGCCTTGTTGTTCTGGGCGCAGATTGATGGGGCGGATCGGGCGGATGTCGCAGCTGCCCTTGCGGAGGTTGGGCTTGCGCACATCAGCGAAGTGCCGGTGCGGCTGCTGTCGACCGGGCAGCGCCGTCGTGCAGCACTCGCGCCATTGTTGGCGAGCAAAGCGCCAGTCTGGCTGCTCGATGAACCGGCGAGCGGGCTTGACGTGGCGGCGGTCGCCCAATTGGCGGTATTGATTGCGCGGCACCGGGGACAAGGCGGCGCGGTGTTGCTCGCGACGCACCAACTGATTGACCTGCCCGGCGCACAGACGCTGCAATTGGGTGCAGCGGCATGATATTGGCGCTCATCACACGCGACGTCCGCCGCGCCTGGAGCAGCGGCGGCGCGGTTTTCCCGATCGCGTTTTTTCTGCTCGCCTGCATCCTCTTTCCCTTTGGGGTCGGCCCCGACCGGGTGTTGCTTGCGCGGATTGGCGGTGGGGTGATCTGGGCAGCCGCCTTGCTGGCAGCATTGTTGCCCGTTGAGCGGCTGATCCCACCCGACGCCGATTCGGGCGTCCTTGATCAACTGGCGGTGCGCGGTGTCAGCATGGTCGCTGTCGCAACTGCCAAAATCGCCGCGCACTGGATCAGCTTTGGCCCGCCGTTGATGCTGGCGGCGGTGATCGCGAGCGGCTTGCTGGGGATCGACGCAGCGAGACTGGGCGCAATTGAGCTGGGGTTGCTGATCGGCACGCCAGGGCTTGCAGCACTCGCGGTGGCGACATCGGCGCTGGTCGCTGGCCTGCGCGGTGCAAGTTCTGTGGCGGGGCTGGTGATGCTGCCGCTGGCAGTGCCGTTGCTGATTTTTGGGGCGGGGTCGATCGAGGGTGGATCGGGTGCGCTCAAGCTGCTCGGCGCGGTGACGTTGCTGCTGGTGGTTGGCGCACCGATCGTGGCTGCGGCGGCGATCCGGGTGGGGCGGGACTAAGGTTCAGCGCGACCACCGCGCAAAAATGGCTGTCGGCAGCAACAGCCCGCGCGCTTCCTCGCGCAAGGCCATTTCGCCAACTTCCACCGTGCCGCCCAGGTCAGCCATCGCCTGACGCAGCAGCTCGCCAATCGAGAGCGCTGACATACGCACCGCATACACCGTCAGCACCAGAAAATTGCTATCGGCATCGAGCAGCGCGCGGCAATCGGCAATCAGCGCGGGGAGATGCTCCTCCAATCGCCAGACTTCGCCCGTCGGCCCGCGCCCGAATTTGGGAGGATCAAGGAAGATACCGTCATAGCGCTTGCCACGCCGCACCTCGCGCGCGGTGAACTTTGCTGCATCATCTACCATCCAGCGGATCGGGCGATCGGCCATGTCCGACAGAAAGGCGTTGGCCTTTCCCGCCTCGACCGATTTCTTGGAGGCATCGACATGCGTCATCCGCGCACCTTTGGCCGCCAGCGCGAGTGTACCGACCCCGGTATAGCCAAACAGGTTCAACACCTCGTCGCCTTCAGCCACGCGACCCCGCATCCATTCCCATTGCGGGGCCATGTCGGGGAAAAAGGCGAGGTGGCGGAACGGGGTATTCTGGGCAAGGAACAGCAATTCTTCCCAACGGATATGCCAACCGCCGCGCGGCACATCCTTGGAGAGATGCCAGCGACCGCCACCGTCCTCGTCCGATGCACCGATAAAGTCACCGTCTGCTTCCCACTGGTCACTGGCGGGGGCCCACATTGCCTGCGGCTCGGGGCGGATGAAGCCGAAGCGGCCATAGCGTTCGAGCTTGCGGCCATGCCCGCTATCAACCAGGCCGTAATCCGCCCAGGGCTCGCCAATCAGGGTGATGAGGCTCATGCCCTGGGCGTTGCCCGCGCCGCGACATACTGCGTGATCGCCGCCAAATCGGCTGGCAGCGAAACATAGCGTTCTTCACGCGCAAACAAGTCGCCGATCCGGCGCGGCAAGGCCGGGCGGACACCTGTTGCCTGCTCAACCGCATCGGGAAATTTGGCGGGGTGAGCCGTGGCCATCGTGACAATTGGTACATGAGCGGCAAGATCAGCGCGACGCGCCGCCGCCAGTCCGATCGCCGAATGCGGATCGATGACCTGATCGCAATGCTGGTGCGCCCAGCGCATCGCGCCCGCCATCGCATCCTGGTCAACCCGGTCGCTGCTGAACAGCGCCGCTGACCGCTCAACCTGCGCATTGCTGAGCCGCATTGCCCGGCTTGCCTCAAAGCCCCGCATCTGGGCCGCAAGCGCCGCACCGTCCCGTCCGCCAAGATCAAACAACAACCGTTCAAAATTGCTCGAAACCTGAATGTCCATCGAGGGAGTTGCTGTCGTAACGACCGTCCCTTGCGAGTAATCACCCGAAAAAAGCGCCCGGTGGAGGATATCATTGACGTTGGTCGCAACGATCAACCGGGCGACCGGCAGTCCCATTTTTGCAGCGACATAGCCTGCAAACACATCTCCGAAATTGCCGGTCGGCACGGAGAAGGCAACCGCCCGCTCCGGCGCACCGAGCCGGACCGCTGCGTAAAAATAATACACCACCTGCGCCATCAGCCGCGCCCAGTTGATGGAGTTCACCGCAGCGAGCGTGAAGCGCCCCGAAAAATCGGGATCGTTAAACATCGCCTTCACCAGCGCCTGTGCATCGTCAAAACTGCCGTCGATTGCGAGATTGTGAATATTGGGCGCGAGCACCGTCGTCATTTGTCGCCGCTGTACGTCCGACACGCGTCCCTTGGGATGAAGCATGAACACATCAACACCCATCCGCCCGGCCAGCGCATCAATCGCCGCCGAACCTGTGTCGCCTGAAGTCGCGCCGATTACCGTCAAATACTTGTCGCTGCCTTGAAGAAACCGCTCAAACAACAGACCGAGCAGCTGGAGCGCGACGTCCTTAAAGGCAAGCGTTGGCCCATGGAACAACTCCAGCAACCAATGCTGGGCATCGATCTGAACCAACGGCACGACCGCCGCATGGGAGAAGCGCCCATAGGCCTGATCGCACAGTGCCCGAAGCTCTTCGAGCGTGATGGTGTCACCAACAAAAGGTGCCATGATGACGGCAGCCGTCTCGGCATAGGAAGCACCTTGCAGCCCTGCGATCTCGGCAGGCGAGAGCGTCGGCCAGCTTTCTGGCAGATAAAGGCCACCATCACTGGCGAGGCCGGCAAGGGTCGCGCCCTTAAAGTCGAGATTGGGGGCGGAGCCGCGGGTGCTGATATAACGCATGGGCAATGCCGTTACCGTTGCCCTTGGCGGGGCACAAGTCGCGGCTCAGCCAGCTTGCAAGCGACGACGCAGTGCAATCGCATAAATGCCAAGCGCAATCGCCGCAAACAGGAACCATTGCACCGCATAAGCCAGGTGATTGTTGGGCACAGCAGAGATGTCTGCGCGGGGATTGGCATCAAGCCCACCAAGCGGCGGATCAGCCACGAGCATCAGTGTTTTGGGGCGGGCGCCAAACCAACCCGATAGCAGCGACTGATGATCGGGCGCATGGGTGATGTAACCAGATGCCTCGCCACCTTGCCAGGCCGGCTCTGTGTTGGGGTCATTGCTGAGGCCGACCTGTATTGTCACGCCCGGCCCCTCGGCCCCGACCCTGCACTGCGCGATCTGCCGCCAGCCGACGCCACCTTTGGCATTGCGGCCACCCTCGCGCTGCCAGTTGGTTGGCTCCAGACAAAGAAACGAGGCGCGCCGGAACAGCAGGCTGTCATCAACCGGGATGCGCGGAAAGGCGATGGGGGGCAAAGCGACATTAGCGGCATAATGCGCGAGCGCGGCCTCCTTCTCGCCCTTGCGTTGCAATTGCCAAAGACCAAGCGCGATCATGGCGGCAACAGCGACCAGCACGAGCGCGGTGGCGACGACGGGGATTTTCTTCATCGCTTTGGGTCCTGCAACCGCCCCTCGCGGGCTGCATTGCGATATTCAAGGCTGACCAGCGCCGCCTTTGAGAGACGCAGCGCGAACACAATGCCAATCGCAGTCAGGGGCGTCCAGATCAACAGATGAACCCAGATCGGCGGGGCAAGCGTTAACGTCAGCGTCACCGCACCAATCATCACCAACGCGCCGATAATGAGGGTAAGGAAGGCTGCTGGCCCATCGCCGACGTTGAACTTATCGAAATCAAGGTCGCAGGTCGAACAACGATCTGCAAATTTGGTCACTCCGGCGTAAAGTGTCCTGGCACCACAACGCGGGCAAAGGCCATGAAGCGCCACCGCCAATACCTCGGGCGCACCCGATTTGAGAAGTTCAGGCGCGGCCAACGCACCACGGATCAGGTTGCATATCGGTGGCGGGGCCGACACGGTGGGGCACGGCCATGAAGGGCGCTCCGCGCAAATCGCCGGGTATCGCGATCAGCCGCCCGACATTGACCTGTGCGATATGCCAGTCGGTCACCGTTTACCCTGCGTGGACCGGTGCGCCCCAGCCACCCCAGACATAGACCGAGACGAACAGAAACAGCCAAACGACGTCAACGAAATGCCAATACCAGGCCGCTGCTTCAAAGCCAAAATGCTGGCGGGCGGTGAAATGGCCCTGATAGACGCGCACCAGGCAGACAATCAGGAAAATCGTGCCGATCAGCACGTGAAAGCCGTGAAAGCCCGTTGCCATGAAGAATGATGCGCCAAAGTTCAGGCCCGCAAACTGGAACGGCGCTTCGGCATATTCATAGGCCTGGATGCCGCTGAACAGCAGCCCGAGCAAGACAGTGACCCACAAGCCCTTTTTAAGGCCCTCGCGATCATCATGAATGAGGGCGTGATGCGCCCAGGTCACGGTTGTGCCTGACAGAAGCAGAATAACGGTGTTGAGCAATGGGAAGCCGAACGGGTCGATGACTTCAAGCCCCTTGGGCGGCCATTGTCCGGCGATGTTGGCCACGGTTTCCGTGATCCGCGTCACCTCGCCCCCAACAACCTCGACAGGACGCGGGAAGAGCGAGAAATCAAAGAATGCCCAGAACCAGCCCAGGAAGAACATGACCTCAGACGCGATGAACAGGATCATGCCGTAACGCAAATGCAGCTGGACAACCGGGGTATGATCGCCGCGATGCGCCTCGCGGATCACATCAGCCCACCACAAGAACATGGTCAGCAGGACACCGCCAAGACCAGCCAGAAAAACCAGCCCCCCAAGCGGATGCTTGTGCATCCACATGATCCCACCTGACGCCATCGCCAGCGCGGACATCGCGCCGAGGAACGGCCAGAAGCTTGGCGCGAGGATATGATAATCGTGATTCTTGGCACCGGCCATGATGGTCTGTTCCCGTCGGAGACTGTCGTTGGAGCGCCTTAGCTTGCCGCTTTGGCGGAATCCACCGGGTAAAATGTGTAGCTGAGCGTGATTGTGCGGATATCCTTGGCGTCAGGATCGGCCAGCATCTTCGGATCGACGAAGAAAATTACGGGCATCCGTACCGTCTCATGTGGTTTCAATGTCTGCTGCGAGAAGCAGAAGCACTGAATTTTCGTGAAATATTTTCCCGCCATTGCCGGCATGACGTTGAACGTCGCGGTGCCGCTGATCTCATGCTCTGAATTATTCGTCGCGGTGAAGAACGCCATATCGCGGTCGCCAATCCGGACGGTTTCGCTGTGAAGTTCGGGCTTGAACGTCCAGGGTAGCTTGGGATTGACGTTGGTATCAAAATCCACCCGCATCACGGCGTTGATACCGCCCGGCGCCTTGAGCGCGCGGTTGGTCGTCCCGTTCAGGCCGGTTGCCTCGCAAAACATCCGATAGAGCGGCACGCTGGCATAACCGAGCCCCGTCATGAAACACACACCGATTCCCGCGAGCAAGGCGGTCCGCTGGTTGCGGTTCATGCGTGCCCTGCGCGGATCTTGGCTATCGTGATGACGAAGAACAGGATGGCGAGCGCCCCCAGAATGAGTCCCATCACAATAGACCGCGACTTTTGGCGTGCCCGGATTTCGTCTTCATGCGGATTTGACATCAGCGTAATACCAAATGGTCGGTGACAAGCGCACCGAACAGAATGAACAGATAAGCAATTGAATAGGCAAACAGCCGCTTTTCGGGGCGCATCACGTCTTTCATGACACCCGTCGCGGTCGAACGGAAGCTGACATGCGCCGCCAGTAAACCAAAATAGGCAGTCGAGATAATTGCCACACCGCCATAAATCGGGCCAGCCAACCCCAGCGGCCAAGGCGCAATCACGACAGCAGCCATCGCGATGGTATAAAGCCCGATTTGCTGGCGCGTCACCCGCTCTCCGGCGACATTGGGCAACATCGGGACACCCGCTTTTTCGTAATCGGTTTCAACAAACAGCGCGAGCGCCCAGAAATGCGGCGGCGTCCACAAGAAGATAATGGCAAACATCAGCACCGGCAGCAGCGTCACGTCGCCCGTTACGGCCGCCCAACCAATCAACGGCGGGAAGGCACCCGCTGCGCCACCAATCACGATATTCTGTGGCGTTCGTCGCTTGAGCCATATCGTATAGATCACGACATAAAACAGGATCGATCCAGCCAAAATCGCCGCCGACATCAGATTGACCGTCAGGCCCATCATCAGCACCGAAAATGCACCAAGGCCGACGCCAAAGTGCAGCGCTGACTCGCGATCCATACGTCCCGCAGGGAGCGGCCGCTTGATCGTCCGCTTCATCAGCGCATCAATGTCGGACTCATACCATTGGTTGAGCGCCCCCGCAGCGCCTGCGCCGAGCGTGACGCACAGGATGGCGGTGAAACCGATCACGGGATCAATCGTGCCGGGTGCGACAACCATCGCGCAGATCGCTGTATAGACAACAAGGATCATTACCCGCGGTTTGGTCAAC
>Ga0136636_10002664_pt1 | contig 10650 bp, 8 predicted proteins | sample AntDrymUQ8522106_2_FD_104653 | JGI IMG/M metagenome (GOLD analysis project Ga0136636, IMG submission 104653) | Polar desert sand microbial communities from Dry Valleys, Antarctica - metaG UQ852 (21.06) | ecosystem: Environmental > Terrestrial > Soil > Desert | place: Antarctica: Dry Valley... | reverse complement strand
GAATATCGGGAACTTTCCAACCTTTGTATTCTGCGGGCCTGGTATAAACCGGCGGTGTGAGGAGGCCATCCTGGAAAGAGTCGGAAAGTGCCGATGTTTCATCTGATAACACACCGGGAATTAATCTTACAATAGCATCAGCTACAATGGCTGCAGCGAGTTCCCCACCTGTCAGTACGTAATCCCCGATTGATAACTCCAGGGTGACCAAATGATCGCGGACACGCTGATCGACACCTTTATAATGACCACACAAAAGAATGAGATTTTTCTTCAGTGAAAGCTGGTTCGCATCGCGCTGAACAAACTGGCGTGCATCGGGAGTCAGAAAAATAATCTCATCATATTCACGCTGACTTTTCAGCTCACTGATTGCTCGATCGATTGGTTCTATGCTCATAACCATCCCGGCACCTTTGCTAAATGCATAGTCATCAACCTTTTTATGCTTGTCAGTTGACCAGTCCCTGATATTATGAATGTGGATTTCGGCCAGTCCTTTATCTTTTGCTCTTTTCAGAATTGAATGATTAAACGGGCCTTCCAGTAATTCGGGGACGACCGTAAGAATATCGATACGCATGATTATTTTTTTGCAAAAGTATTAATTAAAAATAAACCTTAAGAAAAACAACGGAAAGATAATTAGAACTAAAAACCAACTATATCATTAATAAACAATATCTTAGTAGACGAATTGAATATTTTTGGAGCCAGTTGTTTTATTTGGTTAAAAAATATGGTTTCGAATTAGTTGAGGATTAGCGAGTAAATATCTATTTTCGTGAAAAATATTAGTGCATATACATCCTGGCTTAATCGCCGTAACGAAATTGAAGATGGAATCTAGTGAATTGAAAAAAATCGCCGCATCGGAAGAAAACGGGTCACTCAAAAATGATGAGACTGGTAAAGATGTAGCCTCAACTTCAGGTGCTATTCTGGAAAGTGAAAATGAGATTGAAACATTGGTTGAAGAGGTAGAACCTTCATCCGTTAAAGATTCAAATCCGGAACCTGTAAAAGAGCCTGAGCCTGTAAAGGTACCTGAACCTCCTACAATACCCGATCCGGAGCCGTTGCCACCACCTGTAACCATGTCTGATCCTGAAGAAGAAGTACCGGCAACTGCAATGCTGAGTGATGATGCGGAACAACCATTGGAAAAGGATGCCAGTGCAGAACCTTTAGCCGGGATTCCGGAAACAGTATCGACCGAAGCAATGGCTCATTCCGCTGAAGAATCGGAAGAAGAGGATGATGATCTTTTCAGTGACAGGGAACCTGATGCAAACATTATTCCTATTCATGATTATTCGTCTTACAGTAAAATACAACTAATAAATACCTTAAGAAAAATATTGGCGGAAGGAACGGTTGATGAAATCAGACCTCATGCCGAAGCTATCAAAGGGTGCTTTTATAAGATCCGCAACAACGAGATCCAGGAACAAAAACTGGCCTTTGTGTCCGAAGGTAATGAGGAGGCGCTTTTTGAAGCTCTGCCCGATTCGTACGAAACAGAATTAAAAGATCTTCTTCGTGAATATAAAAACCTGCGGGCTGAATTAAACAAAAAGCAGGAAGCAGTTAAAGAAGAAAATTATCACCGGAAGGTGGCTATTATTGAGGAAATTAAATCCTTAATAAACAGTGAAGAATCTATAAATGTAACTTTCCAGGAGTTCAATAATCTCCAGGAAAAATGGAAAAATATAGGTCAGGTTCCTCAAACCAGGGTTAAGGATTTGTGGGAAAATTATCATTATAACGTTGAGCTTTTTTACGATTTCGTAAAGATCAACCGCGAACTGCGTGATCTTGATTTGCGCCGGAACATGGATGAAAAGGCCAAACTATGTATCAAAGCCGAAGAATTAGCCGCGACCAATAATGATGCATTATCTACTTTCAGAGACCTTCAGAAGCTTCACGAAGCATGGAGGGAAATTGGTCCTGTGCCCCGGGACGCCAAGCAGGATTTGTGGGAGCGTTTTAAGGTAGCCACTACTACCATAAACAAACGTTATCAGCAGTTCTTCGAACAGGAGAGATCCAACCAAAAGGAGCAATTGCAGAAGAAGATTGAACTTTGCGAACAGGCCGAACTGCATTCGGGTTTTACTTCTGATAATCCGCGTGAATGGAACGACGTTACGGAGAAAGTGATTGCGTTACAGGAAGCCTGGAAAATCTCAGGTTTTGGGCCACGCAAAGAGAATGCAAAGATTTGGGAACGCTTCAGATCAGCCAATGACGCTTTCTTTCAAAATAAGCGTAATTTCTGGAATAAAAGTAAAGATCAGCTCAACAAAAATCTCGCGCTTAAACTCGAAATATGCGAGCAGGCTGAAAAACTTAAAGAATCAGATGATTGGAAGGCCATTACTGATAAGTTGATTGCCCTTCAGAAAAAATGGAAAGAAGTTGGACCTGTACCACGGAAACAATCTGAATTGATCTGGAAGAGGTTTCGTAGTGCCTGCGACGATTTCTTTAATCGCAAAACCACCCATTTTTCGGGTGTAACAGGCGATCAGGATGAAAATTACAAGCTGAAAAAAACGTTGATTGCCGAAATCGAAAACTTCAAGCCTACTGGTCATCCCAGGGAAGATATAGAAGTGATTAAGAAATTTCAGGAGCGATGGGCTGCCATTGGTTTTGTACCATTCCGTAAAAAAGAGGAGTTGCAATCTCGTTACCATAGTTTGATCGATGGCTTTTTTGATCAGATGAAATTAGATGATCAGGATATAGGTCTCTATAAATTCAAAAGCAAAATTGAACATCTTGCCTCTCAGCAACATGGCTGGTCAAAAATCAATATGGAACGCGACAGGTGTGCACAACACCTCAAACAACTTGAAAATGATATTAATACCCTTGCCAATAATGTTGGGTTCTTTGGTTCCAGCAAGGGAGCACAATCTCTGATCGAAGGGGTTAACGCCCAGATGGACAAAATTAAAACACAGATTGATTTTCTGAAGGCTAAATTAAAGATTATTGACTCCCAGGAAGAAGTAAACTAATGTATATGTGATTACTTAAAAACCCGTTCCGGTTAAATGGAACGGGTTTTTCATTGTTTTTAACTCACCAATTTTAGTCAGACTATACCTTGGTTCCGATAATTATTAGTTACTTTGCAAACTTTAAAAACATACAACAAATCTTACAATTGTGGCCACAACGAAGTATATATTTGTAACAGGCGGTGTGACCTCTTCTCTCGGAAAAGGGATTATTGCTTCATCCCTTGCGAAACTGCTTCAGGCAAGAGGATACAAGGTAACAATTCAGAAATTAGATCCTTACATCAATGTTGACCCCGGAACCCTGAATCCTTACGAACATGGTGAATGTTATGTGACTGAGGATGGGGCGGAAACAGATCTTGATCTCGGACATTATGAACGATTTTTAAATTCACCGACTACACAGGCGAATAATGTAACAACCGGCAGAATTTACCAGTCCGTGATCAATAAGGAACGACGCGGTGATTACCTGGGAAAAACGGTTCAAATAATTCCCCATATTACGGATGAGATCAAACGATACATCAAATTTTTAGGATCAAAGAAGAAATTTGATGTCGTAATCTCTGAGATAGGAGGTACTGTGGGGGATATCGAATCCTTGCCCTTTATTGAAGCTGTACGTCAGTTAAAGTGGGAGATGGGTAGTGATGCCCTGTTTATCCATCTTACATTGGTACCTTACCTCCAGGCATCGGGTGAATTGAAGACCAAACCTACACAACATTCGGTAAAAGCATTACTCGAAAATGGAGTTCAGCCCGATGTTCTGGTTCTTCGTACCGAACATCCCCTTTCTCCGGGACTTAAAGAGAAAGTTGCCCTCTTTTGTAATGTGAATAAGGAGGCTGTCATTGAATCGATCGATGTTCAGACGATCTACGAAGTCCCTATCAAAATGAAAGAGGAAAAACTGGACGAAATCGTGCTTAAAAAGCTTGGGCTTCCACTCGGAGAACAACCTGAACTTAAAGACTGGAATGAATTTATTTTCAGATTTAAAAATCCTAAACGTGAAATTAGAATAGCTCTGATCGGGAAATACGTCGAACTTCACGATGCCTATAAATCAATAGTTGAAGCGTTGATTCATTCAGGTGCAGCCAATGAGTGCATGGTTAAGATAGAGTGGATTCATTCCGAAAGGATCAACGAGGAAAATATTGAACGAAAACTTAAAGGTTGCACGGGTATAATTATCGCTCCCGGATTCGGACATCGCGGTATCGACGGTAAAATCGTTGCTGCAAAATATGCCCGTATAAATAAGATTCCGTTCTTTGGAATATGCCTTGGGATGCAGATTGCAGTAATTGAGTTTGCACGTAATGTCCTCAAAATGTGTGATGCAGACTCAACAGAGATGAATCCGGAAACCAAATTTCCAGTTATCGACCTCATGGAAGAACAAAAGGAGATCACCGATAAGGGTGGCACAATGCGTCTGGGTGCTTATGGCTGTCATCTGAAAAAGGATTCCAGATCATTTGCTGCTTATGGAAGATCAAAGGTTACAGAGAGACACAGGCACCGCTATGAATTTAATGACGCCTATCTCAAAAGTTTTGAAGAGGCCGGAATGAAAGCCGTGGGGATCAATCCGGAAACAAAACTGGTTGAAGTTGTCGAAATTCCGGATCATCCCTGGTTCGTGGGTGTACAGTTCCATCCCGAATACAGCAGTACGGTCTTACAACCTCATCCTTTATTTGTCGCGTTTATAAAATCTGTTCTCGAAAACTCTAAATAAAAAATTCGATCATTACTATTTTATGGATAAAAATACGATCACAGGCCTGGTCCTGATTTTTGTGATTTTGGTAACATTCAGCTACCTCAACAAGCCATCTCAACACGAAATCGAGTCTGCACAACGACGTAACGATTCAATTGTTCAGGTACAAAAAGAAAATGCACGACAGGCTGAAATGAATGAAAAGGAGGCTGCAGACAAACTTGCAGCTCAACCAGTAAATGCCCCTTCGGATAGTGCAGGTGTTGCCGGTGAAGAAAGTGAATTAAAAAATCTGTACGGCGTTTTTTACGATGCCGCCAAGGGAACCGAGAAATTCATTACACTCGAAAATAACCTGATGAAGATCAGGGTTTCAACAAAAGGAGGAAAGATTTATTCTGTTGAATTAAAGGACTATAAACGGTATAATGGGCAGCCTCTTGTTCTTTTCGAAGGGGATAAGAACCGTTTTGGATTAAATTTCTTCTCTCAAAACAAAAGCATTCAGACTGATCAGTTCTTTTTTACCCCTTCAGTAGCTGATACATTAATAACAGTTGCCGGTCCTCCGGTTTCCAAGGGAAAAGAGGGACGTGAAAAATTTAATGAGGAGAATCATGAAGGTAAATCATTAACCATGCTTCTCGATGCGGGGAATGCCGTTTCGGTCGAATACATGTATACCTTGAAGCATAACTCTTTTATGGTCGGGTTCGATATTCGTACCAAAGGACTTAAAAAAGTTATGGGGGCAAATTCCGACTATATCAACTTTGCGTGGACCATGGAAATGCCTCGCCAGGAGAAAGTCTCAAAATTCGGGGAAGATAATTATGCCACCTCCTATTTTAAATATTTCAAGGACGATGTGGATAATATTCCTACTGCAAAATCGGAAACAAAAGCGTTAACTACCAAAGTTCAATGGGTAAGTTTTAAAACACTATTCTTCTCTTCGGCCTTAATTGCTGATGAAGCCTTTATGAATGGGCAGGTAAGCACGAAATTGCGTGATAAGGATCTTGACTATGTTTCGGACATGACCGCCGATTTAACGATTCCGCTGGATAATGCAGGGAGCGAAACATTTCCGGCCCGGTTTTATTTTGGTCCTAATCAATACAACACACTGAAACAATATGATATTGGACTTGAAGACGAGCTGGCGCTTGGCTGGACGGTTATTGGCTGGGTGAACAAGTATATCATTATTCCCGCTTTCGACTTTTTAAGAAGATATATCGGAAATTTTGGTGTGATCATCTTGTTGTTAACCATTTATGTAAAACTGATAATTGCGCCGTTTACCTATAAATCCTACATCTCGCAAGCAAAAATGAGGTTGTTAAAACCTGAAATCGAAGAGATACAGAAAAAATTTGGGGATGATAAAAAGATGGAATCGCAGCAGGCTGTGATGGCACTTTATAAAAAGGCGGGGGTTAACCCAATGGGAGGTTGTTTACCAATGCTGTTCCAGATGCCAATTCTGATCGCGATGTTCTATTTTTTCCCGATCTCTATCGAATTACGTCAGGAGAGTTTCCTATGGGCTCATGACCTGTCTTCGTACGACTCAATTGTCACACTCCCCTGGGAGATTCCTTGGTATGGAAGTCATGTGAGCCTTTTCTGCTTATTGATGACTGTTACCAATATTCTGTATGTGAAATACAACAATGAGATGAGTGCTGCCGGAACACAACAAATGCCAGGTATGAAAACCATGATGTATTTGATGCCTGTTATGTTCCTGTTTATCTTTAACAGTTACGCTTCGGGATTAAGCTTATACTATTTCTTATCATTGGTCTTTACATTTGTTCAGATGTTTATCTTCAAGAAATTGATTAATGAAGAGGCAATACATGCTCAATTGAAAGCCAAACAAAAGATGCCGGTGGTAAAATCGAAATTTACGGCAAGACTTGAGGAGATGGCCAAACAACGCAATACACCTCAAAAGAAAAGATAAAAGGGAGCACACGATGGGTTTAAGTTTTCATTACAGTGGAAGCATAGCTAATCCTGAATTATTACCTGAATAAATTGAGGAATTTCGGGATATTGCCAAATCGTTCGACTGGAAATACTTCATTTTCGATCGGCAATTTCCGTATAATCATTTTGGGAAACCCGATTATGATGATAAAATCTTATACATGCTTTCGGTAAAAACTCAGTATGCCGGTGTCGATTTGCATCAGGTTATAATTCAGCTTTTCAGGCATCTGAATGAGAAATATTACAGAAAGAATACGGTGCAGGAATAAGCGTTGTAATTAAAAGAACACCTCTGTTCGTATATTTTCAGGTGCGATGCCGCTTTTTTCGAGTAAATCAGACATGTCTGTCACCATGGCAGAATTACCGCAGATGTAAAAAATCGAATCCCGTTTAATTCCTTTCTCTTTGAGATAGTGGGTCACCCGTCCATGATAATTATCCCCTTGTTCGCGCGATGTACACAATCTGTACCGTTCTTTGGCATAATCGTTTGCATCGTAAGATTCATAACAATATCTCACACCGTGAATTATCTTATACTCAAGTGCTGGGTTTGATAGAATAATACTGTGAAACGGTGCAATTCCCGTTCCTGTTGCGATGAATGTAAAGTGTGTTTTCTTGTTCTGCCCGTTATGCCTAAGGATAAAAAAACCAAATGGCCCGGTTATTTCCACTTTTGTTCCGATTTTCAGGTATTTTAATTCCTTTGAGAATTCTCCCTGATCGACCTCTTTGATCAGCAGATCAATATAAGGAGCCTCTTCGGGACTGTAAATGGAGTATTCACGCGAATCGTTCTCTCCGGGAATATGCAATATCACGTACTGACCAGCTTTGAATTCAAAATCGTTCTTTTCCAGTCTTAATACATAGGTAGATTCCGTCAGATTTCTGATTTCCAAAATTTTACTATGGGTAATTTCGTTCATTTTAAATTATTTATGCGTGTATATGTCGTTCTGCGCGATAGGAAGATCGTACCAAAGGACTGCTTTCTACCATTTTGAATCCTTTTGCGAGGGCCATTTCGCGGTACTTTATAAAGATTTCAGGCCTGACAAACTCCTCAATTTTAAGATGATGTGACGATGGCTGAAGATATTGTCCGATGGTCATTACCTTGCAACCGGCTTCCAGCAGATCCTCCATCGTTTCGTATACCTCCGTTTCTGTTTCACCCAGACCAACCATAATTCCCGATTTGGAAACAATTCCGGAACCGGATACAATTTTAATAACCTTAAGACTCCTGTCATAACGGGCAACATCCCTGACCTTTGGAGTAAGCCTTCGAACTGTTTCCATATTGTGCGAAATCACTTCGGGTCGTTCATCGATAACCTTTTGAATCAGTTCGGGCTGTGCATAGAAATCAGGAATTAAAGTTTCAATGGTTAACTCCGGAATAGCTTCCTTGAGAGTCCTGATTGTTGTAGCCCAGGATCATAAAACTGGCTGTCGAGGCTCCCCAGCATTCCGCTTTGTTCGGACAGTTGCCGCTCACGCAGATCGTATTTAACTGTTGCTTTGCCGCCAGGTTTTTGACGGTGATATAATCGTTTCCTGATGGGAGAGGAGTCTTCATCCAGTCAGGAAGTCTTCGCGTTTGTGTAATCATAAAATTTAAGAAAATAGAATGGATCCGGATGCATTTCTGCTTTGAGAAATAGATTTTGAATGTTATAAAGTAAGAAATACCGCGACAGCCAGTAATGCATCAGTGAGTAAAACCGTTACAATATTTGCACCAAGCGCAGGAATCAGCGTATCGGTGTTGCCATTAAAACGCAATGCAGAACCGGTTGCTTTAATTACAAAAGGCAAAGGGAGCAGTCCCAGGTACAGCCAATACGAGGAAATACCGGCTAAAGGCAGGATTAGGATGATCAAAAAAGTAGCAACTACGCCCATCGTATAAACAAAAGCTGCCTTGTGTATGCCCAGTTTGATAACCAGATGTTTTCGTCCCCCTTTCCGGTCAGCCTCTGTATCCGGAAATTGGTTAAGCAACAAGAGTAATGAGGTTAAAATACCGGGTGGAATCGAAATCATGATCACTTCAAAGGGCAGCAATGAGGATAAAGGTTGACCCGGTTCGGCTGTTAAAGCAATAAAGGAACCTAACACGACTAATGTACCCAGTGTCAGTCCCGAGAATAGCTCACCTAGCATCAGTTTTGTTAAAATTGGCGTATACCCTACAATTGAAAAAGCACCGATAAGGATAATGAGAAAAATGGACCAGTGCGCCGTGATTCCGAAATAGATTCCTATCGCACCGGCTAAAAGTAAAGTCGTCGTAGCTGCTGCAAGCACCGATCGGGGTTTTGTGAACCCGGAATTAATCATTCCGCTACCGCCACTGAAAGGTGTTCGCTGTGTATTTTTATCGATCCCTGTCTGATAGTCTGAATATTCATTAAAAAGATTTACGGAAGCGTGTGCAAGCACCGATCCGATCATGATCAATGCAATATCAAACCAGCTAATCGACTGATCATCGGGTAAATATTTATAAGATAAGGCAGTACCCAGAATGACTAAAAGTGCTGCCAATATTAAAAAATTGGCTCTGATCTGATTGAGCCATATCACAATTTTACCGGGTTGTTGCATAATGGTTGAACTTTTAAAAAACAATGAAAATAACTCAAAACAGTTAATCCATGTTATTTCACATGTCATAATTAAACAACCGTACAACAAGATAGTTTAAATTAAAATACAACCCAGTGATGGGGAAGCAGGCTGTAATAGCACAATTTTGGTACAAATCAACTGAAACTCCTGAAAAATTGCCTTATTTAACTGGTGAATCCGGTTCTTTGGCCATATGGTTAAAGGTGAGCCGATCGAGCAATGAGGGAAAGAATTTTCCGAGAAAAACGGTTAATTTTCCTTCCTTAAACGTAAGAATCAGCTCTCTTTTTCTTTTACTGATAGCCTGTGCAATATGAAAGGCACAGGTTTCGGCACTCATCATCGAAGCTTCATTTCGCGGAGTTTCTCCCTGGGGAGATCCGTCAGCAGTGAGGGCCGCCTTGCGAACTTCGGAAGCTGTAAAACCGGGCGCTGCCACTAAAACATGCAATCCGTTGCGAAGATGTTCAATACGGATGGTGTCCAGAAATCCCCTGACGGCAAATTTTGAAGCAGAATAGGCTGACCTTCCCGGGAGTCCGACGTGGCCCGCGATTGAGATTACCCCAACGAGCGATCCTTTACGCTCAAGCAAATAAGGCAGTGCATATTTGGTACAATAAACCGTCCCATAAAAATTGACATCCATTACGCGGTGCATCACCTCAAGATCCATATCTTTAAACAGGGCCCGCATCGAGATCCCTGCATTATTGATCAGTACGTCGATATGTCCGTATTTTTCAAATGTCAGCTCAATCAATTTTTTACAATCGGCTTCTTTTGCAACATCTGTTTCGACACATAAAATTCCTGGGTCGTTCAGTTCTGTTTTTAACGCTTCGAGTTGATCGATCCTGCGCGCTCCCAATGCCAACAATGCACCGCGCGAAAAGAATTCCTTCGCTAAATCCCTGCCAATACCAGACGAAGCACCTGTAATAACGATAACTTTTCCCTTCATGATTAAATTTTATGTGAGGTAAACACCTGTCATACCAGTTTATATTCACCTTTATGACAACAAAACTACGAATAAAACCAACGAATCTGCATATTTTCAGCTTTGGGTTTTGCATTAATTAAAAACAAGGTTATCTTTGCACCGCCTTTGAAAAACAGAGGTACATAAAGGATGACTCAGTAGCTCAGTTGGTAGAGCACATCCCTTTTAAGGATGGGGTCCTGGGTCCGAGCCCCAGCTGGGTCACGAAAAATTAG
>Ga0136636_10002663_pt1 | contig 10650 bp, 9 predicted proteins | sample AntDrymUQ8522106_2_FD_104653 | JGI IMG/M metagenome (GOLD analysis project Ga0136636, IMG submission 104653) | Polar desert sand microbial communities from Dry Valleys, Antarctica - metaG UQ852 (21.06) | ecosystem: Environmental > Terrestrial > Soil > Desert | place: Antarctica: Dry Valley... | reverse complement strand
GTCATACAATGGTCATTCGTAGTCATACAATTGTCAATCGTTTTTCATTCGTAAATCGTCATTCGTAAATCGTAAATTTTATTTTTTCATAGCCTAAATCCCACCCGTATAGACCATCTTTTTAACCTGCATATAATTCCCGGTATGCAGCACCAGATAATATAGCCCGGCAGTTATATTTTCAGGTTTCCAGTCGGCGGTATAGCTGCCTTTGGAGAGGGACTCATTCACCAGAGTTGAACTAATCTTGCCATTAATGTCGCGTACCTCCAGGAGCACATCAGTGTTTTCTTTCAATGTGTACATGATGTGAGATTTAGAAGTAAATGGATTGGGCATATTCTGATCGAGTTCAGCAACCTTCAGCGCTTCAGGATCAGTTATTTCTGTTATAATTAATGAAGGACTATCTGCCTGTATCCATGCGGTGTAAATTAACGAAGCAAATGCATGCGAAGCCCGTTGAAAAAGAGGAATGGTAAACCCTCTGGTCTTATCCCAAAGCGCATTAGTATAGGTAGTGTTGTATGCGCCTCCGGAAAGGGATTTAGCATAAATATCAGCTTTAAGTACTGAATCGCAATACATATTGTTTTTATAGATGTAGTCAAATATAAATTGGTTTACATTGCTGATCACTGTTGCATTTTCGCCCGAATATACAATCTGTGCAATTTTAGCACCTATCATTGTTGACTCATAACGGGAATGAATGCCCGATTGGCCGGTTTCGTCTCCATTATAGTTTTTAGTAATATGCAATGGCATATGTCCATCGGCAACATAATGCCCCAGGTCGGCAGCGAAAATTTTGGCTTTCACAAAATTGCGCCGCTTCATGCAACTGACGAGTGAATCGAATGAGTTTTTTGTTGCCCAGGGTAAAGTTCCGTTATCTACTACAAAAGCATTTCCAAAAAGGCTATTTACAGAATCGAATGTTTGAGGAATCCTGCCCTTAGTAATAAAATCGGAATAATTATCAATATCAATATAGTGTTTTGGCTTTTCAGAAGGATCGTTACTTTTACGGTTATCGGCATCAGAAGCATGATCGCGCAAAAAAGAAGTCCACGAATTAAAGTCCTGCATCTGCTGGTTAAATGATAAAGCAGCAGATTCGCTTATTTTCTTGTGGCCTACTTGGCCCCAGCTTATTAAAAGAACTGAAATCGTAAGTAGAGCGAGGATTGATAAGAAGAGTTTTTTCAAAAGAAGGTTTTTTAGTAAAAGAAGGGAGGCAAAAATACTCATTATTCGAATTGGAAAATAAATATGCAATTAATTATATCTATGAGTTATATGTGTCAGTAATCTGAAAAAAACATGATTCAGTTTCTGCTTTTCCGACTGTCTGCTGTGATGCCCTGGTTTTTCAAACTCTTGGTAACTTTATACTTCTCCCAATGCCAAATTATCCCTAAATTTGCACCTCTCAAAAGAATTTAAAATGAAGATTTCCTATAACTGGCTGAAAGAATATGTTAACGTTAGCCTTGCACCTGTTGAAGTTGCGCGAATATTGACTGATTGCGGCCTTGAGGTCGAAGCTATTGAAGAATATGAATCTGTAAAAGGCGGTCTGAAAGGAATTGTGATCGGGCATGTGCTTTCAACACAACGGCATCCGAATGCCGACAAGCTTACCTGTTGCAAGGTGGATGTTGGCGATGGCAAGGTGCTGGATATCGTTTGTGGTGCGCCCAATGTTGCCGCAGGTCAGCGTGTACCGGTGGCTTTAATTGGAGCTGTAATATATAAAGGTGACGAATCCTTTGCTATAAAAGCCGGCAAACTTCGCGGCGAACCCAGCGATGGAATGATCTGTGCCGAAGATGAACTCGGGCTAGGCGATTCACATGCCGGGATTATGGTGCTGGATGCAAATGCTGCAATCGGTACGCCGGCAGCTGAATATTTCAAAGTTGAGTCTGATACCTTACTGGAAGTTGCCATAACCCCTAACCGTGCCGATGCTACTTCGCATATAGGAGTTGCCCGCGATCTGGTTGCTGCCATCAATAATCGTGAAAAACAGCATGAAAGTGTCGTGCATTCTATTCCTTCGGTTGATCATTTCAAAGTAGATATTACTTCACTTCCCATAACTGTAAAGATTGAAAACCCTGAAGCTTGTGCACGGTATACCGGGATCACTATCAGCGGAATTCAGGTTAAAGAATCACCGGCCTGGCTCAAGGACAGATTGAAAGCAATTGGCTTACGCCCGATCAATAACATTGTGGATATTACCAATTTTGTGCTGATGGAAACCGGTCAGCCCCTTCATGCCTTTGATGCGGCACAAGTTACCGGAAACCAGGTAATTGTTAAAAAAAAGCCGGCAGGTACCAGATTTGTAACTCTTGATGGAGTGGAACGTAGTCTGGGAGCCGACGACCTTATGATTTGCAATGCTGTGGATCCCATGTGTATTGCCGGAGTTTTCGGCGGAGCTAAATCGGGTGTGAGCGAAATAACCACATCCATATTTCTCGAAAGCGCCTATTTCGACGGAACTCATGTTCGCAAAACCTCGAAGCTTCATAATTTAAAAACTGATGCATCTTTCCGCTTCGAACGTGGTGCCGATCCCAATATTACAGTTTATGCGCTGAAACGTGCTGCCATGCTGATGAAAGAACTGGCTGGCGGAGCTATTTCTTCCGAAATTGTGGATGTTTATCCTTCTCCTATTGGAAATTTCAAGGTAGAAGTTTCATACAAACGGATTAACACACTGATTGGCCAGCAGATTGAAAAGGAAACTGTTAAAAATATAATAACCTCGCTGGCTATTGAAATCGTTTCGGAAAACGAAGAAGGATTGCAACTTTCGGTTCCGCCTTTCAAGGTCGATGTGACCCGAGAGGCTGATGTGGTTGAAGAGGTACTTCGGATTTATGGGTACAATAAAATCGACCTGAGCGATTCGCTTCATTCGTCGCTTTCGTACAGCCGCAAACCCGACCCTGAAAAGCTTCAGCAGAAGCTCGCGGATTTCCTGAGCAATAACGGATTCAATGAGATACTTACCAATTCACTTACCAGCTCTGCATACTATGAAAAATCGGATGCTTTCAATTTCTACGAGTGTGTTAAAATTCTAAATCCTTTAAGTAATGAGTTGGGTGTGATGCGTCAGACTCTGCTTTTCAGCGGGCTCGAAAGCATTTCGTACAACCTGAATCGCCGTATGGCCGATCTCAAATTCTATGAGTTCGGGAATGTCTACAATTATGTTCCGGCACAGGCAGCAAGCAGCGATGTTACCCGCAAATACCTGGAGCGTAAAAAGCTGTCTGTTTTTGTAACCGGTAGCCAACAGGGTGAAAACTGGTATATGCCTTCCGGCAAAACGGATTACTATTTCCTTAAATCGCTGGTATTTGCCTCTCTCCGGAAAACAGGTATTGCTGTGAGCAAACTAAGTGCAGCAACTATTGATAACAATTTATTTGCAGATGGAGAAGCATTCAGTATCAATACCAAACCATTTTTGAGCATAGGCCGTTTGAGTGCATCTTTACTGAAACAGTTTGATATCAAGCAGGAAGTATTTTATGCTGAAGTTGACTGGACTACACTTCTTAAGGAAGTGAAACCTGATAATGTTAAATTCAGCGAAATATCGCGTTATCCCGAAGTGCGCCGCGACCTTGCCTTATTGCTTGATAAGCAGGTGAAATTCAGTGATATCGAAGCCCTGGCATTGCGAAATGGGAAAGGAATTCTTCGTTCAGTAAATCTTTTTGATGTTTACGAAGGCGAAAAGATTGAAGCCGGCAAGAAATCATACGCCGTTAGTTTCACCCTACAGGATGATAATAAAACGCTTACTGACAACGATATAGAAAAATTAATGAAGCGCCTTGCCGAAGTTTTTGAAAAAGAACTGGGTGCAGTGATCAGGAAATAACCGTTTTATCGATTTTGAATCATAGAAAAGCCGGACTTTGCTCCGGTTTTTACTTTTAGGCGAATTAGTATTTTGATAACCTATAGTATAGGATGTCTGTCAATAATTTTGCCGGGAAATTGAATGGCAAAACCTATCACCGGAATCATATGCAAATGTGGAGTTACTGTATCTCATTCGTACCTCGTAAATTGTCATTCGTAAATCGTGCCTCGTCATTCGTAAATCGTACCTCGTCATTCGTACCTCGTAAATCAATTCCAGTTTTGCCATTTTGTCAGCATTACTGCCAAAAATCGTTAAACAGATAAAATATTTCCGGGGAATAGCGTTAACTTTGCACGGCAATAGCCGTGAAGGCTGGTATAACATGGATATAATAGCGGTAAAACAACGATTTGGTATTATTGGTAATTCACCTGCACTCGACAGGGCCATTGATATTGCAAGGCAGGTAGCGCCAACGGATTTAAGTGTATTGATAACCGGTGAAAGCGGGGTTGGAAAAGAAATTTTCCCCCAGATCATTCACCACCTGAGTTCCCGGAAACACGGCCCTTATATTGCCGTAAACTGCGGTGCCATTCCTGAAGGAACAATTGATTCAGAACTTTTTGGCCACGAAAAAGGATCCTTTACCGGCGCTCACGAAGCCCGCAAGGGATATTTTGAAGTTGCCAATGGGGGCACCATTTTCCTGGATGAAGTGGCTGAATTGCCTTTGTCCACACAAGTGCGTTTACTCAGGGTACTCGAGTCGGGTGAGTTTTTTAAAGTAGGCTCATCCAAGAGCCAGAAAACCGATGTTCGTGTGGTTGCAGCTACCAACGTGGAAGTGCAACTGGCAATAGATCATGGTAAGTTCAGGCAGGACCTGTTTTACCGTTTGAATTCAGTGCCTATCGCTGTACCTGCATTGCGTGAGCGTAAGGAAGATATTTTCCTGCTGTTCCGTAAGTTTGCTTCCGATTTTGCCGAAAAATACCGTATGCCGGTACTTGAGCTCGAGGATGAAGCTAAACAGATACTGATGAACTACCGCTGGACTGGCAATATCCGCCAGTTGAAAAATTTTACCGAGCAAATCTCAATCATCGAACGCGACCGTAATGTTTCGGCTGCCACACTTCAGCGCTACCTTCCTGAAACTGTAAGACGCGATTTGCCGGTACTTTTCAAGGATGCTCACAAAGGCAGTGAAATGTCGGAAAGGGAATTACTTTACAAAATTCTTTTCGACATGCGTCGCGATATAACGGATCTGAAAAAATTAGTCGGCGAAATCATTGGTCACGATGAGGTCGCCAGTCATTTTAATAATCAGGCAACTCATATCCCCGAGCATCTGATGAATGAACCGCAACGGCCTGAAGGAAACAGGGCAGTGGTTCGTGACAGGGATCAGCCGGTTGATGATGAGCCTTTTGTACACGGCGAAATTATGGAAGAATCGCTTTCATTGCAGGAACGTGAACTTGAACTTATCCGCCGAGCACTCGACAAACATGAAGGTCGCCGCAGGAATGCAGCAAAAGAACTTGGAATTTCAGAACGAACATTATACCGTAAGATCAGGGAATATGGAATTAAAGGTTAAAAACATCCATGTGAAAATGCGGCTGTACCGGAATCTGATGGTGCTGCTCCTTATGGTTATGGTATTTACCGGCATCAGCTTTTTACAAGGTTGCAGCTATTCGTTTACAGGTGCAAGCATCTCTCCCAGTGTTAAATCCATCTCGGTTAGTTATCTGCCAAATAATTCTCTCCTTGTTCAGCCTACCCTGAGTCGTAAACTCACCGAGGCTATCCGGGATAAATTTACAGGTCAGTCAAACCTAAACCTTGTAGGCTCAAACGGCGACCTGAATATTGCAGGCGAAATAACTGGATATACTACTGAACCTATTGCCATTTCCGGTGAGCAACAATCTTTGATGCAGCGTTTGAAAATTACTGTAAATATCAGGTTTACCAATAAAATAGATCCAACGCAGGATTTTGAAACCAGTTTCTCCCGTTACCAGGACTACGATTCCAAGCAGCGGCTTAGTGAAGTTGAAGAATCATTGATAGATCTTATCAACGACGAACTGGCACAGGATATTTTTAATAAAGCGGTTGTCAATTGGTAGGGGTGAATAGTGAATAGTGAATAATGAATAGTGAATAATGAATAGAATTACACGGTAATTACCGCGCTAATTGGAACTAACCGGAGTAAAGAAAAAGCTTAGAAGTGAAGAAAAACGGTCTTTGTAATAGGCTCATATACTGTCGGTTAATTTTATTTAGATGAAAGTGAAGAGTGAAGAGTGAATAATGAAAATATGACTTCACACTACGAAAAGCGAACTTAAAAATGGAATAATGTTCGCAGGTTTTCCCCTTGCAAAGGGGAGATGTCCGGAGGACAAAGGGGTACAAAAAGTGAAAAGTGTATGCATACCCGGAGGAGTATCTATCACTGTAAAGAGTGAATAGTGAATAATGAATAATGAAAAGTTAATATCAAATAGTTAAGAGTGATCCTTTGAACCCTGAAACCCTGAAACCTACACTTCGGCTTCGCTCAGTGGCCTGAAATGCTGTAACTTTGTAACCCTATAAATCAGAAACTCAGAAACTCAGAAACTCTGAAACTCTTCAAACCCTTACATGTCTCCCGAAACCTTTAACCAATACCTGAAAGACCCGTCGTTGCTGGATAGCCGGTCGGTGGATGAATTGTGGACGCTGGTTAAGGAATATCCTTATTTTCAGGTGGCGCGCATGTTACTGGCAAGGAATCTTTATAATACAGGTCACGAAGCATATCCGCTTGCACTCCGCCTGGCTGCAGCCTATGCCGGCGACAGGAGTAAGCTTAAGATTCTGATTGAAGGAAATCCTGTTTTGAAAAGTGGTCCTGCACATAATGAAACTCTTTCCGAAACTCCTGATGACAGCATTGCGCACAGGGATGGTGAAAATGAAGCAGAAGAAAATCATATTGCAGAAATTGCTACTTCTGAAATTCCGAAAACTGATTCTTTCGCCATAAAGGAAAAGCGGATTCCAGACGAAGAAAATGAAAAAGAGAATAAGGAAACAGTAATCCAAATAGTTGAAGGTTCTTTGGCAGAAGTTATTGAAACATCTGCTGAAACAGAACCGAGCCATATTCCGGAAGTCATTAAAATACTGCATAATCCTTTGATTGACAATATATTTGCCCGGTTAAGCGAGATATCTGTAACAGAACCTGAAGCAACAAAGCTTAAATTGCCCGAACCGGCGACTACTGAGAAAGATTTCCCAAAGGAGACTTTGATGGCACGTAATGAACTTGTTGATAGGTTTATACGCGAAGAACCACGCATAAGTGCACCCCGACGCGAATTTTATAATCCCGAAGATAAAGCCAGGCAAAGTACAAACCTCCCTGATGACATGGTGAGCGAAACCCTGGCAAGAATTTATGAGCAACAAGGACTTTACAACATGGCAATAAAAATTTATGAAAAACTCATGTTGCTTATTCCCGAAAAAAGTAGTTACTTTGCAGCCCGAATTAATGAAATTGCAAATAAGCATAAGTAACACAATTTTAAATACATAAAAACAAGAGAGTATGAATGCTTTTATTTTTGTTTCTGTTTTGATCCTGATCGCCTGTGTGCTCATGATACTGGTAGTATTGGTTCAAAACTCAAAAGGTGGTGGACTGGCTTCAAATTTTTCATCATCCAACCAATATATGGGTGTTCGCAAAACGGCCGATTTTCTGGAGAAATTTACATGGACCTTAGCAATTGCTGTCCTTGTATTAAGCCTACTCTCTATTGCTGTTATTCCTCGCGGAAACGGGAAAAAAGGAGCGGCTGATACGGAACTCCGTCAGAATATTGATGACAAAGCCACCCCGGTTACTGATTTCCAGACAGCTCCAAAGGAAGAGAAAAAATAACTCCCTTTATAAAATATTTATCGGATGTCAGAATGTCACGTACATTCTGACATCCTTTTTTTTTGTCTGAATTATTGCCGGTCACTTACTCGTAATTAGAGAGGAGGATGGAGAGCAAGGTGATGATATTCAGTGCTATATGCATAGCCTAACAATGAGCCTTCAGCCTGCCAACTATAACTTTGGCACGAAATATGACATTACCTTCAGCATTCAAACTAAATTTATTTAATCGTTTAACATAATAATCAAGTAAAAAACATGGCACAGGTAAATGTAAAGCCTTTGGCCGACCGAGTACTGGTTGAGCCGGCAGCAGCCGAACAAAAAACAGCAGGTGGTATCATCATCCCCGATACCGCAAAAGAAAAACCACAGAAGGGCACAGTAGTAGCCATCGGAAATGGTAAAAAAGATGAGCCTCTTACTGTAAAAGTTGGCGATCAGGTATTGTACGGTAAGTATTCAGGCACCGAGATCAACATCGAAGGCAAAGACTATCTGATTATGCGCGAAAGCGATATTCTGGCTGTGATATAATTAATAATTTTTAAAAATACTTCAGAGATGAAAGGTAAAGAAATAATTTTCGAAAGCGAAGCCCGCGACCGCATGAAAAAAGGCGTTGATGCTTTGTCAAATGCAGTGAAAGTCACCCTCGGCCCTAAAGGTCGTAATGTTATTATCGAGAAAACCTATGGTGCACCCCAGATCACTAAGGACGGTGTTACTGTAGCAAAAGAAATTGAACTGAAAGACGCAGTTGAAAACATGGGCGCCCAGATGGTGAAAGAAGTAGCTTCAAAAACTGCAGATGTTGCAGGTGATGGTACTACAACTGCAACCGTGCTTGCACAATCCATTATCACAACCGGTTTGAAAAACGTTACCGCTGGCGCAAATCCTATGGATCTGAAACGTGGTATCGAAAAAGCAGTAGCTCTTGTAGTAGCTGACCTGAAAAAACAATCGAAAGAAGTTGGCGACAGCCTCGAAAAAATTCAGCAGGTTGCAACCGTTTCAGCTAACAACGACCAAACCATTGGCAAACTGTTGGCTGAAGCAATGCAGAAAGTTTCAAAAGAAGGTGTCATCACGATCGAAGAAGCAAAAGGTATCGAAACAACTGTAAAAGTTGTTGAAGGTATGCAGTTCGACCGCGGTTATATTTCACCGTATTTTGTAACTGACGCTGAAAAAATGGAAGTAGTTTACGAAACTCCGTATATCCTCATCCATGATAAGAAAATCAGCAGCATGAAGGATTTGCTTCCTATTTTGGAAAAAGTGGTTCAAACCGGACGTCCTTTGCTGATCATTGCTGAAGATGTTGACGGAGAAGCGCTTGCAACCCTGGTTGTAAACAAAATCCGTGGCTCACTCAAAATCGCAGCTGTTAAAGCTCCTGGTTTTGGTGATCGCCGCAAGGAAATGTTACAGGATCTTGCAATTCTTACCGGTGGTACCGTAGTTTCGGAAGAACAGGGATACCGTTTGGAAGATGCTGACCTGAGCTACCTCGGACAAGCTGAAAAAATCAATATCGACAAAGACAATACTACTATCGTAAGCGGTAAAGGCGCTAAAGAAGGTATCGTTGCCCGTGTAAGCCAGATCAAGGCACAGATTGAAACCACCACATCCGATTACGATCGCGAAAAACTGCAGGAACGTCTTGCAAAATTAAGCGGGGGTGTTGCAGTTATTTATGTAGGTGCAGCCAGCGAAATGGAAATGAAGGAAAAGAAAGACCGTTTTGATGACGCTTTACACGCTACCCGTGCTGCCATCGAAGAAGGAACTATTCCAGGCGGCGGTGTTGCTTATATCCGTGCTATCAAGGCTCTCGAAAATGTAAAGACTGAAAACGAAGACGAAGAACTTGGTATCAAGATCGTGAAACGCGCTCTCGAAGAACCACTTCGCCAGATCGTTGCAAATGCAGGTCTGGAAGGATCAATCATTGTTCAGAAAGTGAAAGATGGTAAAGACGATTTCGGATTCAACGCACGCACCGAAGTTTATGAGCACCTCTATACTACAGGTGTTATCGATCCTACAAAGGTAGCCCGCGTAGCACTCGAAAATGCTGCTTCAATTGCCGGTATGTTACTCACCACCGAGTGTGTGATTTTCGAAAGCAAGGACGAAAAAGAATCCGCAATGCCAAATCCTGGTATGGGCGGCGGTATGGGCGGAATGTACTAAACTACATTCGTTCAGATATAAATTGCTTCAAAGCCCTGCTTCGGCGGGGCTTTGGCTTTTATTGTGAAGAGTGAAAAGTGAAGAGTGAAAAGTGTCTGCACACCCTAAGTGTGTCTGACAATGAATAGGGAGTGAATAATGAATAGTGAATAATTAATAATGAAGAATGAATAGTGTCTGCACACCCGCAGGGTGTCTGACACTGAATGAAATGTGAATAATAATGAGAAATAGTAAGTCTGAAACCCAAATCTTTTCTCGCTGAGCGGAGTTCAAGCGCTGAAAACCTGAAACCCTGCGCTTCGACTCCGCTCAGCGACCTGGGACTCTGAAATATTGAAACTTCTATTTCAATTTGTCAATTCGCATAAACACATCCCAGTACTTTTCCTTATTCATATCCGACCAGTGAATCTGCATCCTGCGGTATTGGTATGTCTGAACCTGGCAAAGAATTACAACCAGGAACATCAAGCTAAGAAACACTATTTTCGATTTTCTATTAACTATTTTCTTCATCGCAATTGCCAGGAGTATCGAGAAAAACGGGTAGAACTCAATCATTACCCGCTGT
>Ga0136636_10002660_pt1 | contig 10652 bp, 6 predicted proteins | sample AntDrymUQ8522106_2_FD_104653 | JGI IMG/M metagenome (GOLD analysis project Ga0136636, IMG submission 104653) | Polar desert sand microbial communities from Dry Valleys, Antarctica - metaG UQ852 (21.06) | ecosystem: Environmental > Terrestrial > Soil > Desert | place: Antarctica: Dry Valley... | reverse complement strand
TGTCTTCGGGTCCGGACATGTGTAGGAAAAGCTCCAGCCCTTCCTCCACCTTCTGGGTGGGGCCGACTTCGTGTTGATAGAGGAATTGAACCGCCAAGGTGCGGCCATCGCGACGTTTACCCACAAAAACCTCCCTTGGAGGTATGGTCCAAAATACAAACTTCAATTTCCAAGGGCTTGCTGATGCGATGTTTCATGAGGTGTGGGTGAAAAGTTGTCTTTATTGGAAATTGGAACCTGTTAGTTGGTATTTTTGGAATTTTCAGCCATTAGCATGAGCGCGGCTTCGGCTGCTTCCCTGCCACGGTTCAGCTTTTTGCCGAAACAGCGTTCCTTGGCCTGCTTTTCATTTTGAACCATCAGGATCTGGTGGATGACAGGTTTGTTATAACGAAGCATCAGGTCCATCAGAAAATGGGTGGCAGCGGACCCGATCAGGTCGGCATGGGCCGTTTTACCCTGCCAGATGACACCGAAGGCAATCACGGCGTTGATCTGTTTTTTTTCAAGGAGGCGCTGGGCGGCCAGTGGAATTTCAAAAGCTCCGGGGACCCGCACGATCTCCGTCGGAGTGGATCCAAGGCTTTTCAGACAGGCTTTCAGCATGCCGTCGACATATTCCTGATTGAACATACCCGCAACGATGCCGATACGTTTTTTTTGGAAATCGGGAATTGAACCCTGAACTTTTTTCACAAGAGGTGCCCCATCTTGGTTTTTTTTACGTCGAGATATTTTTTGTTGTGTTTGTTGGCGCGGACTTTGATCGGAACCTGACCGACCAGCTCCAGGCCATAGCCGGAAAGGCCCACGACTTTCTTGGGATTATTGGTCATGATGCGCATCTTGCGCACTCCGATGTCACAGAGGATCTGGGCTCCCAGTCCGTATTCGCGCAGGTCAGGACCAAAGCCGAGTTTTACATTGGCTTCTACGGTGTCGTAACCTTCCTGCTGCAACTTGTAGGCATGGATCTTGGCCGCCAATCCGATGCCGCGTCCTTCCTGTCGCATGTAAACAAGAACACCTTTTCCCTCACGCTCAATCATGGACAGGGCATCGTGAAGCTGGTTGCCGCAGTCGCATTTGCGCGAGCCGAAAACATCCCCGGTCAAACATTCGCTGTGAACCCGCACCAGAATCGGCGTGGCGGTGCTGATCTTGCCTTTGACCAAAGCGAGATGGTGATTGCCGTCGACCGCTGAGCGGTAGAGGTAGAGGTCAAACATCCCGTAATCTGTGGGAAGTTTGATCACCTGTTCCCGGATGATGAGGCGCTCATTGCGGCGACGGTATTCAATCAGGTCGAGAATGGTGCCGATTTTGATTTTGTGTTTTTTGGCGAAGGACAGAAGCTGCGGCAGACGGGCCATGGTTCCGTCTTCATTGAGGATTTCGCAGATAACGGCGGATTCATCCAGGCCTGCCAGCCGTGACATATCTACGGCGGCTTCCGTGTGGCCTGCCCGTTGGAGAACGCCGCCTTCTTTGGCCTGAAGCGGAAAGACATGGCCGGGTTGAACCAGGGCGGAAGGTTTGGATTTGGAATTGGCCAGGATTTTAATGGTGGCGGCGCGGTCGGCGGCACTGATGCCGGTCGTCACCCCTTTGGCCGCATCGACTGAGACGGTGAAATCGGTTTTAAAGCTCTCGCGGTTTTCCACCACCATCCGTTGCAGTCCCAACTGGGCGGCACGCTGGTGGGTGATGGGTGCGCAAATGAGGCCACGTCCATGCATGGCCATAAAATTGATCGCGGCAGGTGTGATTTTTTCTGCTGCCATGATAAGGTCGCCCTCGTTTTCACGGTCGGAATCGTCGGTCAGGATGACCATTTTGCCTTTGCGGATGTCGGCGATGACGTCCTCGATCGGATCGAAGCTCTTGGGAAGCGTTGTCGGAGGCTTGGGCGTTTTCATGTCAGAGAGCTGATCGAAGATAAACCAGCCCTCAGCATGAATCTACTGCAAAATAATGGAAAACAAATCCGTTTCTAGGCAACCCCTGAAGCGGGAACAGGCAGGGTGACGGCGTGCTGGTAGGCCGGGTCTTTTTCCTGGCGCTTCAGGATGCCTATGATTTCCCGCCAGACAGCGCGAAGTCCCTGTGGAGTGGGTGGCAGGTCGTGCCGGATCAGGGAGTGCAATTTCTTCAGGTGATAGCAGGGCACAGCGGCATACATGTGATGCTCGATGTGGTAGTTCATCTGCCAGTAAAGGAAACGGACAAGGGGATTGAGGGTGTAGGTGCGGGCGCAGAGCCGGAAATCCGCGACATTGTCCTGAAGTCCCACATGCTGGGTGTTGTTGCAAAGGTAGAAAAGAAAGGCCCCGTAACAAGGGATCATGCTGACCAGAAGTGGAATCATCCAGTGTCCGGTCGCGATCGAGAGGACAAGAATAAGGGCATGGCCTCCAAGAAGGATGCGCGCCCAGCGAACGGGTGCCTGGCGTTTTCCCGGAGAGGAAGGGGGAAAGAGGGTCATTTCCCATTCGCCTGAAAAACGTCCGCAGGCAATGCGCCAGGTGGATTCCAAAACCTGTCGAGGGGTATGGATGTTGATAAAACCGTCACGCAAAAAATGGCGCAGGATGATTTTTGAGGGAAGGACCACCTCAAGGTCGTCGGGAGGATGGAGGGTGTAGCGATGGTGCCGTGTATGACTGGCCTGGAACATTTCATGGTTGATCCAGCCCGGGAAAGCCAGCAGGTGGCAGAAGAAGGTATTTAGCCAGCGGGTTTTGAAAACGGTGCCGTGGCCGAGCTCGTGCACCGCGTTGATGAGGAAACTGCCTACGGTTCCATGGATAAGGATAAGAACGATCGTCATCCACCAGGGCCACGCGGAGCTGGAGTGAAACGCCAGGGTTCCTGTCATGAGCAGGATGCCCAGGTAACCCAAAGTCTGGAAGGCGCCTTGGAGATTGCTTTTGCGGTGCAGATCCTTCACCTGGGCGGTTGTCAGCGGACTGCGATACCAGGTGACGGCGGCGCCCCTTCGTATGCTTTCGGTAAGCTCGGAAAGGGGAGGTTCTTCTTTCAACAGGGAAGCAGGACTGTTCATTTCCTGAGCTTGGCAGAAAGCTGTCTGCTTGACTTTCAAGACAATCGCGCAATACAATATCAAACATGCCGCCTTCCCATTCCCTCCTGGGCCGTCGCCGCCTGCAGATGAACTTTGGACCCATGGGAATTCCGGAGGTTCCGATGCTCGGCAGATACAATTACATACGGGCCGAGCAGGCCTTGCCCGAACATGCGCATGGAGACATCCTTGAAATCTGTTTCCTGGTAAAGGGTCGGCAGACCTACCGGGTGGGTGGACGCGACTATCATCTGCGGGGAGGGGATCTCTTTGTGGCCTTTCCCCAGGAGCGGCACAGCTCGGCCGGGAATCCCCAGGAAAAGGGGATCCTGTATTGGATGATGCTCAGGAAGGCCGGACGTGTTTTTCTGGGCCTCCCTCCGAAGGAAGCCGCGGGATTCTGGAAAGCCCTCTGCAATCTTTCCTTGCGGCATTTCCGCGGTTCCTGGGAAATCAAGAGGCAACTGGATTCCCTGACTGTCCTGTTCAACGGGGCGGATTCTGCGTTGAGAAGCACCGCAATGATTTCCGGGACCTTGTCCTTTCTTTTGGAAGTTTTGAAATGTGCAAAATCGGGGCGGGGTGAACGGGAAACGAGCCGCAGGTTGGATCCGGTTTATCGCCACATCCAACAGCACCTGGACGAGCCCCTTTCTGTCCCGCACATGGCGGAAAAAGCAGGCCTGTCCGTCGCGCGTTTCAAGGCCCGCTTCAAGGAGGAAACAGGATTACCACCCGGGGAATTTGTGTTGCGCGCCCGGATTGATGAAGCCAAAGAGAGGCTCGTTAAAGGCGGGGTTTCCGTTACCGATATTGCCTACGGCCTGGGATTTTCCTCGTCACAATATTTTGCCACGGTCTTCAAACGCTTCAGTGGCGAAACTCCCAGCGCATTCCTGCAGACAAAACCCGCAAAAAGGAAGTTCAGGGCGAAGCGAAGCTGAAGGGCCGGGCTCCCGATACTTCGGCTTCGCTCAGAATGACTTGGCAGTGGCTGGATCTCTTGATTGTGCCTGTGGGTCTTTCGTTTCACTCCAACCTGACCCTAGGGTGAATTACGAATCCAGGAGATAGCGAAAATCGTCCAGGGTCAGGGCTTCATTGAAACCACCGTCACCAATAACATCGGTCGCGAGTTGTTTCTTCATGCTCTGTAGTTTTCGGATCTTTTCTTCGATGGTGTTGCGGGTCAGCATGCGGTAGGCGAATACGGTCTGTTTCTGTCCGATGCGGTGGGTCCGATCGATGGCCTGGGCTTCGACGGCGGGATTCCACCAGGGATCAAACAGATAGACGTAGCTGGCGGCGGTCAGGTTGAGGCCGCTGCCTCCTGCTTTCAACGAGATGAGGAAGGTGGCGGGACCCTGGTGGTTTTGAAAGGATTCGACCAGCGCGGATCGGTTTTCCGTTTTCCCCGTCAGCAGAAACGAGGCGGACTGATGTTCTTTCAGGGCCTCGTCAAGGATTTCCAGCATTTCCACCCATTGGCTGAAGATCAGGACTTTGTTACCTTCTTCCAGAACGGTGTCGTGATGTTCCAGTAGCATTTCCACCTTGGCCGATCCGGCTTTTTTCTGGTCTTCGACGGCCAGGCCGGGGTGGCAGCAGATCTGGCGCAAGCGCAACAGGGATGTCAGGAGGTGGAAACGCTGCTGTTCAAATTGTTTGGAGGTCTGGATTTTGAGAAGATGTTGCTGTGCCCGTTTCAACTCGGCCTGATACAGGGTCTGCTGGGAGCCCTCCAATTCGCAATAGAGATCCTCTTCGATGCGGGGAGGCAGATCGGAAGCCACCTGCTGCTTGTTGCGCCGGAGGAAGAATGGACGAAGACGGACGCCCAGACGTCGTGCTGCCAGAGGATTGCTATCGCCGTCGAATTTTCCGGAGAAAGCTTTTTTGGTTCCGAGAATGCCCGGCATGGCGTAGGACATGAGACTCCAGACATCGAGCAGACGATTTTCCACCGGTGTTCCGCTCAGGGCTACCCGGTGGGTGCTGTTGAGCATTTTGGCCAACTGGGCGGTCTGGGACCCGGGGTTTTTGATGGCCTGGGCTTCGTCCAGGATGGTGGCCTGCCATGTTACGGGCAACAGTTCATCCGAGCGTAAACGCAATTGGGCATAGTTGCAGACAAGCAGAGCTTTCGATTCGATGGCTTCCCGGACGGCGTTGGGGTCTTTGCGGGCCATGACGCGCACGGGGAGTTCCGGGGCAAAGCGTTTGACTTCGGATTCCCAGACATCAACGACGGATTTTGGACAAACCACGAGAGAAGCCCTGGCTCCTTCTTTTTCCCGAAGCCAGAGCAACCAGGTAAGTGTTTGCAGGGTTTTTCCCAAGCCCATGTCATCAGCCAGGAGCCCGCCGAACTGGTTATTGGAAAGATAGGCCAGGAAGCGGAACCCATCGATTTGATAGGGGCGGAGGGTGGCCGTGATTCCGGAGGGAATTTCGGCCTGAACTTTGGTTTGGATTTCGCGGCAACGATCCAGAATGGTGCGGGCGAAATGTTCTGGCAGGGCCCCGCTTTTTGCAGCATCGTTCAGTTGCAGGGCATGAACCCGGTGCTTGCGTCCATCCAGCTCACCGGCATCGAGACCAAGCAGGGCGAGATGCTCTTCATCCTCCTGATTGAGTTTGAATTCCAATCGTTTCCATCCTTTCCCGGCCAAACGGACATAGCCGCCTTTGGCTTTGAGCAGGGCTTTCAATTCTTCGCGTGTGAGGGTCAGGTCATCGGTGGAGATGATGGCGGCCAGATCAAACCAGTCCTGGCCTGTGGCATCAAGACGGGTTTCCAATTTTGCCTGGATGGGTTGGGAGAGAAGTCCACTCAGTTCGCGGTCCAGTTCCATCTCGACATGGTCCCGCCAATACTGTGCCCAGGCGGTAAAGAATTCCGGAAAGCGGCGGTTGATTTCCAGAACCCAGGCGTTCTGATGGGAATACCACTCGATACCAAGGGCGTCCAGAGCATCCTCCAAAGGACGGAGGGAGGCGTGATCCAATTGCAGGCTGACACCCTTTTTCTTTTTGGAAAGTTCGGCCATGACCCATTCTCCACCTTCGTACAGGGCCATGGTCTTTTTCTTTTCGCAGGCTACGGCTTCAATGATAAGGCATTCACGCCTGGTTTCCGTGCTTTCCCCGATCCGGCAGCGCAGGACAGGACGGGCCTGGCAGAATTCGATCCCCTTTGTCAGGGAAGCGGGAGGGGATATTTGGAATTGCAGCAGCCAGGTGATCTTACGGTTGTCACTGAATAGAGTGCGTGGGATACGCATGGACCGGCCCAGGCCCAGGCGGTCGGCTGCGGGAGGTGCCGGATAGAGGAATTGGTCGGTGACGACCCAGGCAGGTTCGGAGGCGACCAAGATGAAAGCCTCCTTGAAAGGAACCCCGTCCCACATCAATTGAATCAGATAATGGGTTTCGTCCTCAATCAGTTCCCAATTGAGCGGATGATCGGCGCGTTCATGCGGCTGGCCGTCCGGGCGGACGACACGATCCTGGAATCCGGCTGTGTTGAGCAGAAAGGCCAGGGTGTCGGCCAGAGGATCATCGATTTGTATGCGTGAACTGGAACTTGTGCGCTGGTAGTAGGCCAGGATGGATTGCCAGACCAGATTGGATGGAGCAGAGGAAGGCTGGACTTCGATATCGGATTGCCTGACCCATTTCAAGAGCTGGGTTAAGGAGAGTTCTGTGAAATCCTGTCCACCCATGCGGTGCTCGATGGCCAGACCTTCGGCCCCCAGAACAAAGCGAAAATCGAGATGTCGGAAGCTGCGGTTTTTGCTTTTGAGGGATTCCCGCCTCCGGATAATATCATCCCACTCATCGGCTTCTTCCTGAAGATGGAAATCTTCGATAGCTTTGGCTATTTTGGGCGGAGGAGGTGGAAGCATGGCATAACCAGGGGGCAGGCTGCCGACCTTGCGTTGCAGAGCTTCCAGCAAAAAATAAAAAAACGATTCCTGGGAGAGGGGTGGTTCCGGCCAAAGGCTGACGTATTGGTCACTGATGCTGCCCCTTGGCCATCCCGGAATCAATGGATGCAGATCCGATTCCCTCAAAAGAAGCTCGTCGTGGAAATAGTCGCGATAAATATTACCGAGGCGTTGAAGGAAGCCGTGCAGTTCTGGAGGGGCGGGGCTTTTGGTTTTGGTTTCAAACCAGCCCAGGAAGTCGGCTTTTTTGGGAATATTTTTTTCCGTCCCTATTTTCTGACTCTCCTGCCGTATGGGTTTCAGGCTTTCGGCATGCAAGGTATTTTGGGGTTCGAGATGGGCTTGGATTTTCAAAAGAACGGCATAGGCATGCTTGCAGTTTTCACCCACTGGACAGCTGCATTCGTTCTGCCAGGGGCCGTTTTTTGATTTCTTGAACCAACGGGTTTTGTAGAGTTTGGTGCCTTCGACCAGGGCATTCCAAGAGAAGCTTTCTGCATCGTGATGCAGTTCCTCCACCGCCTTGATTCTGGCGTAATCGGCTCCACGCATTACCGTTTTGGGATTAAATATCCCTGACAACGATTTAAGGTGTGGTCCGTCGTTTTTTATGGAGAGGGTTGGGGGGAGGTGGCTTTTTCTCACGTGGTGGATATCGTTGGATTCGGGTGCGGATTAGGGGGCTGGTCATCCTAAGGCAGATGTGGAAAGGAATCGACATGTATTTTTGATCAGAGAAGGAAAAAACGATGAAACTTGGCAAAACAGCCTTTCCAGCCAAGATGGGCCGGTGAAGGTGAGCTCTATTGAATTGATCGTGAAGACCCTGAACGGGGCCGGGGTGCGCTATCTTGTGGTGGGAGGGGCTGCAGTGAATGCTTAAGGATATGGCCGCAGTACCTTTGATCTGGACCTGGTTGTTGAATTGCTTCCGGCTTCTGTGACGAAGGCCTTCAATGCGTTGGAGGCAGTTGGGTATAAACCTTTGGTTCCTGTCACTGCGGCACAATTTGGCGACGAAGAAACTCGCGAAAGCCATATTCGCGACAAAGGCATGAATGTTCTGCAGTTTTTCAGCGACCAGCATCCCGAGACCAAGCTGGATGTTTTTGTTCGTGAACCTTTTTGACTTTGATAAGGAATACGCACTTGCCCGTGTGGAAGAATTGCTTCCTGATGTTCCGGTGCGTTTGGCACGTCTGGCCACCCTGGTTAAAATGAAACTGGATGCCAATCGTCCCAAAGACCGGGAAGATGTGGAAAACCTGAAATTGATTTATGGAGAAAACTTTGAGGGTTAACGAGGAGGCAATTGACTGGAGTTTGTGTACCTGGGAAGGGGCACGACGTGAGCAGCATCGTCGTTACAACCAGTTGTCGTTCCGTAAAAAGATGGAATCTCTTGAAGAAATGTGTGATTTGGGCCGACGCTTTCTGGAGATCAGGAAGAAAAAAGGGCTTCCCTACATCGATCCGTATACCGGCGAGGTTGTCAGGCCGGGCAAGGGTTGAAAATTAGCGACAGAACCTTTTTAGTCATGAGGCATATTCGGATTCCATGATGATGCTTTCCGCCAGTGCAGAGGCCTCATTTAGACGTGTGACCATCTGATCTGGAAAGAGTAACTGCATTCTTTTCATGTCTACATGCCAATGCCGACTATTTAATAGGTCAAAAGAGCAACCCCTGGAAAGCCGGGATCGCGGACTGTCTGAAGTGTTAAGCGGTCAATTGAAAGGTGTCCTGACCACGAAGTTTCTGAAAGTCCCCTTAAAATCAATGGGCGATATTGCCCACGCCCTTCATCCCGATGTTGGTGAGAAGTCTGGGATTTTTTCTAGCTGGTAGTTAGGTATCCTTGCGCAACCAATCCGTGTTTATGCCGACACCTCGGTCTATGACGGTGTCTTTGACGCCGGTATAAACGAAGCCAGCCGGGAATTTTTTGCCCAAGTCCGGCAAGGCCAGTTTGAATTGGTGGTTCTAAACATCGTTGATGAGGAGTTACCGCAAGCTCCCGACCGGGTGCGACTATTATTTGAATCACATTTTCTTTGGCTAGACTGGCCGCACCATCCGAGGAGGCCTTTGCATTACAGGCAGCCTACTTGAAAGCTGGGATTGTTTCGGTGAAATGGCAGGCAGATGCGCTTCATGTCGCTTTGGCTTCAGTGGGCCGATGCAAGGTCATTGTTAGTTGGAACTTCAAACACATTGTTCTCTATGACAAGATTCCACTGTATAATGGAGTGAACTATATCAATGGCTAGGATCCACTTTCAATCAACACCTCTGCGGAGGTCATTACCTATATAAATTGAAGAATATCCCTGTGTGAAACTCAAGAGGATCGGACAAGAACGGATGGAGAAGGAAATCCGAGGCATGACCGCGGAGCAACGGTTGGACTACCACCAGCGATCTTTCGAGCATTCGCGGGTTGAAGCAGGAGGTCTTGCGTGCCAAGGAGTCCTCGATGCGTGTTCGTGAGTCGTGATTACTCGAGTAAAGATTTTGCTTTGGCCAAAGCCTCGTCGATTTTCGTGGGATCGCTGCCGCCGCCTTGGGCCAGGTCGGGTTTGCCGCCGCCTTTGCCTCCGACAATCGGACCGATTTCCTTGATGATCTGGCCGGCGTTGGCCTTGCTCGTTCCAGTATCTGTTACCATGGCCAGCAACGAAACTTTACCGTCGTTGCTTCCCGCCAGCACGGCCACTCCTTTGAAGGACTTTTTCAGTTCGCCCGCTGCAAGTTGCAGGAAAGCGGGATCGATTTCACCGAGGTTTTCCAGGATGAGTTTCGTGCCATTGACCTCCGTGGCTTTGGTTATCCATGCGGGAGCCTGGGCTGTGGCCTGCTTCTGGAGTTCGGCGGATTTGTTCTTGGAAGCGGCTTTATCCTCTTCGAGGATTTCTGATTTGAGAGTGCTGACGGCTGATTGGTTTGAAAGATAATGAGACCAGGATACCGCGGGATCGGAATCTCCTGTTTTCAGACCCAGTTTCTTTCCGGATTTCTGCAGCAGGGGGAGCAGTTCTTCTTCCTGTTTCAGGAAGGCTGTTTCCAGGTAGAGATTGATGGAGGGCCCGCAGATCGCTTCGATTCGGCGAACGCCGGCCGCGATGGCGCCTTCTGATAGGATGCGAAAAACACCCACATCCTTCGTGTTGCGGACATGGGTGCCGCCGCAAAGTTCCTTCGAAAACCCGCCAATATCTACCACGCGGACGACGTCGCCATATTTGTCGCCGAAGAACTGGATGATGCTGGAATCGTTTTTGACTTCGGCATAGGGACGCTCGGCCCACTGAACCTTGGAGGCTTCGGAGACACGCTCATTTACCAGCTCTTCGACTTTACGGAGTTCTTCCTGCTTCATGGCTTCGAGATGAGAGAAGTCAAAGCGCAGGCGGTCGGGTCCAACATAGGATCCCTTCTGGCCGACAGTGGATCCGAGCACCTCGCGCAGGGCCCAGTGCATGATGTGGGTGGCTGAGTGATGGGCTTCGATCAGGGCACGGCGTTCCAGGTCAACAACGGCTTTGGCCGGGAAACTGAGTTCCTCCAATTCTACGATATCTTCCGTGATGTGGGCGATGCTGCCATGGCCGGCTTT
>Ga0136636_10002659_pt1 | contig 10655 bp, 10 predicted proteins | sample AntDrymUQ8522106_2_FD_104653 | JGI IMG/M metagenome (GOLD analysis project Ga0136636, IMG submission 104653) | Polar desert sand microbial communities from Dry Valleys, Antarctica - metaG UQ852 (21.06) | ecosystem: Environmental > Terrestrial > Soil > Desert | place: Antarctica: Dry Valley... | reverse complement strand
GGTGATGGTCTTGCCAACCGTGGCCACATAGGTGGTGGACTTGACGGTGTTGACAAACACGTATTCACCCTTCATCTCGGTGTTCGTGGCGGTCATGAGCAGATAGCCACGGCGGGTGGTGTCGGCATAGTGAAGGTCGTCTACCAGCCCCAATCCGGTGCCATTGCGCGGCGCGACCACTGTTCCATCCAATGAACTCGCCAACCCTCCCAGGCCTACAGCCTCAAACCCTGGCGAAGAAATAGAGGAGCCTGCAAACTCCCAACCCACCCGCTCCCCCGTCAAAGTGGTCACGTTAGCAAACCACGCATTGTGAGAGTCGCCCGACAACGTCACCAGCGTTTTGCCCTGCGCTTTGACGCTTTGGAGAATCGCCTCGCGTTGCAAGGGGTAACCGTCCCAGGCGTCCAGGTTGTAGGGCAGCAGGGGGTTGGTCGTCGTGTTCAACAGGGCAGTTTGCACTGGCGTCAAGGCGCCCGCGCCAGCCGTAGCGCGCGTGGCTTTTGCTGTCAGGTAGCTGGAAACCGCTGTTTGCACGGTGGCCAAATTGGCCGGCGTTGGGTTGGCCACGGCGGGGCCGCTGGCCTGCAACACATTTGCCGGGAACCACATGCGCGCCATGATGTCCTGATTTCCCAGAACTTGCCAGGTCGCCGTTGAGGTAGACATACCGCTTGTGAGCCAGTTTTGCTGCGTCAGGCTCATCATTCGGTGGTTGGCGTCGGTGGACGTTGCAAGCGCGGTGGCGTAGCGATTCAAGCCGCCGTCAGCATCCCCATAACCGTCATACTGCTTGTCTCGCCCCTCGATGCGCGTGTCCAGCATGTGCAGCGTGAAGATGTTTCCAAAATCAAATCGACGGTAAATTTTGAGCAGATTCGCCACGTCAGGTGTACGGATCGGCATCCACTCGTGATACACCCGGGCGGCCATCGCTTTGCGCGTGATCCAACTGCCCTGTGTGGTGGGGTTGTGGTTTTCGGCCCCATCAACCCAGGCGTTGTTAGCAAACTCGTGGTCGTCCCACACGGTGATCCAGGGCATGGCGGCGTGCGCTGCTTGCAGGTTGGCGTCAGCGCGGTATTGGGCGTAGCGAGCGCGGTAGTCGTCTAGGCTCACAATGTCATTGGCTGGAACGGGCACCCGCCCGGCCGGGGTAGCGGAGTTGCCGAATTTGGCCGGGTCAGATCCGTATTCATAAATGTAGTCACCCAAATGGATGGCGTATTGGGCTGCTGACTTGGCAGCAGAGTCATAGGCGTTGAAATGACCTTCCGACAGCAGTGCACACGAAAACACGGCGAACTGGACGCTCGTTACGTTGCTCATCGGCAAGGTACGCGTGGTTCCAACTGGGGACGGCGCACTGTAACGGTCAAGAAATCGGTAGTAATACGTCTTGCCAGCGGTCAGGCCGGTGGCATCGACCTTGGCCGTAAAGCCTGTTGTCGCAGTCGATGTGAGCGAGCCAGACACCACCAAGCTGCTGAAGTTGGAAACCGTGCTGATTTGCCAGGTCAGATGCACATCTTCATTGGAGTCTTTAACTTTGGCATGAGTCCAAAGGATGACGCGATCAGCCAATGGATCACCACTGGCTACACCGTAATTGAATTCAATGGGCGGTGCATCGCTGCCCCCACAGCCGACCAGGCCTGCGCCAGTGGTTGCGACAACGGCAACCGCGCCAGCAGATTGAAGAATGAAGTCGCGACGATTCTTGGGTGTGTTTGACATGGTGAATTCCTCCTTGTAGACCTTGGATTGGGCAGGCTCGGTGTGTCAAAGAGATGTAGATTGCGTTGTCGTGGTGTGGGTTTTCCTGGGCAGCGTGACAAATCACCGACTGCTGCTCGGCCCACTTTGTCTGGGTGGTACTGTCGACAGAGCGATCGGAAAGCCGTCTGAATTTCGTCAAGGCTTGCCTGTGGGTCCATTTCGAAGCGGACCGTTTCGGCATTGGGGTTCTTGATGCCAACCACATCACCGCGCAGGGTCAATGTGGTCTCGGTGCGGTTGCCGTTGGCATTAACCACAGCGGTCTTGCGGTTCATGGCGTCGTATTCGGTGCGGCTGATGTGGCCTTGGGCGTCAATCTGATCGATGGCCGATTTGTGGGCGCTGCTCTTGTCTATCGTGACTTTCTCGGGGATGCCATTGGCCTTGATGGGCTTCTGGAAAATGCGCATCGCCGCCTTCTTGTCTTGCTTGGCCGCCTGCAAGAAGTCGATGGCTTAACCCGCCTTGTCGACTGCACGATAAAGGTACTTCCAAACACAGTTGACCAGAATGGACGTCGCATCGATGCACCAACTCGACCGCATGAGGCGCTTGTGTTTTTACAACGCCATTTCCAGCAGCGCCCAAAACCGAATCGCCCAGCGGTTGATCAAAGAATGATCGACGACAGCGCCTCGTTCATGCATCATTTCCTCCAATTGGCGGTAGCTCAATGGGTAGGCTGCGTACCAGCGGACCCTGCTTAAGCAGCTCTGAGATGTTGCCGGTGCCAACGTAGCCTATCAGGCCGATGACCTATTCTTTCTCGATCAGCTCGGGCGTCAGGCGCACGGTCTCCTCGGTCTTGTAGCCATCGTCTTTGACGACATGGCGAATCTTGCGTCCTGCGATGCCGCCTTGGGCGTTGATGGAATCAAAGTAAATGCGCACACCCAGCACCATGTCTTTGCCTGTGCTAGCCCATGAGCTGGTCAAGGGCGCGCATTGACCGATCACGATGTCGTAGTTGGCATGGGACCAAAATGCAGCACAACACAGTGCCACGACCACGTACAGATTTTTCATGTCTACCCCTCGGTCGTTGAACATTTCTACAAATGCGTGCTGCAGTGCAGCATTTATTTGAAAAGTTTAACGATGGCGCAAGGAGTGCGCAGATGCGGGGCTTTCCTGTCGTGGTGCTTGGCGAAAGCTGGTGTGGGGCCATTTCATTTTCATATCAATCCGACATGTTGTTGCTTCGCCTTGCCGTGCGTAAGCACTGTCTGCGGCTTCGCGCCTCATGTTGTGTCGATCCAAAAACGCCATCAGATACCTCGCTCGGGCACTGGCAGCGCGCACACCGCTTGCGCGAAGCAATCCACCTGCGCCCAGTCGGTGAATTCAGTCACCTGGGTCGGGTCGGTGGGCCCGTGGGTCAGGTGCATGATCAAGCGGATCATCTGGCGGTCCAGCCAGCGGTAGCTCGGATAGTCCAGCTTGCCCGCAAACACGCCCAGCAGGGCGGGCTTCCATGACATCTGCTGCAGCAGCTTCTTAAGGTACGGGTTGGTGTCAGGGGTGTTTTTGTCGGGCTTGCGCGCCACGATGTTCACGCTGAACAAGGCGCTGGCGCGACCCTCCAGCAGCGCCTGATGGCGGGCAATGAACCGCGCCACCTGCGGCTGGTGGTGGCCGTAGCGGATGCTGGCACCAATGACGATGCGTCCAAACCCGTCCAGTGCCTGTGTGGGTGCCTCGTCAATCGACATCACGGTGACGTCTTGGCCCAGTGCGCGCATGACGGTTTCCATGCGCGCGCAAATGCGCCGGGTATGGCCGTCGGTGCTGGCGTACAGCATCAAGGTGCGGTGGGCGAGGAAACTGGGGTCGGTTGACATGGTTCGATGCAAATACAACAAGCTTAACGTGAAGCAGAGCCGTCATTGCGAGCGAAGCACGGCAATCCATGACGGGCGAAGCCCTGGACTGCCGCTGAAACTCGCCGCGACGGGGGGCAGGCTTCGGATTGGCCTCCACGCCATGAACATCAGGTGGGAAACAGCTCGGGATAACGGTTGACAATGGCCTTCAAGTGCGTCAAACAATCGGCATCAATGGCGCTGCCCACGGTGTCGGTCATGATGGCCAGCGTTTTCTCGACCGGCACCGCACCCCGGTAAGGCCGCGTGGCGGTGATGGCGTCAAAAATGTCTGCCGTGGTGATGATGCGGGTCTCCAGCGTGATGTCTTTGGCCGTCAGCCCCAGTGGGTAGCCTTGGCCGTCCAGCCGCTCGTGGTGTGCCGAAGACACCCTGGCCAATTCCTCAAAAATACTGACTCGCCCCAAAATGGCCTGGGTGTAGCTGGCATGGCGCTGCACCGCTTTCCACTCGCGGTCATCGAGTTTGCCGGGCTTGTCCAAAATGGTGTTGCTCACCCCCAGTTTGCCCACGTCGTGCAGCAGTGCACCGCGTTTGAGCCAGCGGCGGCGATGCTCGGGCAGCCCCATCGACTCGGTCAAGAGCGCGGTGTACAGGCCCACGCGGGCGCTGTGCCCGGCGGTAAACGGGCTTTTGGCATCTACCACCTGACCAAATGCTTCGGCAATGTCGTCCAGATAGTCGTCGTCCACTTCTACCTCGTGGTCACCGGGTTCTAGCGCGTAAACGGCGGCCTCCACGCCAGGGCTGTTGAGTGTTTGCCAAAAAGTGGGGTCTTGCGCCGCTTCCTGAAACGCCAGCACCAAGGCCGGGTCAAACCACTTGCCGCTGCGCTGCCTGACTTCGGTCACACAAGCCTCGGGGCCGCTGGAGGTGTTGTGCACGTCCACCACCTGCGCCATGAGCGCAATACGCGCCTGGATCGCAATGGCGTTGCCTTTGAGTGCCAAGGGGCGGCCACTGCCGTCCCAGTGCTCGTCCAGCGCGTGCACACCGTTGGCCACCGCCTCAGGGAAACGCAGTTGGCGGGCAATGTCGGCACCACGGGTGCAACGCGTCAGAATCAATTCTTGGGCGATGGCGTCGCCGCCCTTGAGAATGCCGCCCATCGCCATGAGCCGCGCCATGACGCCGGTGCCCGGCCCGGTGTTGCGCAGCACAAAGCGCAGCACCTGCGGCAGACTGCCATCGACCCACTTGAAGTCGCGTTTGAAGCTCAGGTCATCGGTAACGTACAGCTCACAAATGCGCGCCGCGTTGCTGGAGCAACCCAGGTCTTTGAGCAGCAACGTGTAGTACAGCGTCCACAGCTCGTCAGGTGGCAGTCCAAAGTTTTGGCCAATGCGCATGCCAATCCAGCAGCAGCGCACGCAATGCCCCTCGGGCTGGCCTTCGGTGATGTCCAGCGCATGGCTGAGCGCACCCATGAGTTCGGAGAGTTTCAGAGATGACATGCACAGACCCCTTAACGCTGGGTAGTAGAAGAAAAGTGTAACTGCTCACCCCAATTTCATGCAGCACAACACGATTCAGCCGAAACAAGGCTGAGGCGTTGCGCCCTTGAATGCGGCTACAAGTGACTCTAAGACGTTTGCCCCTTGCTTGTGCATAGTCGCGCAATACGCGCGAATGACGCCATAGGTCTGCGCCCCTGGCAACGTGCGAAACCAGCCAGAGACTTTCTGCTTCACCTGGGGCATGCGCACGGTTTGCTCAGCCAGGTTGTTGGTAAACGGCACATCAGGCTGGGTCATGAAACGCCAGACATCATCCCTGTCGTCGCGCAGTCGGCCAATCAGGTTGGTGGCCTTGCTTTGCTTTGCTTAGCTCGGCTCGGCTCGGCTCGGCCTCGCTAGCCAGTTGCGCGCAGCACTGGGTTTTGCGTTTGCGTTTGTGCTTGTGCTTGTGCTTGTGCTTGTGCTTGTGCTTGTGCTTGTGCTTGCGCTTGCGCTTGCGCCAGAATGGCTTCATACAGGTCACGCAGTTCACGCACTTGGGCTTGATATATGCCTGTGTGGCCTTTTTTGTCCGCCTGTTGGCTTTTTACCAGCAACCCGCAATGACTTCGGTGCGGGTTTGCTTAAACCGTCGCTGCAGGGTGGCTTGCTGGAGTTAACGCAAGTACACGCGCGGGGCGACCTTGAGCAGGTGTGAATAATGCTACATTTTATATAGCGTCAAGCCTTTTATTTATATGGACTATAGGCGGTTTTTGTTATGAATCAGTGTCGCGATTGCCCTGCATCACCCGTGCGACACACCAAACAGTTACATTGCGGCCATGCTCAACGACCCGACCACGCCTGTGAACACCACCCCCGCTGCTTTGTCTAACCGTTCAGACAACCCGGACGCCCCGCGCTGGGCCACACTCACGGTGGCAACGGCCAATGTGCTCAATTTGGCGCTGCCTGGACGCACGTTTTACAACAACCAAAACCCCTACAGCGACAACGAGTTCAACCGCAAAGTGGAGTGGCTGGGCCAACGTATCAAGGTGCTCAATGCCGATGTGCTGACGGTGCAAGAGGTGTGGGACGAATCAGCCCTGCGCAGCGCCGTGGCGCGCAGCGGCCTGCGCTACGACGTGCTCCAAGTGCCCGGCGCGGAGAACGGCCCTGGCCAGATCGGTGCGCAGGGCACGCCGCGTGTGGGTCTGATCACCCGGCTGGCGCTGGAATCGATCGAGTCCCTGCTCGACTTTCCAGCCGTCGCCCACGTTCAGGTTCCCGGCATGGGCCTGTACACACGCTTTGAGCGCCCGCCACTGCTGGCGGTGCTGCGCATGAAACATGGGCAGCCAGTGGCAGTGATCACGGCACACCTGAAATCCAAACGCCCCAAGTTGCTGCAAGATGCCAATGGCCACCCCACGGAAGACGCTGACGACCCTGCCGTGCAAGCGCTGGGCACGCTGCGCTCACTCATTATTCGCGGGGCTGAGGCGCTGGCACTGCGGTTGAAGGTGATTGAACTGCTGCACCGCACCCGGCTGCCGCTGGTGGTCATGGGTGACCTCAACGACGGCCCGCACAGCGTCACCACACAGTTGATTGCCGCCACCTCGCAAGTTGCCTACGACCGCGGCGCCCGTGACACAGCACTGTTCAGCGCCTGGGACGCACAGGGCGAGGCCGCACTGCGCCGAGATGTGGCGTATTCCCACATTCACCAGGGCTTCCCCGAAGTGCTTGATCAGGTGTTGGTGAGCGAAGAGTTTGTGCCTACCAGCCGGGCCGCTTTAGGCGATGTGCGCCGGGTCGAGGTGTTTAATGACCACCTGCACGAAGGCCGCGACCGCAGCCGCAGCGACCACGGCTTTGTGCGCGCACTACTGCGCGTGAGGTTGCCTGCGCCTGAGGGTCTGGCTTAGGCGCACATCGGTTCGATTCACGTGCTGACGGCGCATTGGCCGTTGCTTCCAACTTCTTCCCATCATGACTACACCCATTTTTGACCCCCTTAGCGTGTCTCGCCGCGACGTTCTGACGTTTGCCAGCGCGGGTGCACTTAGCCTGTGCTTGCCCGCCTGCGTAGGCAACCCCGCGATTGGCCCTAGCCATGAGGTGCAGGTGTTTGTTGGCACCACCACCTACCAAAAAAGTGAAGGCATCTACGGCTATCGGCTCAACACCGTCACGGGGGAGTTAACACCTACCCAGGTCACCACGTATCGGGCCAGCCCCAACTTTTTGGCGATCCACCCCAACGCGCGCTACGTGTATGCCGTCGATGAAGTGTTCACAGACAGCGGGCGCAAAAAAAGCAACGGTGTGGTCGCGTTTGCGATGGACCCCGGCACCCGGGCGTTAACCCAGATCAACCGCCAGGAACTGCCCGGTGGCCCCTACCATGTGAGCATGCACCCCTCGGGGCAATGGGTGTTGGCGGCCTGCTATGGCGCAGGCAGTGTGGCACTGCTGTCGGTCATGCCGGACGGCAGTCTGGGACCTGTGCGTGATGTGGTGACCCACACCGGAAGTGGCCCCCACCCCACGCGCCAAACCGCACCCCACCCTCACAGCGTGAAGCCCGACAAAGCCGGACGATTTGCACTGGTGCCAGACCTTGGCACCGACCAGGTGGTGGTCTATCGCATCGACACACAACAAGGCAAACTTGTGCCCAACGGATTTGCCGCCAGCGCACCCGGCGCTGGCCCGCGCCATGTGGCGTTTAGCCCTCAGGGCCACCATGTCTACGTCATCAACGAGTTGCACAACACCGTGACAGTGTTTGACTACGACCCCGGTCTGGGGCATTTGCGCCAGGTGCAAACCCTGTCGACCCTGCCCGCCAGCTACACCGAGCCCAACACTGCAGCAGACATTCATGTGCACCCGTCCGGTAAGTTTGTCTATGGCTCCAACCGGGGGCACGACAGCATCGTCATCTTTGCGGTTGACCCGCGCACGGGCCAACTCACGCTGCAAGGGTTTGAAAGCGTTCAAGGCAAAATGCCGCGCAACTTTGGCATCGACCCCAGTGGTCAATGGATGCTGGTAGCCAACCAGCGCAGCAACAACGTCACCGTGTTCCAGATCGACGCACGAACCGGTGGCTTGCGTTTTACCGGGCAGCAACTGGCCATCAGCCAGCCGGTATGCGTGACCTTCGCGCAAGTCGGTTAAGCCCGTGGGGTGGGCTCAAACCCAGCCCGCCAGTTTCAACCCCAAACCGGTCAAACCGCAGCCAGCAATGACGGTGAACACGCCCAGCTTGTAGCGCAGCAGCGCCAAACCAGCCAGTGCCGTCAGTGCCAGGGCGATCACATCAACTTTCAAGCCAAACAAGCCTCTGGCCCCTGAATCTGTTGCGATGTGCACGATGAAAAACAAAGCAAGACTGGCAATCACGCCGACCACCGCAGCGGTGATGGCTTTCAGTGGTGCCGTAAATTGCAACTTGCCATGGGTGGACTCCACCAACGGGCCACCGGCCAAGATGAAGATGAACGAGGGCAAAAACGTAAACCACGTCACCACCATGGCCGCCAAGGCAGCCCCCAAGAACAGTGCCTGTGGCCCCAAAACTTGCTGACTCCAGCCACCCAAAAAACCCACGAACGCCACCACCATGATCAGCGGGCCCGGGGTGGTTTCGCCCAGCGCCAAGCCGTCCATCATTTGCGTGCCCGTTAGCCAGCCAAAGTGCTCTACCGCGCCTTGGTAGACATAGGGCAGCACCGCATAGGCACCGCCAAAGGTCAGCAATGCCGCCTTGGTGAAGAACCAGCCCATCTGGGTCAGCGTGCCGTGCCTGCCCTGCCACGCCAGCAGCAGCGCCATGGGCAACAGCCACAGCACCAAGCCCACACCCAGAACCCAGGCCAAACGCGCCTTGTTGAACCGTGCGTGCGCAGGCGTTGGGGTGTCGTCATCCAGCACTGCTGGCAACCGCGTGGCAGTGCTCGGCGCAGCGGATGTGCGCCCATGGCCCGCCCCCGCGCTAAACTGACCCGGCACCCAACGCTTGCCCAACCAGCCGGTCAGAGCCGCACCCAAAACCACCCACGGGAAGGGGATTTTCAGCACCGCGATTGCGACAAAACTGCTAGCTGCAATCGCCCACAGAACGGGGGCCACAGACGGTTTTTGTAATGTTTTTGAGGCAATCCGGTGCACCGCATGCAGCACCAGTGCGGCCACCGCAGGCTTGATGCCATACAAAATGCCCGCCACCCACGAGACGTGGCCAAACGCCACATACACCCAGCTCAAACCGATCAAAAGCACAAGCGACGGCAGCACAAACAGCACCCCGGCCACCACGCCACCCCAAGTGCGGTGCAGCAGCCATCCAATATAGGTGGCCAGTTGCTGCGCCTCGGGGCCGGGCAGCAACATGCAGTAATTCAGCGCGTGCATGAATCGGCCCTCAGATATCCAGCGCTTTTCTTCCACCAACTCCCGGTGCATGATGGCAATTTGCCCCGCTGGACCGCCAAAGCTGACGAAGCCCAGTTTCAACCAGAACCTGAACGCAGCCCAAAACGAAACCGACACCGGGGCACAAGGCGGTTCTTGGGGAGGCGCGTTGGACGCGGGACAAGCAACGTTTTTTGGGGTGGTCATGGGGGAACTCTAAAGGGGGTGGCACCAGTTGGCCCAGACTCTGTCATGGCCCCGGTGGGGGTCTAGCGCCGGGGCGTTGGCACCGAGCCAAATTACTCTAGCATAGCCAACTGCTATTTCTGTGACACAACTGGGCTTATGCTACGCGTCACGCTTGCCCCACACCGCTGTGGGAAGCTGCATCTGAAACCCTTTGGAGACCCGTTTTGAACCCGACCCTTGACGCCTTGAACACCCGTTTTACCATTCCCCAGCAGGTGCATTTTGAAGACCAAACCGTCGGCCTGCCCGTGGCCCACATCAGCACCCCACATGGCACCGCGCGGGTGTCACTTTACGGTGGCCATGTGCTGTCTTGGCAACCCGCCGGCCAGCAGCCGGTGATCTGGGTGTCGCCCGCGGCCATCTACGCCACCGGCACGGCTATTCGCGGTGGCGTGCCGGTATGCTGGCCGTGGTTTGGTTCGGTGCCGGGTAAGGTGTCGCACGGTTTTGCGCGCACCTCGGTTTGGCAGGTGCGCGGCACTGACGTGGCCACCGATGGTGTGGCCACGCTGCGCCTGGGTTTGCAAGACGACGCCCACACCCGCACCCTGTGGCCGCATGCCTTTGACCTGGAGTTGGTCGTGACGGTGGGCCCAACCCTCACCCTCGCACTGTCGACCCGCAATACCGGGGACACGCCTTTCACGATCACACAGGCGCTGCACACGTACTTTTGCGTCGGTGACATCGCACAAACTGTGGTGCATGGTCTTGACGGCGGGCAGTACCTAGACAAGCCGCGAGACTTTGCCCAGTTTGCTCAAACCGGCCCGGTCACTTTCAGCGACGAAGTGGATCGCGTGTACATCGACACCACAGGCGACTGCGTGATTGAAGACTCCGCCTTGCAGCGTAGCATCCGCGTTGCAAAATC
>Ga0136636_10002658_pt1 | contig 10656 bp, 7 predicted proteins | sample AntDrymUQ8522106_2_FD_104653 | JGI IMG/M metagenome (GOLD analysis project Ga0136636, IMG submission 104653) | Polar desert sand microbial communities from Dry Valleys, Antarctica - metaG UQ852 (21.06) | ecosystem: Environmental > Terrestrial > Soil > Desert | place: Antarctica: Dry Valley... | reverse complement strand
TGCAGGGCAAGCAGCACCGCCGTCGCTTCAACCGGGGTGGGCGCGTGTCCGTAGTAGTCACGGGCAAAATCAAGAAACGAAAATTCGCCATCGTTTACGCACTCCCAAAGGAAATCCGGTTCAATCTCTTCGGCCAGTGGCGTTGCCTGTTCCAGCAAGGCCCCGGCGGCCGGTTTCTCAAAGCGCAACAATACGGTTGCAGCCTTGATCTTGCTGCGCTTACCGGTCGGCATTTCAACCTGCAACGAACTGTCGTTGTCAGCCAGCATGCTGCCGGCCTTAAAGCCGCCATCTTCTTCAAACAATAGATTCATTTGTTAATTATAACCTAGCGAATTCAATGATTTGCGGCACAAACTGCGCGAAATTCGCAAAGCCGTGGTCGCCGCCTTCGAGTACCGTTTGCCGACAACCGGCGTAAAAATCCTGGGCTTGCCGGTAATCCAGCACTTCGTCGCCCGTTTCGAGCAGCAGCCAGTAACGGCCCGGCGTCGGTCGGCTGACCTGTGCCTGCAACTGTGCGGCATGACTTTCGGTAAAGGTGAAAGGCTCACCGCTATGAAAGTTGGCATGATCACCAACGAATTTTGTCAAATCCAGACGGTCGACCGCAGCAGGGTTGATCAGTACTGCGTTCAGATCGTATTTCTCGGCCAAAAAATTGGCGTAATGACCGCCCAGCGAACTGCCAATCAGCGTCAACGGGCCGGCCGCCGCTTCAATCAAGCGGCTGACGCTGGCCACCGCTTCATCCGGCACCGGCGACAGCTGTGGGCAAATGAAGTGTTCTACCAAGCCGCGCTCGGCCATCGTTTCGCCCAACAGTTGCGACTTCCACGCCGCCGGCGATGAGCAGAAACCGTGCAGATAAATAATCAATGGCGTTTTCAGTGGGCCGCCCACTCAACCCAGCCAAAATGTGCCGTAGTCAGCACAATGATGCCGAAAGCAATGCGATACCAAGCGAAAGGGGTGAAATCGTGACTGGAAATGAAACGCAACAACCAGCGCACGCAAAGGAATGCGGAAACAAAAGCCGAAACAAAGCCAACCACCCACATGCCAATATCGTCAAAACTCAGCAAAGCGCGCTCTTTGTAAAGCTGGTACGCCGTTGCTGCGCTCAACGTCGGGATAGCAAGGAAGAAGGAAAACTCGGTTGCCGCTTTGCGTGACAAGCCAAAAAGCAGGCCGCCGATGATCGTGGCGCCCGAGCGAGAGGTACCTGGAATCAGGGCGAAGGCTTGCGCCAGACCCATTTTGAGCGAATCGAGCACACTCATTTCTTCAACGGTCTGAACGCGGATTTTGTGCTCGCGCTTTTCCGCCCAGAGAATGACGAAGGCGCCAAGAATAAAGGTGGTTGCAACTGCAATCGGGTTGAACAGATTGGCCTTGATGACCTTGCCAAAGAGCAGCCCAAGGATCGCCAGCGGCAAGAAGGCAATAAACAGATTGAGAATGAATTTCTGCGCTGCTTTATCGCTAAAAGCACCGCGCGCCACGATCAGCAGGCGCTCGCGATACTCCCAGACAACCGCCAGAATGGCACCAAACTGAATAACAATTTCAAACAACTTGCCACGATCATCGTTGAAGTTGAGCAGATCGCCGGCCAAAATCAGGTGCCCGGTCGAAGAAATCGGGAGGAATTCAGTCAGCCCCTCGACGATGCCGAGAATGAGCGCTTTCAGAAGAAGATTCGGATCCATGAGAGATGGCCTGCACGTTGGTTAAGTTTGGGGAGGCCGCATTCTACTATCCCGGACAGGTACGCGCCTCGAGATCAGCCAGCCAATGCAAGGCGAACTGGCGCGATTCACCGCACATTTCCAAGGCCGGTTGCAGGCCAGAACAGCAAGCCGGACGTTCCGGGCGACCAAAAATTCGGCAACGAAAATCAGCAGCAAGATGCGAACAAGGCGCACCGGCCGGCTTGTTCAACGAACTAATTGACGGCGCGATGCAACAGGCACCGCAACCGGGACGGCAGGCCATTTTTTCAACCGATTGTGCACAAGACGTGGAACTCATCGCGCCATTGTCGCAGATATGAATTTTGGTGCTTTTTAACAGTTGACCGCAGCACGCTCGAAAGTGGTGCAAAAATCAGATGCATAATTCATTTTTCGTCTGATTCACAACAAAACCAACTCATTCACAGAGCGCACCAATACTGGATATCGCACCAAAATTGGGCAGAAAAATATACTCCAGAAACAATGAAAAAAACCGGCAAATATTCTCCTATAATACGCGCTCTTTCATCCGCAATACAGGCAGCCACGCCATGACACTCCCCTTCGCCCAGACCCGTTCAAACTCCTCAATTGCCCGTATCGGCAGCACACATGGCTACCGCCTAGACGGCGACCTGGCTCACCTCAATGCTGAAGTCGTATGCGACGAAGCGGCGCTGAGTGATCTGGAATGGGCGCTGCAACTTTGGGCCAACGACAGCATCAAGATCGCCGAATTGCCGATTGGCCTGTTGCTGCCGAATGGCAGCGGCCTGATCTGTATCAGCGGTTCAACCACGCTATTACCCCCGGCCGGCAACGGCGAATACAGTCTTTCATTGGCGCTGGTTTCTGCCACAACGGGTGATTTCGACACGCTGGAAGACAGCGCCGCCTTCGTGCAGACCGTCAGCTTCGTCCAACCGCGCGTTCGGGGTGAAGTCACCTGCGAATTCTCCGGCGATGAAATCTGCCTCAAGCTCAACGCCATTGAGAACCCCCGTGCCACCGACAACATCAGCGGCACACTGGCCCTCGAAGTCTGGTCGCTTGATGCGCCTTACACCGGCGGCCTCTGGTCTGGCCAACCGCTGGCCAGTGTTGTGCTCGGCAGTCTGAACGGCCAGAGCGAATGGGCCGACTGCAGCTTTATCACCCACGCCGCGCCTTTGCCGGCCGAGGGTTACCTGACGCTGATGCTGCGCGAATGGACACCGGCCGGCTACGTCACCCGTGACTTCCGTGCGCTGTCGGAGTGCGTTGCTGAGCCTGTCGCAGCCCCGGCCGCCGAAGAAGCCGCCAAGCCCGCTGGCAAAACAAAGAAGGGCGCAGCAAAAGCCAAGAAGGCTCCGGCCGAAGGCAAAGCAGCCAAAGTCAAACCGGCCGCCAAAACAGCAGAAGCCGCCCCGGCCAAACCCGTTGCCGCCAAATCCGCTGCTGTTTCGGTCAACCAGGCCAGCGCCGCCGAACTAACTACCGTTAAAGGTTTGAGCGCCAGTTTGGCCAAGGCCATCATCGCCGGCCGTCCTTACGCAACATTAGACGAACTGACCCAGGCCAAGGGCATGGGCCCGAAGCTGCTCGCCAAGGTACTCGGCGACCTGACGGTTTAAGCCAAAAGGGAACAATTCATCACCCTGCACCAGCTGGATGATGAATTAATTGACTAGACTAATGACATGGGGCTGCCAAACAGCCCCATTTTCATTCGTAGCGCAGCACTCGCTCGTGTCCAGTTGCGCCACCTGCCGGGTGAGCATCCTCATACCAGATAAATTTTTGCGCATCACGGTCTGAACGGCGGGGCGAATGACCTGGACAGTGGCAAGATGGCTCCTGCAACGCTCCTATTCACGCCATCAGATTCGACCACACTTTGACTCACCACATTTCAGCCCGCTCGTTCCCCCTGTTTGCATCAATAGGGAAATTCTTTCGTCGCTACCGCCGGCCATTGATTGTTCTGTTTTTTTTGCTGCTGCTAAGTGGCGGCTTCTTGGTAGTTCATGAGGTAAAAACCTCGCAGTTCCAAGCTGACTACCTGTCGCATTATGTGGTCGGGCTTGACTACAAAATGGTCGAAGGGGCAAGCAATGCGATCCATTTGCCAACGCACGGGCCGTTCGACCAGCGCATGGGTTATACCGAACTGTCCCGCATCACTGACCGCCTCAGCACTCGCGGTTTTACGGTGCGGCAACAGGCCCACTTTTCTGAAGACCTGATGGATTACACCGGGCGGGGCTATTTTCCACCCTACCAAGAAAAAACGCGGGTCGGGCTCAACCTGACCGATTGTCGCAAGGAAACGCTCTACCAGTTTCGCTACCCCTATCGCGGCTACGTCGACTTTGGCGCGATACCCCCCTCGGTGGCGCAGGCACTGCTTTTCATCGAAAACCGCGACCTGCTTGATGCATCCAGAAACACGATGAACCCGGCCGTAGACTGGGTGCGCTTTACTCGCGCCGTTCTCGGGCGACTTGGCCGCGTCGTTAATGAAGACTTCGACGCGCCGGGCGGCAGCACGCTGGCCACCCAGATCGAGAAGTATCGCCACTCGCCGGACGGGGTAACCAAAAACGTCCACGAAAAACTGCGCCAGATGCTATCGGCCAGCGTCCGCGCTTATCAAGATGGCACCGAGACACTGCCAGCGCGCCAACGCATCTTGCTCGATTACCTCAACACCGTGCCATTGTCGGCTGCGCCGGGGTACGGTGAGGTTAACGGCTTGGGCGATGGACTATGGGTCTGGTTCGCCGCGGATTTTGATCAGGCCAATACACTCCTTGCCGCGCCCGATGGCCAAGGCGAAAAGCTGGCAGCTCAAGGCCGTGCCCTGCACCAAGTGGTCGCCCTGATGATTGCGCACCGCCGCCCGTCCTTCTATTTATTCAGTAACGGCCGAGAGGAACTCGAACGCCTGTCGCGCAGCCATGTGCGCTTGCTGGCCGAAAATGGCCTGATCAGCCCTGCCTTGCGCGATGCAGCACTGGCTGAAACGCTGAAATTCCGCGATCTGCGCGGCAATCCCGCCCTGTTGCCGAAAGATGTCAGCAAGGGGACAACAACCATCCGTAACCGCTTGGCCGGCATGTTTGGTGCAACTTTGTATGAGCTCGACCGTTTTGATCTCGATGCCTCAACGACCCTGAACGGGGCCTTACAGGAGGAAGTCAGCAAATTTCTTGGACAGCTGGATGAGCCCGACTTTGCCAAATCTCAAGGGCTACTTGGCGAGCGCATGCTGAACCCAGCCAAGCTCGGCTTGGTGCGTTACAGCTTCAATCTGGTTGAAAGCACGCCGGATGGTAATCGTGTCCGCGTGCAGACCGACACCACCGATCAGCCGCTCGATATCAATGAAGGCAGCAAGCTGGAACTCGGTTCAACCGCCAAGCTGCGCGTGCTGGCCGCCTACCTGGAAATCATTGCCGAACTGCACCAGCGTTTTGCCGAACAATCGCCGGCGGAACTGCGCAGCTTAAAGGTTGAACAACGCGACCGCTTGACCCAATGGGCCATCGAATATCTGACTACCGCCAAGGAGCGCAGTCTGGAGGCGATGCTGCACGCAGCATTGGAGCGGAAGTATTCGGCCAGTCCCGGAGAAAGCTTCTTTACCGGTGGCGGCATGCACCATTTCAACAACTTCCGCCACGAGGATGATGGCCGCTCGCCGACGGTGCGTGAAGCACTGCAGGGCTCAATCAATCTGGTTTTCGTCCGCCTGATGCGTGATGTGGTTCGCCACACGATGCACCAGATCGAAGACAGCTCGACACAGTTGCTAAAAGATGACAACGACCCGCGACGCCCGGAATATCTGGCGCGTTTCGCCGATCGCGAAGGGCAAGTCTTTCTCCGGCGCTTTTGGCACAAATACCAAGGCAAGCCGCCGGAAGAGATTGTCAACACCCTGCTCGAAGGCTTGCACATCGGCCCGGATCGGTTGGCCGCGATTTTCCGTTATCTGTCACCACAAGCCGCACCCGACGCCCTCGCCGCCTTCCTGCGCACCCACCTTGAAAACCAGACAGTCACTGCCGAGCGCCTGACCAAGCTGTATACCCAAAATGCACCCGAAGCTTACGACCTGCCGGATCGCGGCTACGTTGCCCGCGTGCACCCGCTGGAATTGTGGCTGGTCGGATACCTCTCAGCCAAGCCGGAGGCGAACTGGACGGAAGTAGTACAAGCCAGTGTCGACCAACGGCAGGCGGTGTACCGTTGGTTGTTCCGCACCCGCTTCAAAGGGGCGCAGGATTCCCGCATCTACACCATGCTGGAAGTCGAAGCCTTTCTCGACATTCATCGGCGCTGGGCTCGACTCGGTTATCCATTTGGCCACCTTGTCCCATCACTCGCCACCGCCCTGGGCAGTTCCGGCGACCGCCCGGCCGCGCTGGCTGACCTGATGGGGATCATCGTCAATGACGGCATTCGCCAGTCGACAGAACGAATCGACCGGCTCGACTTTGCCGCCGGCACACCCTATGCAACAAACTTCGCCAAAACCCCGGGCGAAGGCGAGCGCGTTATGGCGCCGGAAGTCGCCACCGCCCTGCGTGGCGCCCTGTCGGAAGTGGTCGAGGGCGGCACCGCCCGTCGTCTATCCGGCGCGTTCAAACTTGCCGACGGCACGGCGCTAACCGTGGGTGGCAAGACAGGCACCGGCGACAACCGCATTGTCATCGGCCGTGGCAGCACCCGCGGCGTCGCCCAGAATCGCACCGCCACCTTCGTCTTCTATATCGGCCCCCGCCATTTCGGCACACTGACAGCCTACGTCATTGGCCCGGAGGCGGGCAATTACCGCTTTACCTCAGCCCTGCCGGTACAAATTTTGAAGTCGATGGGCCCGGTACTGCTGCCATATCTGGAACCTGAAGCGGTGGGCAAATGTGCTTCAAGCTCAATTCAAGGATCACCCCCAAAAACGGATACTGGCAGCGAATAAAACGGGCGATTCAAGGTTCGCACTTGATTGCTACGGTCGACCGGAAAAATCGCCCATTTTCCCGGTCGACCCTAGGGCCAGCCGCTGATTCTATGGTCGTAGCATTCGCCCAAAAGCAAAAAGGCGGCTGATCCAGCCGCCTTTTTGCTTGTTCTGATGCCTTAAAACGGTTTGGACCTTGCTGCAAACCTCAGCCCGGGGTAACCCTTGCTGGGAGACAAACCCTCATCTCTTGCCATGGGACAAAAAGAGGCGTAATTTCCGCATCCTATACCAGAACAAGAGGGCGCTATGAACACAGTACTGCACACCGGCCCCGATACCGACCTCGCCACCCGCTATCTCGCCAACGCCCTGCGCTTCCATACACAAGCCGTAATTGCCGCCCACCTCGGCGTCACCGCCCGCGCCGTGCGCCACTGGATCGCCAAACAGGAAATACCGCAACACTACGTTTTCGGCCTGCAACGACTGTTGCCGCTGGAACTGCCGCTGGAAAACAACGCCCCGTTCACCTTCATTGATCTCTTCGCCGGCATTGGCGGCATCCGCATGGCTTTTGAAGAACTCGGTGGGCAATGCCTATTCACCAGCGAATGGGACAGCTACGCCCAGAAGACCTACGCCGAAAACTTCCCCGGTGGCCACACCATCAATGGCGACATCACTCAGATCGACGCCCGCGACATCCCCAACCACGACCTGCTGCTTGGCGGATTTCCCTGCCAACCCTTCTCGATAGCCGGTGTCTCGAAGAAAAATGCCCTCGGCCGCGCCCATGGCTTTGCCGATGAAACGCAAGGCACGCTGTTTTTCGACGTCTGCCGCATCATCGAAACCAAGCAACCACGCGCCTTTCTGCTCGAAAACGTCAAAAACTTGATGTCGCGTGACAAGGGCCGCACCTTCGACGTCATCAAACGCTCGCTCGACGACCTCGGCTACGACATCCACACCCGCATCATCGACGGCGCCCATTTCGTGCCGCAACACCGCGAACGCATCCTGATCATCGGCTTCCGCAAGGCCGACCGCATCACCTTTGACTGGAACGCCCAGCCGCTCCCCGCCAAAGGCCGCCACACCATCGCCGACATCCTGCACCGGACGGATGGCAGTGAACCCAAGCTAGCATGGGATGGCGAGCGGTTCTACCAGCACACCAGCGGGCAGGTCGATCCCAAATACACCCTGACCGACAAACTCTGGACCTACCTGCAAGGCTACGCCGCCAAACACAAAGCCGCCGGCAATGGCTTTGGCTTCGGGCTGGTATATCCGGAGAGCGTTTCCCGCACCCTGTCCGCCCGCTACTACAAGGACGGCTCGGAGATTCTGGTTTATCAGGGCGAAGGAAAAAACCCGCGCCGCCTGACGCCACGAGAATGCGCGCGGCTGATGGGGTTTCCGGATACTTTCAAGATTTCAGTGTCAGATACGCAAGCCTATCGCCTACTGGCAAATGCCGCTGTCGTGCCGATGATCGCTTTAGCGGCTAAACTCATGGCTCCATCATTAACACCAAAGGAGCCGGCAGCAACCACCTCGGTTGTGCTGCCCGAAAAAATTATGAGTTCTGGCCGCTGGACTAAAGATCAACTCAAGCTCGCTTTCCACTTGTATTGCCAACTGCCATTCGGCAAGTTGCATTCAAAAAATCCGGAAATCATTGAGTTGGCAAAGATAATCGGTAGATCTTCCGGAGCGCTTGCAATGAAACTGGGAAATTTCTCCAGTCTCGACCCGGCGATTACCAGCACCGGCCGCAAAGGCCTTGATGGTGCTTCAGATCTCGACCGTGAAATCTGGGCCGACTTCCACGCTGACTGGGAAGGCTTGGCCCTTGAGTGCGCGCAGCTCCGTGCGCAATTTGATCCAACATCTACGGTCGGCCGGGAAAAAGAGGCAAAAACCGACGACTTCCAGATTCCCGATGATTTCACTGGCGAAACCCGCCGTGTCTTCACCGAGCAACGCATAAAACAAAACTTCTTCCGTCGTGCCATTCTCGCCAGTTATCGCGGCCGTTGCTGCATGTCCGGCCTCACCGAACCGCGCTTATTGATTGCCAGCCATATCGTGCCGTGGAGCAAGGACAAGGCAAACCGACTGAACCCGAGCAATGGACTTTGTCTCTCCGCCATCCATGACCGTGCATTCGATCAAGGGTTGATTACGCTAAACGACGACTGGCAGGTTGTTTTGTCAGAGGAACTCCGTAAGCGTGATGAACCCTTCGTTCAGTCTGTTTTTAAGCCATTGGAAGGCCGTGTGATTGAAGTGCCGGAACGTTTTATTCCCGATACTGCATTTATCCAACGCCATCGTGCTGAAGTTTTTCTAGATTACCGCTGAGAGTTTTTATGGCTGAATACAGTATCTTCGACTACATGTATCGCGACGCTAGCAACTACAAGTCTGTGGGTTCATTGCTGCTTAAAGGCCGAGTAACAGAAAAAAAACTCGCCACAATTAACGCCTCCCTCAGCGATGACGAATTTTTCATTGCCGAGCAAGTTGGCATTCCTCCTCTCTATGAAGAGCTTTGGAAATTAAGCAATGGCCCCACTGAGGACGACCACGTTTGGCATACCTTCAATAACTTACGTAAAGCCCACGTGGACGAAATTGTCGGCGAACCTTGGGGAAGCGTGGCTGAATTGGTTGCTCGTTTCAAATTGATAAACTATTGGAGGCAGCGACTTTCACCGCATTGGGATATCTGAATGCCAACCAGCATAGTTTTCCACGAAGACGTGCTCTACGAGTATTTCCGTCCATTCAGGCATCCATCGGCAAGCTTTGGTGATATTTGGTGATATTTGGGGTGGTTATGGGCTTGAAACCTACGGCGACGATTTACAACTCGCTTTCAACTACGACGCCAACCATGTATGGACCGTAGTGGACAGCGGGGATAGCTCCGACGAGTGGATCATCCCTGGCTTTCATAGCGTCAATCGCATTTGCTTTCTGCTGACGGAAGTCGCGCACTTCGATGCGCCCATTGAATTCCGAATCGAACGTGCCCCTCACGCACTGACGCCCATTGGTCTGGCGCGTCGGATTACCACCCTCAAACGAATTCTGAGTGAGAGCGAAGCCAAAGATTAAGCATCACGGCAAATTTGGATTTTGGCCATTTTTTCCGGTTGACCGTAACAATCCCAAAAAACAAAAAGGCGGCTAAATCAGCCGCCTTTTCTTTGCTACGAGCCGCTTGGTGAAGCTCAGACCTTGCTGTAAACCTCAGCCCCGGCCTTCACAAACTCAATCGATTTAACTTCCATCCCCTTCGCCAGCGCCTCTTGCTCGTCGATACCAAGCTTGGCGGCATATTCGCGAACGTCTTGCGTAATCTTCATTGAGCAGAAGTGCGGGCCGCACATGGAACAGAAGTGGGCGACCTTGGCGGATTCTTTGGGGAGCGTTTCGTCGTGGAATTCGCGTGCTTTGTCCGGGTCGAGGCCGAGGTTGAATTGGTCGTCCCAGCGGAACTCGAAACGCGCCTTGGACAATGCGTTGTCGCGAATCTGCGCGCCGGGGTGGCCTTTGGCGAGGTCGGCGGCGTGGGCGGCGAGCTTGTAGGTGATGATGCCGACCTTGACGTCGTCCTTGTCGGGCAGGCCGAGGTGTTCCTTCGGCGTGACGTAGCAGAGCATGGCGGTGCCGTACCAGCCGATCATCGCGGCGCCGATGCCGCTGGTGATGTGGTCGTAGCCCGGCGCGATGTCGGTGGTCAAAGGGCCGAGGGTGTAGAACGGGGCTTCGCTGCACTGGTCGAGTTGCAGATCCATGTTTTCCTTGATCATGTGCATCGGCACATGGCCAGGGCCTTCGATCATGACCTGCACGTCGTGTTTCCAGGCGATCTGGGTCAGTTCGCCGAGGGTCTTGAGTTCGCCGAGTTGCGCTTCGTCATTGGCGTCGTAGATTGAGCCGGGACGCAGGCCG
>Ga0136636_10002657_pt1 | contig 10656 bp, 6 predicted proteins | sample AntDrymUQ8522106_2_FD_104653 | JGI IMG/M metagenome (GOLD analysis project Ga0136636, IMG submission 104653) | Polar desert sand microbial communities from Dry Valleys, Antarctica - metaG UQ852 (21.06) | ecosystem: Environmental > Terrestrial > Soil > Desert | place: Antarctica: Dry Valley... | reverse complement strand
TTCAATAGCCGATAAAAACTCACCTTTACTATTTAAAAGTTTAAGTGCGTTCCATTGTTTTGGATTATGACTAGCTGTTAAAATAATGCCTCCTTGAGCTTTCTCGTTTACAACAGCAATTTCGGTAGTTGGAGTAGTTGCCAAACCAATATTCACCACATCAATGCCTAAACCTTGCAAAGTGCCAATTACAATTCGGTTAACCATATCGCCCGATATACGGGCATCGCGACCAACCACTACTTTTATGCGTGAGTTTGGAAACTGCTGCTTTGCCCACATGCCATAAGCAGTTGAGAACTTCACCAAGTCAACCGGACTAAGTCCGTCACCTGGTTTACCACCAATAGTGCCACGTATCCCTGAAATAGATTTTATAAGTGTCATTTCGTTTATAGTTTTTCTGAAAATGAATTTTAGAGATGCAAATTAAACAAAAACCAATAATAAATCGGTTGTTTTTCCGCATCTTTGCAAATTAAGGTCTAAGACCTATTTATTGTTTTTTGTTTAAGCTGTTTATGAATTAATTAGCTAAATAAAACACGTCATTATTTCCAGCGAAGTACTTACATAAAAGGCATCATGATAGAAAGATTTAACAAAGGTAACGGCAAGATAATTAAAACATCGGCACGCGATAGGAACGAGAAACCATCCGACAAACGAGATGAACAACCATCCGACACTCCAAAGAAAGTAATTCAATATACCAAGGCAGCTCCCAAATACGAGAACACCATGCCTTCGGAGAAAAGTGACAATGGCATTCGCTTAAACCGATACATTGCCAATGCTGGAATTTGTAGTCGCCGCGAAGCCGATAAACACATCGAGGCTGGCGAGATAACTGTTAACGGAAAAATCGTTACGGAAATGGGAACTTTGGTTTCGAAATTCGATGATGTACAATATCTTGGCAAAAAATTATCCATCGAACAACTGGTTTATGTTTTACTAAACAAACCAAAAGATACCGTGACCACACTTAAAGACCCCAATGCCGAAAGAACCGTAATGGATTTAGTTGCCAATGCGTGCGATGAGCGTATTTATCCGGTGGGTCGTTTAGATAAAAACACAACCGGCGTGTTACTTTTAACCAACGATGGCGATTTAACCAAAAAGTTAACTCATCCAAAATTCAACGTAAAGAAAATATATCACGCCTTTTTAGATAAAAATGTAACCAAAGACCATTTACAACAAATTTACGAAGGTGTTGAACTGGAGGATGGCGCTATTAAAGCCGATGAGATTAGTTACGTGGACGATAATAAAGATCAAGTAGGCATTGAAATTCACTCGGGAAAAAACCGCATTGTGCGTCGTATTTTCGAACACTTTGGCTACCGAGTTGAAAAGCTCGACCGGGTGTACTTTGCCGGATTAACAAAAAAACACCTTCCCCGCGGAAAATGGCGCTATTTAGATGAGAAAGAGATTAAATACTTAAAAGCAGGAATGCTTAAATAAGGTCTAAGACTTATTTATTGTTTTTCGGGAGCGCTGTCTATCAGTCAATTAACTACATATAACACAACATTATTTACAACAAAGTACTTAGATATTAAAGAGGGATTTGCGTCCCTCTTTTTTTAACTTAACTTTTCACCTAATTCCTCAACCGAGGCTAACCATTTCTCTCTTGAAGATAAGCAAGAGGATTTAACCGGGCTAAAAGAGGTTATTTTCACCGGCTTTACACCACAAAACTCTAACACTGCTTTTTTCATGGCATTGTGTCCCGGACTGCGATAAACCAACCAATAATACCATTTTGGCGAATCCATTGTCACAATTAGTCGAGCACTTTTCCCCGTTAAAAGCTTATCCCAAAACACTGAATTTTCGCGGTATTTAAAGGTGAAATCTGGAAGAAAAACCCTGTCGATAAAACCTTTTAAAAGAGCAGGATAAGTACCCCACCATGTAGGATAGACAAATACCAAATGATCGGCATTAAGCAAATCGGCTTGAGCACTTTGCAAATCAGGCTCAAGTTCAGTACGCTTACGATAACCATAGGCGAGATTTAGCGAAAAAGTTAAATCAGCTAAATGAATAACCCTACATGTTGCACCAACCTTATCAGCACCCATTTTATATCGCATCGCTAAGTCATAACAAAGACTTTCTTTATCAGGATGCCCATTAATAACAAGAATTATTTTTGACTCATTCATTCGGTTGCAATTTTTTAGCAAATTAGTAATTTTCAAAAAGATGAACAACATGAATTCATAACAAAAGACACAGAAGCTATTCTGATTAATTTCAAAATCTCTCCTGTTTCGGAACAAACAAAATTATTGCATGTTGATGAACAATAACAACCGATTCATTATCTTCATTGACATTTTCAAATCAAAGATCGATTCCCATGAGGCATTTTTCAATTATCGCCTTTATCATTTTTACAATTCTGCCTCAAGCCAATGGTCAAAAAACGGTTCGTGGGAATGTAGTTGATTGTCTAACAAAACAGCCCATTGCATTTGCCAACATAATTTATCCACACCAATTAGGTGGAACTATTTCAAATTTAGATGGAAGCTTTTCTCTCGATGGTCGATTAGAAACTGACTCCGTATTAATAACTTGTTTGGGATACAAATCCATTACAACAACCAAATATCTTTTAGAACGCAATCGCACCATTTGTTTATCTCCCGAAACAATTGCCCTATCGGAAGTAACGGTAAAACCCGAAAACAACCAAGCCATAGATATTATTAAAAAAGCTATTCAGAACATTCCATTAAATAATCCCGATGCATCATTAAATTACGAATGCAACATTTACAACAAGATGACTTTTCGGTTTGATTTACCCGAAAATGCTTCAACACCTGATTCGAATGTTCAAGATTCGAATCAAAACATCAATATAAAAGACTTACTATTGATTGAATCCGTAGCAACAAAGAGGCATAGAGCCCCCGATGAAACCAACGAAAGTGTCATATATGGCCGAGTGAGTGGATTCGAAAACCCAGCACTATCGGTAATTCCATCACAATTACAGCCATTTTCTTTTTATCAAAAAACACTTAAAATTTTAGACACCGAATATTTAAATCCACTATCGAAAGATGGATTAGATTATTATAATTACTTACTTGAAGACACGATTGCCACACTAAATGCCGACACGCTTTATTACATATCGTTCTCGCCTAAACCCTCAGCAAATATTCAAGCCATTACAGGATCGTTTCACATATCGTCAAATGGTTATGCACTAAAAACTGTATCTGCCCATAGCTCCGAAACAGACGCTCAAATATCGCTTTCTATTAAACAAAAATACAATCAAGTCGATGGTCATTGGTTTCCAATAGAAATGGAAAGCGAACTCATACTTATGCCCAATAGCCTTAAAACAAAAACCATTTATCCCTTAATTGGTAAGGGGAAAAGTTATGTAAGTGCGATTGTATTTAATCCAACCTTTAAAAAAGATGCTTTTTCGGAAATTACGTTTAAAGATGAAACTCAAAAATCGACAAACTCAGATATCAAAACCTATCGATACGTTCCCTTAACGGCCAAGGATTCACTAACCTATCGTTACATCGATAGCATTGGAAGAGCAAATAGATACGACAAACTACTCGAACTGCAAAAAAGCTTGGCAGAAGGCTATATCGCAATTGGCATTTTGGATATGGATATTCGAAAAATAATAGGCTACAACAGCTTTGAAGGACTAAAATTGGGAATGGGATTGTGGACTAACGATAAGGTTTCGAAACTATATTCGTTGGGTGGATATTCGACCTATGGATTCAGTCAAAACCGAATTGGATATGGCGGAGGAATTAAGTTAAACCTAAAACCATCGCACGAAACCACTTTAATGGCTTTATATAAAAATGATTTTGAAGGATCAGGAAATATTGTTTTTCACGAAGGATTCGAAAAAAAAAGTTTAGAATCATTAAAAAACAATCTGTTTGAGTGCATGGCTTTAAAAACCAGCATTGAAGGATCGCTCAGCACCCGAATGCTGAAATACTTCAAACTAAGTGCATGGGTCAATCAATCGAAAACCAATCCATTTAATGCATTTCCTTTTCAACGAGGTTCGGAAATCGAAAACAATTATGAGCTAACCAAAATTGGCATAAAGCTCAAATGGCAAAATAAAGAAACCATCTCGCAAACCTACTTGGGTACTTTTCCAAACCCATCGAAATGGCCAAAAGTATGGCTTAATCTATCAACCGGAAAAGGATCGACTTATAACTTTTCAGGTATAGAAACACAGGTTCAGCAATCGTTTTATTTCAAACCATCGCAAGAGAGCAAGTATCGAATAGTAGCCGGAAACCGATGGGGAAACATGCCCGATGGAGAACTTTACAGCTATTTTGGCAGTTACAGACTTCCCGGAATTGATGTGCCATTTACGTTTAACACCATGCGGACTAACGAATTTGCCATGAATCGATTTACAGCCATTTTCTTATCTCACAACATACCGCTTCGAATCAATCGCGAGGGAAAATTCAAACCCGAACTACTATTCTCATCATCAGCCATTTGGGGTGATGCCTTCCAATCAAACATTAGCTCCATACCCAAAGGATATTACGAATCGGGCGTAAACCTGAATAATATTTTTACCCAGTTTATTTTTAAATATGGTATTGGTGTTTTTTATCGATATGGCGCCTATGCTTTCGAAAAACCCATCGATAATTTAAGCATTAAACTGGCCTTGCAATTGGAATTTAAATAGTCTTTGCAAGAAAACTCCAAATACTGCGTTATTCTCATTTTGAAAACAGTCATTCACAAAATGCTCAGCGAATTATTTGTTTATATCATCATGCACATCAATCGCCACCGGTAAAACCTTGGGTGTCGAAATAAGCGAGGCCAAAACCGCAGCGGCCAAAACGCCCACAATCACTAATAACGACGCAATAATAGGAATAAGGTAGTAACCCGAAATTGACATCTTAATACCTACAAATACTAAAATAACAGCTAAACCATATTTCAAAAAACTAAAATATTGCATCATTCCCGAAAGAGCAAAATAGAGTGATCGCAAACCCAAAATGGCAAAGACATTGCTGGTGTAAATAATAAACGCATCATCGGTAATGGCCAAAATGGCAGGAATAGAATCGACCGCAAAAATCAGATCGGTAAACTCAACCACTACCAAAACCAAGGCCAATGGAGTAGCTACTAACTTACCGGCCTGACGGATAAAAAACTTGCTTCCTTCCATTTTATCGGTTACCGGAAAAAATCGCTTAAAGAGCTTCACCACAGCATTATTCTCAGGATCCATGGGCTTATCTTCCTGAAAAGCCATATGTATACCAGTGTAAATTAAGAACACACCAAAAACATAAATAATCCAATGGAAATTATGAATGAGCGTTACGCCGGCGGCAATAAACAGCGCACGCATAACCAATGCGCCCAACACGCCCCAAAATAGTATTTTGTGTTGATGCTCGGGTTTAATATTAAAAAACCCAAATACCATGATAAAAACAAAGAGGTTATCTACGCTCAATGCCTTTTCAATGACATATCCGGTTAAAAACTGAAAAGCTTTTTGGCTGCCTAAATTTATGTAAATCAATAAATTAAACAGCATTGCCAACCCAATCCACACACCACTCCAAATAAGTGCTTCCTTTATTGACACACTGTGTGCCTTGCGGTTAAAAACGCCCAAATCGAGCGCAAGCATAAAAAAGATGAAGGCAAAAAACCCAATCCAACCATAGATACTTTCCATACACAAAACTCATTGAATTATGGCCGCAAAGGTAATTAAATAAACCTCGCAACGAAGTGATTCAAAAGCATTGCCACAAATTTATTTTGACAAAAACGTTACATAAAATGGCGTTCGAACTATTTATTTAAGATGAGAAAAAAGATAGATGATAAGCATCAAACCAGCGAGTCCTGCATAACTCTCCCAGCGAGCATAATCTAATGGCATTTAAACAGTTAATTAAAGATAGCTCAAAACTTCAAAATTAATCATTAACTAATCGAAAAAAACGCCTCTAATCGTTACAAATCTGTAAAATTTGATTAATTTATAGTCGTAATTTTTGATTAAAAACTAATCTTTACCTAGGAGAGAGAAGAAGATATTTAGATAAAAAGACTGATAGAAAAGATGAGCCTACCAATCTCATCTATCTGTCTAAAAATTTTCCTATCTCACTTCTTGCATCTTGATACTTGATACTAAAAATCTCAATACTATAACAGAACAATGACCGATCGCACAATTGCCCACATGGATCTCGACACCTTTTTTGTGTCGGTAGAGCGGCTGCAAAACAGCAAGCTCAACAACCTGCCCGTAATCATTGGGGGCATGAGCGATCGGGGTGTGGTGGCCGGATGCAGCTACGAAGCGCGTCGCTTTGGTGCTCACTCGGCAATGCCTATGAAAATGGCTCGTCAGCTCTGCTCCGATGCTGTATTTATTCGTGGCGATATGGATTTGTACAGCAAATACTCGAATATGGTAACCGATATTATTGCCGAACGGTCGCCGGTGTACGAGAAAGCCTCCATTGATGAGCACTACATGGATTTGACCGGCATGGATCGATTTTATGGCTGTCAAACATGGGCGCACGAACTGCGCAGCACCATTATTCGCGAAACAGGATTGCCCATATCATATGGCCTATCGGTCAACAAAACCGTATCGAAAATTGCCACCGGCGAGGCTAAGCCCAATGGCGAACGACAAGTAATTGCTCCCGAAGTACAACCCTTTTTAAATCCGCTGTCGATACGTAAAATCCCTGGCATTGGCGCCAAAACCTTCCACCTACTTCGCTCAATGGGTATTGTAAACATACAAACCCTTAGCTTGGTTCCACCCGATATGATGGAGCGCGTGCTAGGAAAAAACGGCATCGACATATGGCGCAAAGCCAATGGCATCGACCACACTCCCATCGAACCCTACAGCGAACAAAAATCGATGAGCGCCGAACGCACCTTCGAAACCGATACCACTGACCTGCGCTACCTGAACGAGCTGATTATTCATATGTGCGAAAAACTGGCGTTCGAACTGCGCACGCAACAAAAGCTAACGGCCTGCATCACCGTTAAAATTCGCTACTCGAACTACGACACGCACACACTTCAAAAACGCATTACCTACACCTCGTTCGACCACACCCTCATTGAAGTGGCTCAAGAACTTTTCAAACGCCTCTACACACGGCGCATGTTGGTTCGACTACTGGGAATACGCCTAAGCAGTTTAATTACGGGCAACCAACAACTCAACCTATTTGAAGATACACCCGAACAAATAAATCTTTACATGGCCATGGATCGCATTCGCAAAAAATTTGGCAAGCACAGCGTGGGACGAGCAGCCGGCATGGGGTAAGAGAGAGAGGAAGAGTTTTAAAATAGAAGATAAACAGATTGCTCTTTTCTATCTGTCTAAAACTCTCCCCATCTTCCTCTCTTCCTCTCTTCTTACCCTTCTCATTAACCATGTTCATAAACTGCCACTCATATTACAGCTTACGCTACGGAACGCTATCGCCCGATGAACTGGTAAAACAAGCAGCGGCATTAAGTATTGATGCGCTGGTTCTCACCGATATCAACAACAGCTCGGGGGTGTTCGATTTTGTGAAAGCCTGCCGCACCTACGAAATAACGCCGTTGGTTGGTATGGAATTCCGACAGAATAATCGACTACTCTACATTGCCATTGCCAAAAATAACGAAGGGTTCAGAGAGATAAATGCCTTTCGCACACATCACAATCTCAATGAAACACCAATCCCATCAACGCCTCCTGCATTTAATCAGGTTTACATCGTCTATCCGTTTGGCAGTAGCAAAGAAGTGCGTCAACTGGCCGAAAACGAGTTTATCGGCATTCGCCACATGCAGCTCAACAAACTCATCTCATCAACCCTTCGCTATCAACAAAACAAACTGGTGGTTTGGCAACCGGTAACTGTGGCCAATGCTGCCGATGCCGAACTGCACCGCCACCTTCGGGCTATCGATCACAACTGCTTGCTTAGCCAGCTGCCATCAACCGAAACGGGTTGCGAAAACGATCTGCTCATGCTCCCATCGGAACTCATCAAACAATACGAACACTACCACCAAATAGTCGAAACAACTCAAAACCTGCTCAAACACTGCTCGTCCGACTTCGACTTTAATACCGTTAAAAACAAAAAAACATATACCACCAGCCGTTCCGATGATAAAAACCTGCTAGCCAAACTGGCACTCGACGGCATGGCGTACCGCTATGGACTGCAAAACGCAGAAGCTCGGCAGCGCATCGAAAAAGAGCTAAAAATAATCAATCAGCTTGGATTTGCCGCCTACTTCCTCATCACAGCCGATATGATTCGCTACTCCATGTCGAAAGGGTTTTACCATGTGGGGCGAGGCAGCGGCGCCAACAGCATTGTGGCTTACTGCCTGAAAATTACCGACGTCGATCCCATTGAACTGAACCTCTATTTCGAGCGATTCCTCAACCCCAAACGCACCTCGCCGCCCGACTTCGATATCGACTATTCGTGGAGAGAGCGCGATCAAGTACAGGCGTATCTTTTTAAACGATATGGCCGCGAACACACCGCATTACTCGGTGCTACATCAACTTTTCAGGGAAAATCGATCCTTCGCGAACTGGGGAAAGTATATGGCCTGCCTAAAGAGGAGATCGACCAATTGGAACAAACCACCGGACAGCCAATCACCGATCCACTGATTCAAAACATTGTGCGAATCGGGCAGTCGCTCTCCGACTTCCCAAATATTCGCTCCATTCATGCAGGAGGCATCCTCATTTCCGAAGAACCCATTACGTGCTACACCTCGCTCGACTTGCCACCCAAAGGATTTCCCACCACGCAGTTCGATATGTATGTGGCCGAAGACATTGGGTTCGAAAAGCTCGATGTGCTCTCGCAACGCGGCATTGGGCACATTAAAGAGTGCGTTGAAATCGTACTTCAAAACAGAGGCATCACGCTCGATGTTCATCAGGTCACCAAATTTAAAACCGACCCACATATTCAGGAACAATTGCGAAAGGGCGAGACCAACGGCTGCTTTTACATCGAGAGTCCTGCCATGCGAGGCTTGCTGAAAAAACTCCAGTGCGACAATTACATAACGCTGGTAGCAGCCAGTTCCATTATTCGTCCCGGAGTAGCCCGTTCGGGCATGATGCGCCAATACATCCAACGGTTTCATAACCCCACCGGATTTAGCTACCTCCATCCAATTATGAAAGAGCAACTCGAAGAGACCTACGGCGTGATGGTTTATCAGGAAGATGTTATAAAAGTGTGTCATCACTTTGCAGGGCTCGATTTGGCCGATGCCGATGTACTACGACGTGCCATGAGTGGTAAATTCCGCTCAAAATCAGAGTTTCAGCGCATTGTAGATAAATTCTTTAGTAACTGCAAACAAAAAGGCTACCCCGAAGCACTCACTCAAGAGGTATGGCGACAAATCGAATCGTTTGCTGGCTACTCGTTTTCCAAGGCGCACTCAGCCTCGTACGCTGTTGAGAGCTTTCAAAGTCTATACCTTAAAAGCTACTTTCCACTTGAATTTATGGTGGCGGTTATTAATAATTTCGGAGGTTTTTATCAAACATGGGTTTATGTGCACGAGGCAAAACGATGGGGGGCAACCATTCACGTGCCATGCGTCAACCACAGCATCAACCTAACCTCTATTGCCGGAACCGACATTTATCTAGGCTTTATTCATCTGCAAAACCTCGATGCCAAAACAGCTAACACACTTGTTAATGAACGAACACGTAATGGTTTATACACGTCGCTCAACGACTTTATGACTCGCACCACCATTGGTCGCGAACAGCTTATATTACTCATTCGCATTGGCGCACTCAGGTTCACAAACAAATCGAAACCTGAGCTACTTTGGGAAGTGCACATGTTGCTAACTAAAGATAAATCGGCCGTTCCATCACCAACCCTATTCAAGCAGACGAGCAAACACTACCAACTGCCACCTTTAACCCGACTACAAATCGAAGATGCCTATGATGACATTGAACTGCTAGGCTTTCCGGTCACACTCTCCCACTTCGATATGCTGGAGACTACGTTCCGAGGCGGACTAACCTCCAACGAGCTCATCAATCATGTGGGCAAACGCGTGCGCATGATTGGACAACTGGTGACAATTAAGTATGTGCGAACAGTTAAAAAAGAGACCATGCACTTTGCCACTTTCGTGGATACACAAGGGGAGTTTTTCGACACCACGCACTTTCCTCTGTCATTAAAGGCTTATCCGTTTAAAGGCTATGGCGCCTATTTAATTATGGGACGAATTGTACAAGAGTTTGGCTACCCATCTATTGAAGTGGAAAAAATGGCCAAAATGCCGGTTATGCCCGACCCGAGGGGAAGTTAGTTTTAAAGAGTTTAGGAGTTTAGGGTGGGGTGAATTTCGATAACCGTGGGTGTCAACCCACGGGGAAAATGTAATCGCAAACCTCAGCCCTGAAAGGGTTGAACCCTTTCAGGGCTCAATGTTGTAGTGCCTTTTTCCCGCCGGCTACACCAGCGGTTATCGAGATTAAAGCCTTTCAGGCCTTAACTAAACGAC
>Ga0136636_10002656_pt1 | contig 10660 bp, 10 predicted proteins | sample AntDrymUQ8522106_2_FD_104653 | JGI IMG/M metagenome (GOLD analysis project Ga0136636, IMG submission 104653) | Polar desert sand microbial communities from Dry Valleys, Antarctica - metaG UQ852 (21.06) | ecosystem: Environmental > Terrestrial > Soil > Desert | place: Antarctica: Dry Valley... | reverse complement strand
ATATTCCTGACTACGATTTCTTTTCAGCAATGCTTGCTGTCAGCAAACATTGATCCCCTGATTCTATCTAGTCATCAGTCTTGAGCGAGTGTTGTACTTCAAACTTGAATTGGCATTTGTTATTAAGTAACTAAGCATAATTAAACCCAAAGCCCAAAAAGCTGTAGCGAACGCGCAGTGTTCGCTACAGCTTTTTGGGCTTTAAGGTTTCTTTTGCTTAGTTACTTAGCTATATTATTTAAATATTAAAATCTATTCACTCATGCTAATTCGACTATTTCAAAAGCAAGATAGCGAGCAAATCGCCCATATATTTCATGACACGATCCACGAAATCAATATTCGTGACTATTCCCCTGAGCAGTTAAAGGCTTGGGCTCCCGATGATCTACATATCGATGACTGGGCGATATCTTGCACCAAAAAGTTTACCTATGTTGCTGATGAGTCAGGGAAAATTCTTGGTTTTGGGCAATTAGAAACTGATGGTCATATTGATTGCTTCTTTTGTCACAAAGACTATCAGCGCTGTGGTGTCGGTACAAGGCTGTACCGAGCGATTGAGGCTAAAGCGATCGCGCTAAAAATTAATCGTTTGTTTGTGGAAGTGAGTATTACAGCGCTAGCATTCTTCAAGAGCAGAGGCTTTAGGATTGTTAAAGAACAACAAGTGAGCGTGCGTGGACAAAAACTTACTAATTTTGTAATGGAGAAGTTTCTTGATCAATATTTAGAGAGAACTACTCCTTTTGTGGTGGCAACCTTCTATCATTTTGCAGATTTAAAGGACTACCAAGCTTTGCGATCGCCGATTACTAAATTTTGCAGTCAACATGATATCAAAGGCGTGATTTTGCTAGCTCCAGAAGGAATTAATGCCACGGTTGCAGGCGATCGAATTGGTATTGATGCACTTTTAGAATATCTACAAACAGAACCCAGCTTACAAAATTTGGAACATAAAGAAACCTATTGTGATGTGATTCCCTATCAAAAACTGCGGGTAAGACTTAAAAAAGAATTAGTTAAGTTTGGCATCAATAATATTGATCCCAGTCGCGAAGTTGGCATTTACGTCGAGCCAAAGGATTGGAATCAGTTGATTAGCGATCCCGATGTTTTGGTGATTGATACGCGCAATATTTACGAAGTAGAATTTGGCACTTTTACAGGTGCTGTTAATCCCAATTTAGACTTCTTCCACGAGTTCCCTAGATATGTAGAAGAGAATTTGCGATCGCCTAATTCTGACCAACACAAATTAAAAAAAGTCGCCATGTTCTGCACAGGTGGCATTCGTTGCGAGAAGGCAAGTGCTTATATGTTAGCTCAAGGGTTTGAAGAGGTTTATCATCTTAAGGGTGGCATTCTCAAATATTTAGAAGAAGTTCCTCAAGAAGAAAGCCTCTGGCAAGGTGAATGTTTTGTATTTGATGATCGCATTACGCTCTAATTAAAGGCAGCGCGTTGCGCTGCCTTTAATTAGATTTACACGTCATTCCCAATCCAAATTCTCACTCCCCACATCGCCATTAATAGAATTAGCAAAATAATATCGCGAGGTAAAAACTTGAGTGGATTCCAAACTAGCAAATGGGTGTTAGGACTAGTAAAACCGCGTACTTGCATCGCACTAGCAGTCTGTTCTGCCCGAATAAAAAGGTTGTCAATTAGACGCTCAGTAAGGATTAGCCAAATTTGAGTAGTCCGCTTAAAGCCAAGTTTTTTCCAATTGATTGATCGCGTTCGCATCGCTCTACCAAGATTTTGAACTTCTTCGAGAACTAATGGCACAAATCGCAGCGCAAGGGTCAAGGTCAACACAATCTCAACTACTGGCACTTTAAAAAATTTCAATGGCGAAATAATCGACGCGATCGCGGCGGTAATTTCTTCGGGAGCCGTGACCAGCAAGAATAGAGTCGGCGCATAGAGATAGGTAAAAATCAATGTGCAGACTCGAATTCCTAAATCAAGGGATTTGCGCGTAATTGTGATGTTGCCAGCTTTCCAAATGACATAGCGATAGGGAGTTGGCTGGGGCAGATTGAGCGTTAGTGTCGTTGAGCTTTGAGCTTGCTCAGTATTTTTTGCTATTTCAGGTACAGGGCGGCGCGGCTGAATTGTGACATTAAAGCCATCGGGTGAAATTGAGGCGATCGCCAGAGTCATAAAGGCTAGCAACAACAAAATCCCCATTTGCTGTTTCCAAACCCGCATCGGGATACCAGACGCAAAGGTTAGCAAAATTAGTACTACAGAGATCGCGATCCGCCATAGGTCATTGGCTTGAATGGGACTTAACAAAAAAGTCAGCAAACCAAATAATTTTATGCGCGGATCGAGGCGATGGAGCCATGTGATGGGCTTTTCGAGGTACAGTCCAATGGGTAGCGATCGCAGTATATCCACTATATTTCAATTTTTTTTGTCAAGCTTAATCTTAAACCGAAATCACGCCAACTTTGATGTAGGGACTCAAACCTGTTGTTGCTTCCGCACTAGGATAAGAGAGTTGCGCTACAGCTTTTTGGATTTTAATGTCTATTTTGCCCATCTACTTAATTATGGTGATTTACAAGTTTTTTGCTGTCTGATTAAATAAAATCTTTCGGCTTTCTTCAGTAATTGTTGGTTGACCAGCAAAGGGTTCTGCTTGCTGATAAGCACGAATGACCGCAGGACGTTCGCGAATTCGCTCTAGCCATGCTTTTAGATTGGCGAAATCTTCAATATTTTGTTGTTGACGCTCATGAAGCAGTACCCAAGGATAGCTAGCCATATCAGCGATCGAGTACTCTCCAGCAATATAGTCTTTTCCTTGCAACTGACGATCTAGAACTCCGTAGAGTCGATTTGTCTCTTTGACATAGCGCTCAATTGCATAGGGGATTTTTTCTGGGGCATATTGAGCAAAGTGATGGTTCTGTCCTGCCATTGGACCTAAGCCACCCATTTGCCAGAATAGCCATTCCATTACCACAGTGCGATCGCGTAAACCAGTTGGCAAAAAATTGCCTGTTTTCTCTGCCAGATATTGCAAAATTGCTCCAGACTCAAATACGGATATTGGCTGACCTGCATCTATAGGATTGCGATCGATAATTGCTGGCATCCGATTGTTTGGAGCAATCTTGAGAAAGTCAGACTGAAACTGAGCGCCTACACGAATGTCAATTGGATAAATTTGATATTCTAGTTCCGCTTCTTCTAAAAAGATCGTGATTTTGTGACCATTGGGAGTCGGCCAGTAGTAAAGTTCAATCATTAGTTTAGGAATTAAGCTTACGTGTTTCCTATTCTAGTGTGCCTATTAAGTAGGCAAGCATAATTAAACCCAAAACCCAAGAAGCTGTAGCTCACGCGCAGCGTGCGCTACAGCTTTTTGGCTTTTGGTATGGGTTGTAAATCTCAATAATAAGAATTGCTGAAGTAGTATAATTAACGTACAATATTCATGTAAGGATATTCCAACACCAAACTGGGAAAATCCCTATCAAATCTGTACAAGTTACTTAGGAATCTAAAGTTATGCCTCGTGGTGGGAAGCGTGAAGGAGCAGGTCGTCCAGTAGGTACTGGCAAATATGGCGAGACAACTAAAGCAGTGCGCTTACCAGTTAGCATCGCTAACAAAATTTTAAACGCGCTATCTAATGACAGTGCGATTAGGATTGTTCAAGATTATGACGCATCTAGTAATACAGAGACTAGTGAGCCAACAACTACGGTCGAGTCGATTTTTAGAACCGATTCTCAAACAAAATATCGGATTCCTCTCTATCTAAATCCAATTGCCGCAGGTTTTCCCGTTACTACTGAAGACTATGTAGAAGGGAAAATTGACCTCAATCGTCACCTTATAAAACATCCAGAGTCAACTTTTTTGGTGCGTGTCGCTGGAGAATCGATGAGGGATGCGGGTATCCACCCTAGTGATTTATTAGTAGTTGATCGCGCTATGGAGCCAATCAGTGGCAAGGTGGTAATCGCTGTCGTAAATGGAGAATTGACGGTGAAGCGTTTGCGTAAACATCGCGATAAGTTATGGCTAATGCCTGAAAATCCAGATTTTCAGCCCATAGAGATTGATGAAAATGCTGATTTACATATTTGGGGAGTAGTCACCAATGTAATTCATGCTTTGTAGGATCAAGCGCAAACAAGCCGAATCGGCTTCTTTGCGCTTTTATTATGCCAAAGTACTTAGGCAGTTTCTAGAAAACAAAATACCTATTCTGTAGCGCAGGCAGGATGCCTGCGTCACCATAATGCAAGTGAGACGCTTGTGCTACATGGGGATATTCTTTTCGAGAAATCACCTTACTTATTTTCTTTTAACGTAACTATTAGATTCGGTAAACCTTCGAGTTTTTCCTCAAGTTGCGTTGGTTCAGTCTGAGGCGTAAATATTATTAATCCATTGGGAATGCATTCTACTTCTATGGGAGTATGACCGATAATTTCTCCATCCAAAACTACATTTTGAGGAGGATTAGTGTTGATTTTGAAACTCTTAGCACGTAAGTAGCCGATGTCGGGACGATTAACTGCTTCCCCATTTAAAGCTGAAGTTAATAGCTCGAAGGAAGCCGCGATCGCCGTAGTTTTAGACTTGGTGGACACAATCGTCAAATCTAAAAGTCCATCATCAAAGATCACCCCAGCAACTCCCTGTGCCAAAATCGAGGTGGGCGGAGCCGCGTTAGCGATCGTCAAGGCGGCGGCAGTAACTGTAATTATCTTGTCTTCAGTTTCGATCTCGGCATCAAACTGCTGCATCTTGCCTAACTGATCAATACCAGCCGCAACATAAGCTAACATCCCTAACCAATTTTTAGCTTCTCGTCCTGCATTTTTTACCGTTTCCGCTTCAAAACCAATTCCTGCTAGGAGTAGCATCGGCAGACCATTACAGATTGCTGCATCGACGACGCGAGTATGTCCTGCCAAAATACTTTCACAGGCAGGAGCGATCGCAATTGGCAATCCTAAGGCATTCGCAAATCCATTAGCAGTCCCACGCGAGATGATACCTAGTGGAATGTTTTTACCAATCAAAGCGTCAGCTACTGCTGAGATTGTGCCATCACCGCCTGAAGCAATCAGAGCAGTCACGCCAAGTTGGATCGCTTCTCTTGCTAGCTCTGCGGCGCTAACTTCAGGGGTAGTCATCTGTACATTTAAGGCAATCGCAGGTTCTAGAATTGATCTAATTATTGCTAAGTCTTGCTCAGGATTTCCTTGCCCTGCGACAGGGTTAAAAATCAAACACATAGATTCTGGCTGCATTTTTTCAATCTCGTTCATCAATCTAAAATCAAATGTAGTCATGCAATGTAGTTGTGTCGTAAGGGCTTCGTTCTCGCATCACTAATTCTTGGGTGGGAAGAGAGTACCAAATTAAAACTTTCAATATTTCTTTAGGATTACCGCTTATTTTAGCTTGCATAGCTGTCGCCAGTATAAAAGCCAAAAGAGGGAGGCGGCGCTCCGCGCCGCCTCTCTTTTGGCTTTTGATTTGTCCTGATACGAGTGGCGATAGCTGTAACTAAAAATTAGAGTTAAATCAAGATAAAACAAGTAAGAGCAAGTAATCAAGTCAAATAGCCATTTTAAACCTACTTTTTGCCATTAAATGCCTAGTGACATTTATCAATGATTCAAGTACATTAATCAAAGAGTTTTTGGTATGCCTCTATGAATTGTTTCCACGATGCGTCTGCGCCTGTACTATCTTTGTCTGCTTCTAAGGCTCGTTCATTCGGTATTTCTGAAAACACACATGGAGATACCGCCTCTTCAGAGTTTTTTACAGTATGGCAGATGCTTTGTTCTCGCCTAGATGCCTTTAAACAAAATTCTCCTAATAACTCCTACAACAACTGGCAGGTTAGCTTTTCTAATCCTGTGGCTGTGTCGGACTACATCACCATGCGTTGCTTGCTGACGATTAATGGCATTACCCGTGAGGCGACAGGTAGCGATAAGGGTTGCTTAATTCAGGTAGGATCTTCGACAATCGGAGTTCACGCTCCCGAACGTGCCATGCTCAACGCTTTTTGCAATGCGGCTGTCCATTTTGGGATCATCTTGCCCTTCTATCAAATTCGTGCCCAAAAGCCCCCAGACGATCATCACGATTTAGAATCCGTAGTTAGCATTCTCCGTAAGATGCAGAACAAGCAAAAACTAAAGCGTGGTTTTAAGGCTTTGTCTTCTCTTGTCGGTTTGATGTCTCGTCATGGCTAAGAGCAATGGATTTATATAGCGCTTTGCGCTATATAAATCCTACAAAAAAAGATCGGTGACGCTATGCGCCACCGATCTTTTTTTGTGAGTTAGCAATTCATGTATTGCCCTCATATTGCATACTAAAACCCAAGAAGAGAGTTACGGCGCGAAGCGCCGTAACTCCCTTCTTGGGTTATTGCTAGATTATTTGTTAGGCTGAGGAGTCAAGCGCAAGTATGGCTTAACTGGATTGAAACCTTTGGGAAACTTGGTCTTAGCTTCTGCATCAGATACAGAAGGGACAATTACACAATCATCTCCATCTTTCCAGTTAGCAGGAGTTGCGACGCTGTAGTTGTCGGTCAGTTGCAACGAATCAATTACCCGCAGGATTTCATCAAAGTTGCGACCTGTACTAGCAGGATAGGTCAAACTGAGGCGCAATTTTTTGTTGGAGTCAATAATAAACACCGATCGCACAGTCAAAGTATTGCCTGTTGTCGAGTTAGGGTGAATCATGTCATAAAGTTCAGAAACTTTCTTATCTTCATCAGCAAGAATCGGATAGTTAAGAGTAGCGCCTTGAGTTTCTTCAATATCGCCAACCCAACTTTTGTGTGACTCAACGCCATCAACACTCAGAGCGATCGCTTTGATATTACGCTTGTCAAATTCGCCTTTTAGCTTAGCAACAGTGCCTAGTTCGGTAGTGCAGACAGGGGTGAAGTCTTTAGGGTGGGAGAAGAGAATTGCCCAGCTATCGCCGATCCACTCATGGAAGTTGATGGTTCCTTCAGTTGAGTCTTGAGTAAAATCAGGTACGGTATCGCCTAAACGTAGTGTCATATTTTTAGTCAGGTATTGAAATTTAGTCTTTTTTGCTACAAATCTAAGATACAAGATTTAGCGGAAAGTCTACCAACCTTCATAGATCGGTATTCCTATCGTTTTACTGTAGATTATGACACTAAAAACCGAGGATTGTAAATCTACACGAAGCAAATCTTTATAGAAACAGAGGTGATGGCATACTCAGGACAAATCAAAAAACAAAAGAGAGAGGCGGCGCGCCGCCTCTCTCTTTTGTTTTTCAACAAGACTGGCGACAGATATATAAGGAGGAAGTGATGACAAACTTAGATGATTTTGAAGATATCCTTTGGACTGATGAGGCAAGAGTAAAGTACAAGAATATTCCTTACTTTGTGCGATCGCAGGCGCGTCAGAAAATCGCACAAATCGCACAAGCATTGGGCAGTGATAGGATTACGGCAGAAATTGTCGAAAAAGCAAGGGTTGAGTTTGGGCAGTGAATAATATTTTATCAAATCAAGATCGTGGCTACTTGCTAACTGAGCAGACAAATCCAAATAGTCAAAATCTCGATCAGCTCAGTGCTTTGGAAATAGTGGAACTGTTTAACCAAGAAGATGCGAAGGCGGTCGAGGCGGTTGGAAAACAAAAGACTGAGATTGCGGCGGCGATTGATTTGATCGCAAAAGCGATCGCTGATGGTGGCAGACTGTTTTACATTGGCGCAGGCACAAGCGGTCGTCTTGGCGTGCTAGATGCCGCCGAATGTCCACCCACTTTTTGCAGCGATCCTGAGCTAATCCAAGGTATTTTGGCTGGTGGAATGGATGCTATGGTACGCAGCTCTGAAGCGCTAGAAGATCGAGAAGCGGACGGGGCTAAGGCGATCGCCGACAAGAATATCAGCGATCTCGATGTGGTGTTTGGAATTACCGCAGGCGGCACAACCCCCTATGTTCATGGCGCACTCAAAGAAACACGATGTCGCGGCGCAAAAACAGTATTTTTTTGCTGTGTCCCACCTGAGCAATTTCCGATGCAATACGATATTGAGATTCGTCCCTTGGTTGGGGCAGAAATCTTAGCGGGATCAACGCGCTTAAAGGCTGGTACAGCGACAAAATTAGTTTTAAATACCATTTCCACAGGAGTAATGGTTAAGCTAGGCAAAGTTTATGGCAACCGCATGATCGATGTATCTGTGACAAATACCAAACTTGAAGATCGGGCTGTTCGGATTATTAGTGACCTGACAACCCTTAGCCGTGAGGAATCTGCTGGATTATTAAAGAAATCTGGAAATAAAGTAAAGCTAGCTCTGCTGATGCACTGGCGACAAGTAAATATTGAGACAGCTACGCAAATGTTGCAGGACAGCCAAGGTCATCTTGGTAAGCTAATCAGCTAAAGCCCAAGAACGTTTGCGGCGCAAACTCTCTTTGCTCTTAAATCAGCGCTTTGCGCTGTAAGCTAAATCAACTAGTAAAAACATAGAATCTATGACAGGTATCGAACTTCGTCAGGCGATCGCAGACAAATGGGATTTTTCCTATGACGTACAGCTACGGAAATCACAGGGGAAAATATTTTTGCAAGTGATGTGGAGGTACCAAGAGCAGCAGTCATTCTCAATGAGCGAAGAAGAATTTATCAAGCATCTCAATGTAATTTCTTCTTATTTAAGCGATTGGGGCGTTGTTGAACAAGTAAAAAATTTTATTGGAACCACAAAAGAACGACCACGCCTTGGCAAAGCAGTAAGTATCCCTCTCCAAATCGGTGAGCGATCGCTAGAATGGCTATTGGATAATTGATGCCAAAGTTATCTAGCATCACATTTAAGTAGCTAGAACCCAAAAAGCTGTGGCGCACGCTGCGCGTGCGCCACAGCTTTTTGGGTTCTAGATTTTATTTTGAAAGATTAGCGGCGCTTCGCGCCGCACCGCTAATTCTTGGTTTTTAAATGCGTATTTTTATACTGGGAAGGGAGTAGTAGTAATTAATTGTGCTAAAAAGTTAGTAAAAGTAAATCGGTAAACGCTCATCCAAAGAAATAGATCAATAAAATGCGACATATTGCTGACTTTCTCAGCTAAAAACGGTACGCTTATAATCAAATAATGTTTGCAATATTTTCAAAATTATTTCAAATAACTTTTAGATTTGTCAGTTTACGTGTCTCAGGTTCGCCGCTAACCATAATTAAGTCAAAAACATCAGGGCAAAAGTATGAGTCCAGCAGGAGCAAACCCATGGGATCGCCAATTTGTTAGCCTTGGGCGAATCATGCAGTTCTTGCGTGATGAAGATAGTATTGATAATTTATTAACCGCCACCCTTGACTATCTGCGAGACAGTTTTGATTACAAATTAATCTGGATCGCTCTTTATGATGCTGAAAACCATCGTCTCACAGGCAAAGGTGGAATAACACCTGCGGGAGAACTTAAATTCTTAAAAGAACGCTTTGCTCTCAATGCAGGCGATCTGCTTGATCAAGTAATTTTGCAGCGTAAACCTGTACCGATCGCGGATTTGCGTCTAGAGAAACGCAGTGGTGAGTGGCAAAAGGTAGCTCAAAAATTTGATATCCAAGGAACTCTCCTTTGGCCAATCTATCATCGCGATCGCAGCTTTGGACTAGTCTTACTCGGCTCAACTATCTGGAACGTCACCCCTCGCAACGAAGATCGGGCGAGACTATCAGTAGTCTTGGGCGCACTTGGGTCAACCCTAAGCCGACTTGACGCAGAGTGGCACTATCAAAACTCCAAGCGTCCCGATGAGCCTTTATTGCAAATTCTTACCAAAATTCGGAATATTCCCACCTTAAATGAAAGACTTGAAGAGATTGTTCAAGAAACTCATAGCTTTGTCATGCCAGACCATACCAATATTTATTGGTTTGAAAGATCACACCAGTATTTTTGGCGAAGACTTGCTAATCGACAAGCAGGACCAAAGGGTAAGCAAGTCGTTGACAATACCGCAGGTATAACTGTACAAAATGCTCCTAGTCTTTATCAAGCATTATCTAAAGATCAACTGGTAGTAGTGGTAGATGCAAAATCCATGACTAGGGGCGAAGTCAGCAACCGCGTGATGGAGCAGTTTGGAGCCGTTTCTATTGTGATTGCACCCATATTTTTCCAATCAGAATTATTAGGTTTTTTATCAGTAGAAGGTGATGAGCCGAGACTTTGGACAGATGATGAGCGTAGTTTTGTCCGTGGTGCTGCCCAGCTAGCATCACTCACAGCTCCATTAGAAGAAATGGAAGCAACCTTAGAACGCATTGCCTCTGATCAAATTCTCACAGCAGGGATTGCCAGAGCAATTTATTCTGCTAGTGACTGGCAAAATGCTCTCGAAAGAGCTGCGGAGCAACTATGTCAAAGACTAGGATTGGAGAGATTCTGGGTAGCCTCCTATGATAGTGAAAGCGATGCATTTCGCGTAGATTATCAATACCATCCGAAGAATCGCCGCCCAATCCCCAATGTGCTAGCCGCATTCGCCCCCGTTGATATGCAAATGATGGAGCAATCAAGCGAAGCTGGCACAGTAGAAAATCTTGAAAGTGATTTTAAGTTCCTATCATGGCGAACTTCTTT
>Ga0136636_10002655_pt1 | contig 10662 bp, 9 predicted proteins | sample AntDrymUQ8522106_2_FD_104653 | JGI IMG/M metagenome (GOLD analysis project Ga0136636, IMG submission 104653) | Polar desert sand microbial communities from Dry Valleys, Antarctica - metaG UQ852 (21.06) | ecosystem: Environmental > Terrestrial > Soil > Desert | place: Antarctica: Dry Valley... | reverse complement strand
GGTAGCTGCGCATTTCGGGGCGGCTCTGGAAGCGCCAGCCCGAGGCCAGGGCCACCAGTTCGACGCCACGGCCTTGCCAGTCAGCCACCAGCTCGTCGAGCAGGTGTCGCAGCGTATCGGCGCCGACCTGGCCTTCGAACAAGGCGCGCATTTCGCTCACGGGCAGGGGCGACTGCGCGCAGATGAGCGCGGTCTCGAGGACTCTCTTGGCCTCAGATGTGTTCATGGCCTGGGCTCAGGATGCCGCCGGGCTGGGCGCGGCTGCGGGTTTCATCGCAAATCGGGGCCTGTACAGAGCAGCGCTCTTGGGACAGGGGGGTCGCACGGTCCGGCAGGGCCGGGACGGGGCATCGCTCGAACAGGCGTGGCGTGGTACGCCGACTGCACTGTGATTGCTGCGCATTGTAGCGCTGGCGATGCGTGCCCGCCGCTGTCGGCTCGCCGCAGCAGTCTTACGCCGCCGTGACCTGTGCCCAGGCGGCCTGGAAATCAAGCGGCGGTGTGCAGACAAAGTCCAGCGTGGCGCGCGACACGGGGTGGGCCAGGCGCAGCTCGGCGGCATGCAGGGCCTGGCGCTGCATGTCCAGCGCAGGCCGGCCGCCATACACGGCGTCGGCCACCAGCGGCAGCCCGCGTGAAGCCAGGTGCACCCGGATCTGGTGGGTGCGGCCCGTGTGCAGCGTGCAGCTCAAGGCGCTGTAGCCGTCGGCCTGGGCCACGCAGCGCACGTCGGTTCGCGAGGCCCGCCCGCCCGGCACCACCGCCATGCGGATGCGGACGTGGGGGTCGCGGCCTATGGGCGCATCGATCGTGAACTCCTCTGCCTCGGGCCGGCCATGGGCCAGCGCCAGATAGCGGCGGTGCACGGTGCGCGCTGCCATGTCGCGGACCAGCGCGGTCACCGCCGGCAGCGACTTGCCGACCACCATGACGCCTGAGGTGTCCTTGTCCAGGCGGTGCACGATGCCGGCCCGCGGCAGCGTGGCTGCCGCGGCGTGATGGGCCAGCAGGCCGTTGAGCAGGGTGCCCGTCCAGTTGCCGGGCGCCGGGTGCACGACCAACCCGGCGGGTTTGTCCAGCACCAGCAGGTGCTCGTCTTCGAACAACACCGCCAGCGGCATGGCCTGGGGTCGGAAGGCCAGGCTCTCTTCGGTGGGCACCAGTTCCAGGCGCAGGCGCTGGCCGAAACGCACCTTGCGAGACGAGCTGTCGGCGACCGCGCCGTCCAGCAGCAGATGTCCCTGTTCGATCAGATGCTGCAAGTGGCTGCGCGAAAACTCCGGCGCCAGCGTCACCACGGCCTTGTCCAGACGCTGGCCGTGCAACGGGGCGTCGACGACGCCTTCGCGCCACTCGGAGGCCGCGGCCGTGGGTTCGTCGCCGAGCTCGTCGCCCACATCGGCAGCCGCGTCCGCACCCGGCGGGGCGGGGGGCGGCTCCCTATAATCTGCGGTCTCTGGACCTTCCGGCAGCTTTCGCGATGACCGTTTCACTGATTTGGCGCCCTGCGCTGCTGGCCGTGTTGGCCGCCTCGTTGCAATTGGCGGGCTGTGGTTCGACGCCCAAGGACGAGTTGGCGTCCTCGACGGCTGAGCGATTGTATAAAGACGCCAAGGAAGACGCCGACTCCGGCAGCTACGAGCGGGCCATCAAGGCGCTGGAACGTGTCGAGGGTCTGGCCGCTGGCAGCGTGCTGGCGCAACAGGCGCAGCTGGATCTGGCCTACCTGAACTGGAAGAGCGGCGAACGCGAGACGGCGCTGACCGCGGTGGAGCGCTTCATCAAGCTGAACCCTTCGAGCCCGGCGCTGGACTATGCGCTGTACCTGCGCGGCGTGATCAACTTCAACGACAACATGGGGCTGCTGAGCGTGCTGGCGCGTCAGGATCTGTCCGAACGCGATCAACGCGCCTCGCGCGATGCCTTCCAGGCCTTCAAGCAGCTGGTGGACCGGTTCCCGAATTCACGCTACAGCGCCGACGCCCGTCTGCGCATGGACTACATCGTCAACACCCTGGCGGCCTACGAAGTGCACGTGGCGCGCTACTACCTCAACCGGGGCGCCTATCTGGCGGCGGCCAACCGCGCCCAGCAGGCGGTGGTCGATTTCCAGCAGTCGCCTTCGACTGAAGAGGCCCTGCACATCCTCGTGCAGAGCTACGACAAGCTGGAGCTCAAGGGCCTGCGCGATGCGGCTGACCGCGTCTTGCGCACCAACTTCCCGAACAGCAAGTACGTGGCCGGCAACAGCGCCGCGGGCGGGCGGGCGTGGTGGCGCTTCTGGTGATTCACCAGGGGTGCTCGGCCGCCAGCTCGGCCAGCCAGGCCATCGCCTGGGCCTCCTCGGTCAGCACCCCCATCTCGGGCAAGGCAGCGATCAGGCGCCGGCCATAAGCCATCTGGCGCATGCGCGGATCGCACACCACCAGCAGGCCGCGGTCGGTCTCGGTGCGAATCAATCGGCCGGCGCCCTGCTTGAGTGACACCGCCGCCTCGGCCACGAAGTAGTCGTCGAAGGGGTTGCGGCCCTGCTCGCGCAACTGCTTGACACGCGCCTCGACCAAGGGGTCGTTGGGCGGCGGAAACGGCAGCTTGTCGATCAGCACGCACTGCAGCGCGTCGCCGGGCATGTCGATGCCTTCCCAGAAGCTCTGCGATCCCAGCAGCACGCAGCCGCGCCCTTCGCCAAAGCGTTGCAGCAGGCTGCGGCGCGGCTCGCTGCCCTGCACCAGCAAGGTCAGCGTGTGGCCCAGGCGCTCGGCCTCGTCACGCAGGGCGCTGGCCACCAGGGGCAGCGCACGCAGCGTGGTGGTCAAGACAAAGGTGCGCCCACCCAGCGCACCGGCGCAGCGTGCCGCCAGCTGTCCGACCGCCTCGGCGTGCCCCGGCTCGTTGGGCTTGGGGCAGCGTGCGGGCACCCACAGTCGCGCGTTGCGCGGGTAGTCGAACGGGCTGCCCACGCGCAGCACGGCGGCGTCTTCCAGGCCGGTGGCGGCGGTGAACCAGGACAGTTCGGGGTCGTCACCCAGCGTGGCCGAGGTGAAGATCCAGGCCTTGGGGGACAACCGCCGCTGTTCGCTGAGCATCTCGCGGATGTCCAGCGGCGACTCCACCAGCCGGGCCTGCTGGGGCGACAAGTCGATCCACCGCACATGCCCGCTGGGCGCCGGGTCCTCGAAGCGCCGCGTCAGCGTGGCGAGCGCACGGGCGCGCTGTTCGAGCTTGGGGAAATCAGGCGCCGACTCGGCCACGCCGGCGATCGCCTCGGCGGCTGCCTGCGCCGCTTCGCCCAGCGCCTGCAGGGGTGCGCGCAGGGCGTCGTCCGCAGCGCGTTCTTCCCAGCGCAGCTTGAGCATGCCGCGCAGATCGCGAAGCTCGCCGTTGCAAGTCAGCCGCAGCTCGCGCGCAGCCGTGTCGATGGCGGCCTGGAGCTCGCTCCACGGTTGCAGGCCGCGGGCATGCATCAACCCCAGCGCCAGGATGTCCCGCCCCAGATCGATGGCCTGTCCGGTGGACAAGGTCGTGCCCAGGAACTGCACACCGGCCTCGACCAGCTGGTGCGCTTCGTCGAAGACCGCGGCGTCCACCGTGGGCAGCAGTTCGGCCACGCCGCTGTCGCGCAGGGCCATGTCGGCAAAGAACAGGTGGTGATTGACGACCACCAGGTCGGCGGCCATGGCCTCGCGCCGGGCCTGCATCACATGGCAGGCGCGGTACTCGGGGCATTCGCTGCCCAGGCAGTTGTCGCGCGTGGACGTGACCAGGGGAATGACGGGCGAGCGGTCGTCCAGGCCTTCGATCTCGGCCAGGTCGCCGCTGCGCGTGGCCTGGGCCCAGAGTTCGACCCGGGCCAGCGCCCGCGCCGCGAAGCGGTCGGCCATGGCACCTTCGTTCACGGCCTCGGCCAGGCGGTGGCGGCACAGGTAGCTGGCACGCCCCTTGAGCAAGGCCATGCGAACCGGCACGCCCAGCGCGTCGCACAGGCGCGGCAGGTCACGCAGGAAGAGCTGGTCTTGCAGGCTCTTGGTGGCAGTGCTGACCAGCGCGCGTCGGCCCGACAGCAGCAAGGGCACCAGGTAGGCGAAGGTCTTGCCTACGCCCGTGCCGGCTTCGGCAACCAGAGCCTCGCGGCCGTCGATGGCCTGGGCCACGCGTGCGGCCATCTCGTCCTGCGCCGCCCGCGGGCTGTGGCGCGAATCGCTGCGGGCCAAAGGGCCGTCGGCCGCGAAGGCCCGGGCCACCGCCTCAGCCAGGCCGGGCGGTGTCACGCGGGCTCGGGCGGGTCGAGCTGCACTTCGAGCCGGGCGATCAGGTCGCGCAGCAGCAGTCGTCGCTTCTTCAGCCGCCGCAGGCTGAGTTCGTCGGTCGGCGGGCCTTCGGTGTTGCGGTCGATGAGGTTGTCGAGATCAGCGTGTTCCATGCGCAACTCGATGAGCTGGCGCTGTGGGGAGTGCAGGTTCTCGTTCATTGCTTCTCATCTTGTCCACAGGGTGCGAGTTTATATTCCGTTACATGGCCATGCCCACCCAGACCTTTCGTTTCACGGCGTCCACCGGACTGCACAGAGGCGACCGCGCCTACCAGCAGGACCAGGTCGAGTTGATCCACCACCCCCGCGCGGCCGGCACCATGATGGCCGTGCTGGCCGACGGCATGGGCGGCAAGAGCGGAGGCCGCAAGGCCGCCGACCAGGTCCTGCTGACAGCGCGCCAGATCTTCGAGCGCTACTCGCCGTCGCAGGACGACCCGGGAGAGTTGCTGCGCAAGCTGGTGGTGGAAGCCCATCTGATGATCAAGTTGACCGCCATCACTGCAGAGGAAGAGCCGCACAGCACGGCGGCCAGCTACCTCATCGGGGCGGGGCTGGAATGCGACGTCGTGCACGCCGGGGATTCGCGCGTGTACCACTTCCGCGGTGCAGAGATGATGAAGCGCACGGTCGACCATTCCTACGTGCAGCGTCTGGTCGACGAAGGCAAGATCACCGACGAGCAGGCGAATACCCACCCGCAATCCAACCTGCTCACCGGTTGCCTGGGCACGCAGACCGAGCCACCGGTGACGCTGTGGCACATCGACAAGCTGGAATACGGCGACAGCATGCTGGCCTGCAGCGACGGCTTGTGGCACTACTTCACGCCCAAGGAGATGGGCGCCATCCTGCATGCCCTGCCCCCGCGCGAGGCCTGCGAGATGCTGATCAGCAAGGCCCGTCAGCGCGCCCGGGGCGGCGGCGACAACCTGTCGCTGGCGCTGTCGCGCATCGACGCCCTGCGCTGAAACTAACGCTGCGGCTGGCTTGCGCGCCATGCCGGCAATGCCGGCAGCGGCGGCAGGGGCTGGACCGGCTTGCCCTCCGAGGCCCGCGCCGCAACGCGGTCGGCCACCCGCTTCTTGTCTGCTTCGATCTCGGCCTGCCTCTGGGCGCTGGCCTGGGCGCGCCGCGCCGCTTCGGCGTCGCGAGCCACCTGGTCGTCCTCCCGAGGAAGGGCCGCCGCGGACGCCGCCCGCGCGGGGGGTGGGGCCTGACGCAGCTTCAACACCGGCGCGGGCAACGCCGCCGGGCGGTCCGCAGCGTCCTGCTGCTTGGCGGCCAGGGTGCGCCGCCGTTCCTGGGCCCGCTGCTGGCGGTCCTGGTCGGCCAGGCTCAGTTCGCGCTCGCGCAGCGGGGCCAGGGCCTCGCGGCGGCGCGCGCGCACGTCGGCCAGGCAGTCCGTGGTCGCGAACCTCTGCCGGCAGGCTTGCTCTTCCCGGTCGAAGCGTTGCGTGATCGCCTGGCGTTCGTCGGCCAGCCGCGTGCGCTCATCGGCAGGCTCTGCGCGCGCCAGGCCACTGGCCAGGCACAGGGCGACGATCAGCAGCGGCCTCATGTGAGCGCCGTGTCCACGTCGCGCCTCGCCAGCGCCAGGAATTCCGCCGACTGCATCTCGCGCAGCCGCGACACCGTGCGTGGGAACTCGTGGACCATCGGACCTTCGGTGTACAGCAGGTCGGGTTGCACTTCGGCCGACAGGATGAGCTTGACGCGGCGGTCGTACAACACGTCCACCAACCAGGTGAAACGCCTCGCCTCGCTGGCCAGGCGCGGCGACATCTGCGGCACCCCGGATAACAGCACGGTGTGGAACCGCGCGGCGATCTCCAGGTAATCGTTCTGCGAACGCGGCCCCCCGCACAGCGTGCGGAAGTCGAACCACACCACGCCGCCCGCGCGCCGCAGTGCGCGCAGCGTACGGTGCTCGATCTGCATCGCCGGCTCGCCTTCGCGCGCCTCGGCCAGCCGGTCGAAGGCCTGGTGCATGGCCAGGTCAGCCTCTGCACCCAGGGGGCAGTGATACATCGCCACCTGCTGCAGCGTGATCTGCCGGTAGTCCGTGCCGCCGTCGACGCTGATCACCTCCAGCTGGCGCTTCAACAGCTCGATGGCCGGCAGGATGCGGTCGCGGTGCAGGCCGTGGGGGTACAGCGCATCGGGGTGGAAGTTGCTGGTGGTGACGATGCTCACCCGATTGGCGAACAGCGCGGCCAGCAGCCGGTGCAGGATCATCGCGTCGGTGACGTCGGACACATGGAACTCGTCGAAGCAGATCAGCCGAAAGCGCCGCGCGATGCGCCGACCCAGTTCGTCCAGCGGGTCGACCGTGCCCTTGAGTTCCTGCAGCTCGCGGTGCACTTCGCGCATGAACTCGTGAAAGTGCAGCCGCGTCTTGCGTTTCAGCGGCACCGCCTGGAAGAAGCAGTCCATCAGGAAGCTCTTCCCGCGCCCGACCCCGCCGTGCATGTACACGCCGCGCGGGATCGGGGGCCGTATGAGGAGCTTGGTGATGGGGTTGCGGCGGCGCGCCTTGTAGTCAACCCACTCACGCTCGCAACGCTCCAGCGAATCGACCGCGCGCAGCTGCGCCGGATCGCTGCGGTAGCCGCGCTCGGCCAACTGGGCCTGGTAGAGCGCTCGGACGGACACGGCCCTGCCCTGCGGCCTAGAAATTCAGTGTGCGCTTGTCCACCGCCAGCGCGGCCTCCTTGGTCGCCTCACTCAACGACGGGTGGGCGTGGCAGATGCGCGCCAGGTCTTCTGCGCTGGCGCGGAACTCCATCGCCACCACGCACTCGGCGATCAACTCGCTGGCCATGGGGCCCACGATGTGGACGCCCAGGATCTCGTCGGTAGCCGCATCGGCCAGCATCTTCACCATGCCCGTGGTGTCGCCCAGCGCACGCGCGCGGCCATTCGCCATGAAGGGGAAGGTGCCGGCCTTGTAGGCGCGGCCGGCGGCCTTGAGCTGCTGTTCGTTCTGGCCCACCCAGGCGATCTCAGGACTGGTGTAGATGACCCAGGGGATGGTGTTGAAGTTGACATGGCCATGCTGGCCGGCGATGCGTTCGGCCACGGCCACGCCTTCTTCCTCGGCCTTGTGCGCCAGCATGGGGCCGCGCACCACGTCGCCCACCGCCCACACGCCGGGCAGGTTGGTGCGGCACTCGTCGTCGACCACGATGGCGCCGCGCTCGTCGAGCTTCAAACCCACCCCTTCCGCATTCAGGCCGACGGTGTTGGCGACGCGACCGATGGAGACGATGAGCTTGTCGACGGCCAGCGTCTGCGCCGCGCCTTTGGCGTCGGTGTAAGCCACCGTCACTTGCGAATGAGCGCCCTTCTTGTCGACCTTGATCTCGCCGACCTTCACGCCGAGTTCGATCTTCAGGCCCTGCTTGGTGAAGGCCTTGTGCGCTTCCTTGGCAATCTGCTCGTCGACCGCGCCCAGGAAGGTCGGCAGGCCTTCGAGCACCGTCACTTGCGAGCCCAGCCGCCGCCACACCGAACCCATTTCCAGGCCGATGACGCCGGCGCCGATGAGAGCCAGCGTCTTGGGCACCGCAGGGATGCGCAGGGCGCCGTCGTTGCTGAGCACCTGGGCTTCGTCAAAGGGTGCACCCGGCAGCGGCCGAGGAACCGATCCGGTGGCGACGATGACGTTCTTCGCCGTCAGCACGTCGTCGCCCACGGCGACTTCGTAGCCGCTGTCCACCGCCTTCAGGAACGAGCCGCGGCCGTGGAAGAAGCTGACCTTGTTCTTCTTGAACAGGTACAGGATGCCGTCGTTGTTCTGCTTGACCACGGTGTCCTTGCGGCCCAGCATCTTCTTCACATCGATGCTCAGGTCCTTCAGGCCGATGCCGTGGTCGGCAAAGGCATGGCCCGCGTGTTCGAAGTGCTCGCTGCTCTGAAGCAGCGCCTTGCTCGGTATGCAGCCGACGTTGGTGCAGGTGCCGCCCGGTGCCGGGCCGCCCTTGTCGTTTTTCCACTCGTCGATGCAGGCCGTGTTGAAGCCCAGTTGCGCCGCACGGATGGCGGCGATGTAGCCGCCCGGGCCGCCGCCGATGACGACCACGTCGAAGCTTTTTTCCATGTCGCGGCCCGCCTCAGATGTCGAACAACAAACGGGCCGGGTCTTCCAGCGCGTCCTTCATCGCCACCAGGCCCAGCACGGCCTCGCGGCCGTCGATGATGCGGTGGTCGTAGCTCATCGCCAGATAGTTGATGGGGCGCACCACGACCACGCCGTTCTCGACCACGGCGCGGTCCTTGGTGGCATGCACGCCCAGAATGGCGCTTTGCGGCGGGTTGATGATGGGCGTGGACAGCATCGAGCCGAAGACGCCGCCGTTGCTGATGGAGAACGTGCCACCCGTCAGCTCGTCCATCGACAGCTTGCCGTCACGCGCCTTGCCACCGTACTCGGCGATCTTCTTCTCGATGTCGGCAAAGCTCATCTGGTCGGCGTTGCGCAGGATGGGCACCACCAGGCCGCGCGGCGAGCCGACCGCGATGCCGATGTCGAAGTAGCCGTGGTAGACGATGTCGTTGCCGTCGATCGAGGCATTCAGCACCGGGTACTTCTTCAGCGCGGCCACGGCGGCCTTCACGAAGAAGCTCATGAAGCCGACCTTGACGCCGTGCTCCTTCTCGAACTTCTCCTGGAAGCGCTTGCGCATGTCCATCACCGGGGCCATGTTGACCTCGTTGAAGGTGGTCAGGATGGCGTTGGTGGACTGCGACTGCAGCAGCCGCTCGGCCACGCGTGCGCGCAGGCGCGACATGGGCACACGCTGCTCGGGGCGGTCGCCCAGGTTGGCGGTGGGCGGGGCGGCCACCGCAGGCAACGGCCGCGCCACGGCCGACGCCGGCGGCACCACCTTGGCCGGCGCGGCCGCCGGTGCCGGCGCGGGCACGGCCAACGCAGCCAGCACATCGCCCTTGAGAACGCGGCCGTCCTTGCCCGTGCCCGGCACCGAGCCGGCAGCGAGCTGGTTGTCAGCCATGAGCTTCGCGGCGGCGGGCATGGCGATATCGCCCTTGCTGGCTGCCGGAGCGACTGCCACCGCGGCCACCGCGGCCGCCGCGGCCGACGCAGGCGTCGCAGCAGCGGCTGTGGGCGCCGCCGCACCGGCCTTGGCTTCGGTGTCGATGCGCGCAATGAGCTGGTCTGCCATCACCGTGGCGCCGTCGGCCACCACCAGTTCCACCAGCACGCCGGCGGCTGGCGCCGGCACTTCCAGCACGACTTTGTCGGTCTCGACATCGATGAGGATTTCGTCGATGGCCACGGCATCGCCGGGTTTCTTTTTCCACTGCAGCAGGGTGGCCTCGGCCACGGATTCCGACAGTTGCGGAACCTTCACTTCAACAATTGACATGGTCTGTCTCGATTTTGAAATTATTTGGTGAGCACGAAGCCCTTGAGCTTGCCGAAAGCCTGGTCCAGCAGTGCCTTCTGCTGCTCTTGATGCAAGTGCGAATAGCCCACGGCCGGCGAGGCCGACGCGGGCCGCCCGGCGTAGCCGAGTTTCTGGCCTTCCAGCATGTTTTCGTGCACGTAGTGCTGCACGAAGAACCAGGCGCCCTGGTTCTGCGGCTCGTCCTGACACCACACCACCTCGGTGGCGTTGGGGAAACGCTTCATCTCGGTGGAGAAGGCCTTGTGCGGGAACGGGTAGAGCTGCTCGACGCGCAAGATGGCGACGTCCCAGGCCTTCTTCTCGTCACGGCGCTTGATCAGGTCGTAGGCCACCTTGCCCGAGCAGGCGATGACGCGCTTGACCTTGTCGGGCTCGATCTCGGGCCGGCTGGCGCCGATGACGGTCTTGAACTCGCCCTTGGTGAACTCCGTGAGCGGCGAGCCCGCGTCCTTGGCACGCAACAGCGACTTGGGCGTGAAGATGATCAGCGGCTTGCGGAACTGGCGCACCATCTGCCGGCGCAGCAGGTGAAAGATCTGGCTGGCCGAGGTGGGCTGCACCACCTGCATGTTGTTGTCGGCGGCCAGCTGCATGAAGCGCTCCAGGCGCGCCGAACTGTGCTCCGGGCCCTGGCCTTCGTAGCCGTGCGGCAGCATCAGCGTCAGGCCGTTGGCGCGGCCCCACTTGACCTCGCCCGAGGCGATGAACTGGTCGATGACGACCTGCGCGCCGTTGACGAAGTCGCCGAACTGCGCCTCCCAGATGGTCAGCGTGTTGGGCTCGGCGCTGGCGTAGCCGTACTCGAAGCCGAGCACGGCTTCTTCCGACAGGATCGAGTCGATGACGACGAAGGGCGCCTGGCCTTCGGCGATGTTTTGCAGCGGTACATAGGTGCCGACATCCCATTTCTCGCGGTCCTGG
>Ga0136636_10002654_pt1 | contig 10665 bp, 9 predicted proteins | sample AntDrymUQ8522106_2_FD_104653 | JGI IMG/M metagenome (GOLD analysis project Ga0136636, IMG submission 104653) | Polar desert sand microbial communities from Dry Valleys, Antarctica - metaG UQ852 (21.06) | ecosystem: Environmental > Terrestrial > Soil > Desert | place: Antarctica: Dry Valley... | reverse complement strand
GCCGGGATTAATAGCGGCCGTAATGCTGGGGCTCGGCAGGGCTTTGGGAGAAACAATGACGGTGCTAATGGCCACTGGAAATGCATCTGCCATTCCAAAAAACTTTCTCGATTCTGTTCGAACCATCACCGCAACAATTGCCATTGAAATGGGGGAGGTGCCTTATCAAACCACCCATTATTTTGCCTTATTTGCCATTGCGGCCATCTTGTTTATTATTACACTTGTTATTAATTTATTGGGAGAATATTTTGCCAACCGCTTAAGAAAATTTCATCAATGAAGAAGAAATTATTACATACATTCAACTGGATTATTCTGCTTGGGAGTACATTGATGGTGTGCACTTTTTTAGGAGTCATCTTGTGGGATATTTTTTCAAAAGGATTGCCGGCTTTGTCGTGGAATTTTATTCACCGCTACCCGACCGAAGGCATGACGAAGGGTGGAATATTGCCAGCCATTGTTGGAACCATTCTCTTAACTTTTATTACCACATTATTTGCTGTACCTTTTGGTGTGGCTTGTGCTGTGTATCTTAATGAATATGCAAAACCCTCACTGCTCACTAATATTATCCGTGCATCTATTAGAAATTTAGCGGGTATTCCATCTATTATTTATGGCTTGTTTGGTTTGGCTTTATTTGTGCAGACTTTTCATTTTGGTACGTCTGTTTTATCTGCAGGGTTAACACTGGGTTTGCTTTCGCTGCCATACATTATAACTACTACAGAAGAAGCGCTTAAAAGAATACCTAATAGCATGAGAGAAGCTACACTGGCATTGGGTGCCACACAGTTTGAAACAATAAAAGACGTTGTATTACCAAAAGCATTGCCCGGAATATTAACAGGCGTAATTCTAACTTTATCCAGAGCCGCAGGAGAAACTGCCCCCATTTTATTTACAGGCGTGGCGTTTTACATTAACGGGGTTACCACTTCCGTAAATCAGGAATTTATGGCTTTGCCTTATCATTTGTACATGCTTTCTACACAGCACAGTGCTATAGAAGCAGTGCGACCGTTGGCTTACGCTACAGCAGTGGTATTAATTCTACTTGTTTTTATACTCAATATCGTAGCCTTTATTATTCGTTATAAATACCGAACTCAAGATTAATCATGGAAAATATAAAACTTTCTGCACACAATTTAGACTTGCACTTCGGAAAAAAGCATGTGCTCAAGAATATAAATATTGATTTTCCAAAGAACCAAGTTACGGCTTTAATAGGCCCCTCGGGTTGTGGAAAATCTACTTTGTTGCGGTCATTTAACCGAATGCACGATTTATCTGCCGATGCAAAATTGGAAGGGCAATTAAAACTGGATGACTTAGATATCAGTGAGAAAAAAAATTCTGTTACCGATATAAGAAGAAGAATAGGCATGGTATTTCAAAAGCCAAATCCTTTGCCTAAAAGTATTTATGATAATCTTGCTTATGCACTTAACATTCACAATTTTCCTAAAAAGGATATTCCACAACTGATTGAGAATTCATTAAAAGAAAGTTTTTTGTGGGATGAGGTAAAAGATGAATTAAAAAAACCAGCAGTAAAATTATCTGGCGGGCAACAACAGCGATTATGCATTGCCCGAACTGTTGTACTAAGGCCTGAAGTTATTTTAATGGATGAACCTTGCTCCGCACTTGATCCTATCAGTACAAGTAAAATTGAGGAACTTATCATCAAATTAAAAAAAGATTATACCATTGTTATTGTAACTCACAATATGCAGCAGGCGCAGCGCATTTCTGATAAAGTGGCGTTTATGTATCTGGGAGAATTAATTGAGTTTGATGCCTGCGATAATATTTTTCGTCATCCACAAAAAGAGTTGACCAAAAATTATGTCGGTGGGCATTTTGGATAATCACGAATTGTTTACTACTAATATTTAATTTTTTCAATCATCATTTTACAATTTTTTATGAGGCCCAACCATACTTAGATGGTAAATTTAAAACAACATTTTATTAGATGGTTCCAGGACGGCAAAGAAGTTATCTGTTGTATTTTCATCAGCCAGGCAAACCATAACAAGTAACGAGAGAATAGAAAAGTACATACCAACAATACTTTACAGAAGAGGTTTTGATGATTAAGGGAAAATACAGCATTGTTTAGAACAGGGTTGGTACAATGCTCGGCACTTACCCCCGTGTAACTGTATGTTTTATATTTGAATTTGCAAATGCATTCACATTTAAGAGTAATTAGTGGCTAATTATGTTTGCCAATGCGAATTTTTAATAGAAATAAATAAAAAAAAGGACGCCGTTTTAGCATCCTTTTTCCATCATAAATTTATTTTATTTGTCAATAGACCCTATTACTTTTTTCATAAAAGCATTTGCTGCATCTTTTTCAGGCATACCATCTGCAATAAGCGCATGCACATCTAAAGCACCACACATGTTTGATATTAATTCGCCTATTACATCAATCTCCGCATCTTTTAGCGAAGCAGCTTCAGATGTATTCTCTAACACTTTAATAGCGGTTTCTATCTCGGCCGCAGTGCATGTTCTTTGTATTTGCCTAATTACCGGTAGCTTCATTTATTAATATTTTAAGTTGTTCTTCTTTATTTGTTTGTACCTGATTAAGCAACACGCCGTTTTTAAAACTGGCAAAAGTAGGCAGGTTGTTTACACTTGCCAGCTTGCGGCTTCCCGGAAACTTTTCTGCATCGGCAATTACAAAAACAGCATCGGGCTGTTCTGCTGCAAGCCTTTTAAATTTTGGTTTCATTAACCGGCAGTTGCCGCACCAGCCGGCTGAGTATTGTACTAAAACGATTTTATTTTCTGCAATAATTTGCTCCAGATTATCTTCTGCTAATTCTATCATTATCACACTTTAGTTTTTTGAAAAATATTCAGCTACACCTTCTGTAGTGGCTGTCATGGCTTCTTTACCTTCTTCCCAGTTTGCAGGACAAACCTCACCATACTTTTCTACATGCAGTTGTGCATCTACCAATCGAATGTATTCATCAATATTTCTGCCAAGTGGAAAATCATTTACAGACTCGTGCCTCACAACACCTGTTTTATCAATTAAAAACGTAGCCCTGTATGCAATAGGTGCGCCTACAAAAGACCATGTTCTTGTCGTATTATCAAAGGAATAGTCTCCGCCTAATACACCGTAGTTCATTGATATTACTTTTGCAGTATCTGCAATAATGGGGAACGTTACGCCTTCAATACCGCCATTATCTTTTGCTGTTGCTAGCCATGCTAAGTGGGTTTCCTCTGTATCGGTAGAGCAACCAATTACCACGGTATCTCTTTTTTCAAACTCAGCAAGCTTTTCTTGAAATGCATGAATTTCTGTTGGGCATACAAACGTAAAATCTTTTGGATAAAAGAAAAGGATCACATTTTTATTGCCAATGTATTGTTCAAGGCCAAAATTTTCTACTATTTCTTCGCCGTTTATAACTGCACCTGCTGCAAAGGCGGGTGCTTTTTTTCCTACTAATGCCATTTTATTTATTTTTAGTGTTGAAGTTAATCTGGTTAAAAAAAATTGTCGGCGCAAAATTAACACATATACAACGGCAGGAAGCATCGGTGTAGAAACTTTGTATGAAATTTGTATATAATTGGGTGATATCGTGCAGAAATATTGTATCTCGAAATAAGCCCTACACTAAACAGGTGGATGCCGGTTGTAATCACAACGAAACCAGCATTTATTTTTAAATTTATTTTATGTGTTACATAAATGGAATAAATGTTTCGCTTGCAGAATTTATACGGTACAAGCAACATGAAAAAGCGTTAAAAGAAGTACTTCTTACAGATAGGCCTGCGCATAAGGGTTTTGATTACGGCGACTGGCCAATTATAAAACCATCGGCTGATGGAAAAGACTGGGATATAGTAAGCATGGAGTGGGGTTTTCTTCCATCTTATTTAAAAAATGTGGATGCGGTGCATAAATTTAGGCATGGTTATAAAGATGAAAGCGGAAAATTTCACCCGCCACTTACCACTTTAAATGCTATGGGGGAGGAGTTTATAAAACCCGGTAAAATGTTTAGAGATGCTGGCTTACACAGAAGATGCCTGGTGTTGAGTTCACAATTTTACGAACATAGGCACGTTTTTCCACTTAATAAAAGAACCGGATTGCCATTAAAAACGGCATTAAAATATCCTTACAGAATTACCATACCTACTAAGCCTGTTTTTATGATGGCGGGTATATACCAACCATGGACTGATAAGGAAACCGGCGAAACAAAGGAGACTTTTGCTATCCTTACAACTAAGGCAAATTCTCTAATGGCGCAAGTACACAATACTAAAATGAGGATGCCTGTTATTTTTACAGATGCGTATGCTGATGAATGGACAGACCCCGATCTGTCAGAACAAAGAATATTGGAATTAGCTTCTTTTCAATTTCCCTCCACTCTTATGCAGGCGCACACCGTTCAAAAATCATTTTTAGGAGAACTTGATCCTACTATTGAACACAGTTATCAAAGTTTACCAGAATTAGATGCTAATTAATTTAGCATTCCCCTACTTTTGTGTAATGATAGTGGATGATGAATTTGAAATGCCCTTTTGTTTATATGACGGTATGTGTAAAGTTGTTTGCACCTACGCATCCACCCAGGTATTGCGGTTTCAAATAATTTCAAAGCAAAAAGAACTTCATCTGCAGAAATTACTGTTGGTTAAAACAAGGCAGCCTTTTAAAATATTGTCTTCCAATTTTGAAATAGAAAACGATGATATTGGCAGAAGGCTGGAGCGGTTGTTTAAGGGAATAAACGAATATTTAAAATCACGTAGAAATGAATTGATATGAACCAGATAAATTTAATTTTTAAGTTGCATCAAATAAGGGAGAAAATTAATAAAGCAACAGATGTTGCCAGTATTATTAAATATGGTAGAGAGGCGTATTCCCTTGCTTTTCCTGTGCCAATAGATAAAGATTTTGGGTATAAGATAGAAGGTAAAAACAGAACGCTTTTAATACTTAACAACGAACTTAGAAGCTACGAAAAAAGTAATACGGAAATGGAAGTAATACAGTTTCAGATTGCTTCGTCTATTTTAATGCTCATGCTGTCATTTATACAAGGCAGTTTGCAAAATTTAGATGATATGATAGAAGAATTTAAAAAGGTTGATGCGGCGTAATGGTTTCTTTGCTGCAAAACCACCCTGTACGTTGGCCACCTCTGCCAAAGAAAGGAATTGTAGGCTGTTATGTGTTACGATAGGGCTTTGTAGTAAGTGTGTCATTAGAATTTCTGTCAGCCCACAACCGCTGCCTGGCTTTTGATAAAGTTAATTAATAAGAACTAATGCTCAGCGATGCTTTTCCCGCCCGAACAGTCTGTTTGTTGTAAAAGTCCCAAAAATAATTTTTGTAAACAAATATGGTTCTTGGTACTTTTTGTTCATTTAGCAGTGTTACCTATTAAGAACAAATGTCAACACTAAATTTCGTTCACAGTTGGGGAGTTCGAGTTTTAAAATTGCATTACATACAACAATTTAATTGAAACAATTCCCCCCTTTAATAGGAATGCCAGTAGGTTAAAGTAGTCTGTTAATGTTCAACCAAATTGACTATTTATAAAATCTAATTACGGTACCGTGCTTACCTCACAGAGCTATACGAGTTGTATGGTAAGCACAACCATCCTATATTAATAATTTAAAGTGTTTATCTTTTTAAATACGGTAATTAACTGAAGGCTGATGCTCTTCGGGTAGTAGGGGAACTACTATTAATAATTTTTCCCTTAAGTAAATCCAATCTTAATGAAAATTTAAAAGACTTTAATTTTAGAAGCGAACTTACATCGTCCAAAAAAATAAAGGTTACCCCTGCGGATAACCTTTGAATTTAATAAATGATCAGTTTGCTGTTATTCTATTACTACAGATCCTACAGCTATAGACTTCCCCGTTTTATCAAACAATGCTACCCTGTAAATTCCTTTGCCACTAGTCCTCATATCTACATTCATCTGCTGGTAAGCGCTGCTTAGGGTATAAGTCTTCACATAGGCACGAGCTCCTTTTGCATCGTAAATGCTCAGTGTATATTTTGTACCAGGCGCAGCCGCATAATAAACAACATTAAATGTTCCCCTGTTTGGGCTAGGGTAAATAAACATTTTAGCCGTCGCAGAATCAGATATTAAAAATGCTGTAGAGGTGTTGCTGCAAGCCAGACCGGTTGCATTGGTTACATTAACCGTATAGCTTCCTAGATCATTATAATCAATTCCAGATAAATTAGCAGTAGAAGCACCTGTAACTATTGCGCCATTTTTAAACCAGCTAAAATTATAAACTCCCGGCGGGTTCACATTTGCCGTTAAAGTTGTTGTAAGTCCCGGGAATAAATTACGATAAGGTGCTGCAGAAATGGTTACTGTAGGGCTTGGGTTTACTGTTACACTCGTAGCCGAAGAAAGGGTGGTACAACCGCCCGCATTAGCCACCGTAACAGAATAATTGCCGGTTGTACTTACATTAATATTCTGTGTAATGGCGCCGTTGCTCCACAACCATGAGCTGCCTGCAGAAGCTGCCAACATTACATTTGCGCCCTGGCAAATAGCCGTTGGCCCTGCGGCTGTAACAACAGCCAGAGGCAATGCATTTACCGTTACAACAATAGGTGCCGATGTACTTGTACACGTTCCTGAAGTTAGGGTAACAGTATAAGAACCAGATGTGGCCGCTGTATAAGTTTGAGTGGTTGCACCTCCAATCACCAACCCATCTCTTCTCCAAACATAAGATGTGCCTGTACTTGCTGTAAGCAACACATTTGCACCCTGGCAAAAACTAACAGCACCACCAGCTGTTGCCGATGCTGCAGCTACAGAAGCTATCGTGAGCACAACGGGAGTTCTTGTTGCGCTTTCGCAGCCCGATGAAGTATTGCGGGAAGCAGCATAATAAGTAACACTGCCAATAGTGCTATGTGTAGGACTTGTTACAACCGTTCCGCCCATTGCAGCATTGTACCATACAATGGTATGACCCGCCGGCGCTGTAGCAGTTGCCGTTAAAGTAGACACTGTGCCACCGGGGCAAACCGTTTGAGATTGATCACCACTTGTGAGTGGCGCAGTAACAATACCACCTATTGTAATTGGTAATGTTGAAGGAGTTGTCTGGCAACTGCCGTTGCTTGCAAAAACCGTTACGTTGCCATTTGTGCTGCCGGCAGGATAGCTAACTGATATCGTATTAGTGCCTTGCCCGCCGGTTATTATTGCCCCCGAAGGACTTGTCCATGTATAATTGGAAGCTCCTGAAACTAAAGAAATATTGTAGGTAACAGATGTAGGGTTGCCGCAAATAATGTTCTGTCCACTAATACTTCCTACAGCTCCTAAACCACCGCCACCAGAGGAAACTGTTGCATTAATGGCTACAGCTCTTTCACCAATTGCACCCGTTGAATTATTTTTTGCAATGATGGTAAACCACATACTTGCCCCAGGTATTAATCCCGCAGCAGTAAAAGAGGTGCCTGTTATATTTGCAGTTAATATTACAAATTCGCCGGTAGGCACGTCAAGTCGGTAAATATCATAATTAGTGGCATTAGCAACAGCATTCCATGTAAAGCTCACCTCTCCTGAACCGCAGCCTGATCCTGCTGCTTGTGCAAAACCTGTAGTAGTCCCCATTATTTTAAAATTCGCATCGCTCACATCCGTAATTCCACTGCCAGATATTCTAACTAAAGCAGTTGATGTATTAGCTACAGGTACGGGAAATGTAAACCTTTTAATATTTGCGGCCACAGTAGAAGATAACATCGTCCATGTGCTGCCATTATCTAAAGAATATTCTATCGTTTGGTTTCCCGTAATGCCGGCATTATCCCAAGTAATTACTTGGTTAGCCGAAGGACTAAATGATTCGCCACCGTTTGGATAAATCACTTCAATATAAGGTACTTCTACACTCCAGGTAAGTGCATAAGGCTGGTTGGCGCCTGTTGGCACGGCAACACCATTTACTCGCATAGTATATAAACCTGCTGCGGGGTTATCTATTGTTACCTGCTCAATGTTGCTCACATTATCTACTGCACGTGTTGCCGGGTTTGCAGGATTATCTTTATCAAGTATCCACGGCAGGGTAGTAGTAGCGCCATTTATTACAGACAGATCAAGGTTATTCACCAATGCAGGGTTCGCATTTGCACTTCCAGCAGGATCATTCCATGTTAGCATTACTTTTAACCGAGCAGCACCTGCCGGTACACTTACCGAAAGATTGTTGGTTACACCAGTGGTTACATTATTTAGCGCATAACGCACATTTGGTTCTAATATTCTCACAGCCTGCAAAGCATTTATGGTGCCATAGCCAAATCTATAATCCGGTCCCGGATTACCAAGGTCATTCGCAGTATTCAATATCGTATTTTTTATAAGTGTCGATGGGGGCAATGCGCCGCCATTTAATTGCTTATAGCGCTGTACCAATAAGGCTACAGTACCTGATACGCCCGGGGTTGCCATAGAAGTACCGCTCATATTTGCATAGGCAGCCGGTTCTGAAACAGTAGAGAAAACATTTGTACCCATAGCGCTTATCTCTGGTTTTACCCTGCCATCCTGCACAGGGCCAAAGCTACTGCTGCCTGAAATACCTTCTGTTGAAGTAATGTTTGCAACAAGTATATTATTTTTTGCAGATTTGCCACTTGCTGTTATGGTGGACCACCCGCCGGTACACGCCGTTTGCGAATTACCTGCAGAATGGCAATGCAAATGGAAAGGAAAATTGTTTAAATTAATATCTGTTTCTCTACTTGCATTGCTGTAGATAACGCCTGCACCGTTTACACCGCAGGTTTGCGTGCTCCCATAAGAATGGCTACTCACTACTAAATTATTTGCAGGGATACCTGCAGCCATTTCTGACTGTATATTTCCGTTAAAATTATAGGAATATAATTTTGCATTTGGAGCCATACCTTTTGCTAAAGGGTTTCTGAGGCCGCGGCCTAAAATAGTTCCTGAGCAATGTGTGGAGTGGTCAGATGTAGCGCTCGCTTCCACTTGGGTAAGTCTGTCTGCCGGGCTAAAATCTAAATGAGGGCTTATGGCACCGCCATCCCAAATACCAATATTAATACCGTCACCTTTAAGATTTCTCACACCGTCATTCAAAACATTTACACGGTGCAATGTTCTGCCAGGCAGGTTCTCCAATTTGTTTGGTGGATCAATAAATTCTACCCATTGTACAAAAGCGAGTGCTACCAGTTGTTTCACCTTATTTTGCGGAATCCGAATGGTAAAGCGTCTAAAAGATTGCGCATCTTCCAACACTGTAACTTTTAATGCCGAAAATGCCGATTGTATTTTTTGTACAGATAACTTCTCGTACGTAATAACATTTACATCTACAAAACCAGGCACAATTACAGCGTGTGCAGGAAAATTCCCTTTTAACAAAGCGGGAATTGTTTTTTGTGCAGGTGTAAATTTAAAAATTGCCCGCACGTTAAAAGCGGATAGTTTCATTTGATTGAGTCCGGTATTTACAACAGCAGTGTAGGCCAAATTTGGAATGTAATCCACAAGCTCAATACCTACTGAACGAAGGTCTTGCTTTTGCTGTTGATTAGGTAACGCATTAAATTGTATGGTTACATAATGCTTATCCTTAAACGCACTTTTGCTTAACACATCTGTCGTTTTTGCAATGTTGAGCGCATTTGCTTGTGGCGTAAATTTTCCTGAATTTAGAAGAATTTGGTAATCATTTTTCTGCTGTGCAAACAGCATACAGGGGAACAATGCAAATATTACTGATTTAATAAACGGAAGTACAAGTCGTTTCATGCAGATGTTTTTGTTGGTATATAAATTTTTGTTCTGTAATATAATACTTTTATAGGTATAGGTAAATTAACTGCAGAGGGTTTTTAAATATTTATACCTTCGGATAAACTATTAATTTATTTATGCCACAAAATACACTTGCCACTCTTTATAAATTAATATTTCAGTCAAAGGTGGAGGATGAAAAATGTACATTAATTAATTAAAAAAAAGTAAATCAAAAAAGGTTGAAATTACATTCATGGAAGTACAAATTTGTTTTATTATTGGGAATTTAATAAAAATGGCGTTTAAACAAAAAAAGCAATAGGAATGTAAACTCTTATGAATAGTGCTGCTAAATATGAATCATGAAAAATATTTTAATAACAGGAGCAACCGGTAATGTTGGAATGGAAGTGATAAAATCTCTAAGTAAATTTCATCATAGATTTGAAATTTATGCCGGCGTTTTTAATGTAGAAAAAGATAAACTAAAATTAAAGGACTATAAATTGAATGTTTTGCACTTTGATTTTACCAATGTGGCAACGTTTAAACCCGCCATAGATAATTGCGACATACTCTTTTTATTGCGTCCGCCACAATTGTCGGATGTTAACAAATATTTTAAGCCAATAGTTAATTTAGCGATTACCAGCGGCGTAAAACACATTGTTTTTCTATCTGTGCAGGGTGTTGAAAAAAGCAAAATAATTCCCCACCATAAAATAGAAAAATTAATTGTTGAAAGTAAAATACCCTACACTTTTTTACGTCCGGCTTATTTTATGCAAAACTTCAGCAG
>Ga0136636_10002653_pt1 | contig 10668 bp, 7 predicted proteins | sample AntDrymUQ8522106_2_FD_104653 | JGI IMG/M metagenome (GOLD analysis project Ga0136636, IMG submission 104653) | Polar desert sand microbial communities from Dry Valleys, Antarctica - metaG UQ852 (21.06) | ecosystem: Environmental > Terrestrial > Soil > Desert | place: Antarctica: Dry Valley... | reverse complement strand
TTTTCATAATTCGTAAATTTAAGATTAATACCGGGTCAAAAGTATAATCTCTTAAAAGGAATCAAAATTGTATTATGCTTATCGGGAGAGTTTGTCTGCAAAGCGGGTGATTCATCCTGCAACCTCGATTCCCATTTTTCTAATAAAGCACTTCTGCTAATATGATGTCAAGGAATACCGGTGGCACTAATCGTTTTGCTGAGCGAAATGAGTAATTTTAAGCAATATATTGAGCATTTTTACTCATTATTCTGAGTATTTTTACTCAATACATTGAGTAATTTTTGTCTACCTATTCTATCATGTTGATATACAAGATTATAAATAGTTTATTTTAAAAGGGTTTATCAGGAATAATCAATTTTAAACGCCATTCTTTGAAAATAAATACCAGATAAAGCTTTACCCTTTCATTAAAAAAAAGGCCACCCTTTGGAGGCGGCCTTTTCAGAATAATAGATTTTAGTTGTCATTCAGCACGTATGAACGATTATTGTCTAATCCAAATCCTTCCCACTAAACCTTTTCGGATATTTTTCATTCCCTTTCGTGGCAAACCAAAGAATGCGGTTAAAAAGATCATCATCACCCGAATCGATTCCGTCAAATTGTTGCTCCATGCTTTTTTGCGCATAATGAAGAGCGGCGCCTTTCAGACTCGAAAGTTTAGGATTCATCTCATCAAGAGGAATCTGGTTAGGCAGCGCTTCGTATGGCGTTAAATCCACCTGATTGGAAAAACAATCAAACATCGGCATTGCCGTAGCATCCATAATGTTCATTGGAGGAATGCCCAGGATTTGTTCAATGGTGCGCACCATCGAAGTCTGGTTGTAATTGGTATGATTTACTTCGCCGGTTTTGGAATACGGACTTATCACCATGCCAACGGTGCGGTAAGCCGAAACATGATCCCAGCCTGACTGCGAATCGTCTTCGGTAACAAAAATCACGGTATTCTTCCAGAACCGGCTTTTGCTCATTGCTTCCACAATCCGACCGAGTGCCAGGTCGTTGTCGGCAACCATGGCACGCGGTGTTGGAAGTCCTGGCCGGGTACCTCCGGTATGGTCGCAAGGCAAAGCCATAACCATAAGCTCAGGAAACTGATCGCCTTCTATTTGCTCATAGGATTCCAATTCCTTTAAAAATGCTTCGGCCCTCATTACATCCGGAATTTTATGATCATCGTACGAAGGATAAGTTTCACTCAATATTTTTTCGACAGGCTTGATAGTGGTTTTATTTTTGAACACGAATTTCTCTTTATTCAGAAAACCGTTATAAATAGAAGTCCAGGTGAATTCAGGATCGTACTCCGGCACTGAAGCTTCTCCGTAAATCCTTACGTTTTTTCCATATTTCAGTCCGTTATCCCACAGGAATCCGGTTGGGGCATAAACCAGAGCATCTTCCTGAACGTGTGGATAAGAGCGGAACCATCCGCGCACATTTTTTTCAATATTATCGGTTACAATGGCGGCATCGGTCCACTGATGTCCTTCGGCCGAGCATTTGCCGGAAGCATAAAAATTATCGAGTAACAGGTATTTATCGCAAAGATCGTGAGAGTTGGGAGTGATCTGTTGTCCGAAAACAGCAAGGCTTGGTTCTCCATCTCCCTTTTTCATATCACCCAGAATCTGGTCATAGGTTCTGTTTTCCTTTATGATGTACAGAACGTGTTTAAACACCGAAGGCTCTCCAATCCTTTCGGGAACGGGTACAGGGGCTGCCTCCGCCCTCGGAGGTAATGCCGTTAGACCAAGTCTGAAAAATTGTTGTGATCCCTCCACCTTATTTGTATATGCCCGTAGCTTTTTTCTACAAGGTACTGGTATCACTGACACGGATGCCATCATATGGTGTGAATTATACGAGGTTTTGCCTATGCCTTCAGCGGTTAACGGAACATTTGCTCCCTCTGCCTCAATATTGGCTACATACAACTGGCCATTCCCCAAAACTGCAACTGCTCCGGGGTAAGCGCCTGTTGGGATAAACCCTTTGACTTCACTGTTTTTTTTATCCGCCTTATTGCAGGATTTCTGACCCAATGTTACTACAGCAACTGCATTATCCATTCCATTTGCAACATATAACACTTTATCGTTCTGCGAAATGGCAAGCCCGTTTGGCGAATCACCCCAATATGTATTTATTGACGGAGATAACCTCACTGAAATTGTTTCCGTAACCTGGTCAGTGGCAGTAGAAATTACGCTTACATTGTCGCTGTTGGCATTGGCGACATATACAAATTTACCGTCGTGGCTTGTAGCAATATCGTTGGGATGAAGCCCCGTAATTATTTCCATAAGGATTTTGCCTGATTGAGGATCTAAAACCGATACAGATCCTTCCCTGGTGGAACCATTTACCGGATCAACTTTTGCACTTCCCCATGGCACTCCGGCAACATTTTTATCCGTTGAATCGGGATTTCCTCCTGCCCAATTTGTTACGTAAAGTTTTCCATTTGCACTGGTAATGCCAAAAGGAGCTACGCCAACCGGAGTGGTCCAGATATTCTCTTTAGTGGCAATATCCATTTTCATTACCGTGTTGTTCCCGTTCAAAACGACATAAATATAATCTCTGCCATCTTCTTTTCGTACAATTATCTCATTGGGGATTGCAGTTTCTGCCGGTTTTTCTGCTGCGACAGTAACAAATTCACTTCCGGTTAATTTTTCATTTTCCCATCTTGCTTCACATACATATGAATTTCCCGAATACGACGAAGCACCCCAAAAAAGCCTGTACTTATCACCTTCCTGTACCCAGCAAATGCCGGAATAGGTATTCATCAGGTTCCTTTTTCTGACAATACTATCCAGTGGCAAGGATGTAACAATCTTGTTGGTTTTTGGAGAAATAATCAACACTTCATACCGCCCTTCTACAGCCAGCCATTTATTATCGGGAGAAAAAGCTACATCCAGGGCATGGTTTTCAAGTTTCGGATTGCCAAAATAAATCTGTTTCCCGGCCGGAACAATCCACCTGTTGAAAGGCATTAAGGATGGATATTGGGTCGGGGAAAGAGTTTTGTCCTCATAACTACTTCTATAGCCGGCTTGTCCCTGGTCATTTTTATTGGTTTGAGCTTGCAACAAACCTGCTGCCAACAAAAGCAGTATTGTGTAGGTTATTGATTTTGAGATTTTCATATCGATTACTATTAATAATCCATTTTTTTACTCTTTGTATTTTTCAGCCTTTGGCTTTTTCTGTTACGATGTTATCCACTCCATGATCATACTTGAACGTATTCCTGTTTTTCCGGTTGATGGAGATTCACTTTTACCAAGTAACTGATCAACTATAGTGTGGATAAGTGGTTGCTGAATATTTTCAGGATGTGGAAGAGTATAATTCTGATGACTTCCATCGCTTTTCTCAACCAAAATATTCTGATGTTCGAAAAACGAAAAAGTGATTTTCCCTTCCGAACCAATTAGTATTGTGGTATCGTCTTTCAGGTTTTCAGGTACGGAAAAACACCATGATCCTGTTCCTGCTATGCCAGATTCAAAAAGAAATGTAGCTGTTGTTATATCGTCGGCTGGGTAATGCCCAGTTTGGTTCAGAGATATGCCTTTTGCATCCTTTATGTGGCCTAGTAGGTATTCAAGATAATCAAACTGATGTGCGGCCAGATCATGAAAATGTCCACCACCCGAAATTTCGGGAATAAGCCGCCAGGCCGGTGCTTTCCCAGATTCAGTTTCTTCAGGTTTCAGCGGATTGTGCAATTGAACATGAATGAATTTTACATCGCCAATAACACCGTTTTCTACCAACTCTTTAATCTTCAGGAAAACGGGAAGCCTACGGCGGTAATAAGCAACAAATAACGGTTGGCCTGTTTCTTCACTCACCCGTATCATCTCTTCGCATTCGGCAACAGATCGTGCCATTGGTTTCTCCACATATACCGCTTTGCCTGCTCTCATGGTTTCAATAGCGTATTTTGCATGCGTATCGGGAGGCGTTGCAATATACACCGCGTTTACATCGGGATCGTTAATCAGCAAAGTTGCATCCGAGTAAAATTTTGGTACGCCATGTCGGCGGGCGTAATCTTCGGCTTTTAAAGCATCACGCCGCATCACAGCAATAAGCCTTGATCCTTCAATTTTGTTGAAGGCCGGACCGCTCTTTTTCTCAGTAACATTACCACAGCCAATTATACCCCAGTTTACATGATCCATAGCAGATTTTTCATTTACTCATTCAACTTTCAAAGCCAGTCTCTTTTGAAGATTGAAGTTCTATATTTATGAGAATTTGATTTTTATGAAGAACAAAATAGATCTGATGCCGCTTAGTTTAATGCATACAAAGCAAAAGTAGCCAGCCAGTGATCACCACCATAATTTCCCGAAATAACATTTGGTAAAGTATTTATAATAAACCGATCGGCTGTTTCGGTAAACAATTTCTTATTTGGATTTCGAGCAGGCAAGGATGCGGCAATTCCCTTCATACACCAGGCACGGCTCAGCGCTAATCCATCGAGGTGTACAATCAGGTAATCCGTGCGGTCGCTAACAACGGGAAGCTGAGTTAATTGCAGGATGCTGCGCTTTTCGTAATACGTATCAAACCATTTAACAAATTCCTTTTGGGGTAAAACCCTCCGCATCAAATCGGCGGCTTCGAGGGATGGGCTGAAAAAGTCAGTGCCATCAGGTTCGAAATAGGCCGGTACTTTTTGGTTATTCAGATAAAAATCCTTTGCTTTATTTACAATGGCATACTCAAATGCCGTGTCGCCTGCTGCCCGAGCCCAGTCGAGGGCAAATGCAAGGCCGAAGGCTGTATTGGGATGTACACCGGTACGATTGGCATAGGTTTGTTTAGGCAGGTATGCTTTCCATAGATTTACAATTTTTTCGGTGAGTGGCTGTAATGTCTGATGCCATTGCTGGCTCTGTTCATTTTTCCAGCTAAGCAGTTCATTATCGAGCTGTAAAAGCCAAGCCCATCCGTAGGTTCGTTCGTAGGTATTCGACCCGGTATATTTTGTAAAGTATTCAACCTCCGCTTTTATTTTCTCCGGATCAAACGAGTTCGCCAGACAGGAAATGATGGAATCACTGTTAGCGATTTGAGGAAAGGTTTTTAACACTTTTACCAGCAGCCAATGCCCATGAACACTGCTGTGCCAGTCGAGGCAACCATAAAATGCCGGATGTAATTGCGAAGGATAGAGTATATGATCCGTTGGTCCGTCGGAAAGATGGGATGTTTTGTTCGGCCACTCCGTTTGAATGCAGTGCAATGGCATTCTCGAAAGCTTTATGGCAATATCCTCAGTAAGCATTTGCGCATTGGCATACAATGAAACCACGATGAAAAGCAAAGCCATTAATTTTCTCATTTGATTTGAATTTAATAAAATACTACAACACGAATTTCAAATTATACTTAATCATTTCAGTGAAAGAACAAATAAGCGATGAAAATGGCTGCAATAATTCCTGCCAAATCTGCCAGCAATCCAGCGGTTATGGCATAGCGCGTAGTTTTTATTCCCACGGATCCGAAATAAACGGCAACAATGTAAAAGGTTGTATCGGCAGCACCTTGAAAAATGCAGGAGAGTCGGCCGGCAAACGAATCCGCACCAAACTCTTTCATGGTCGAAACCATCATTCCCCTAGCACCGGAGCCGCTAAGTGGTTTCATAAATGCAGTGGGTAACGCATCTACAAAATCGGTATTTACGCCCATGGCAGCAAACATCTGGCCAATGCCTTTTACAAGGAAATCCAAGGCACCGCATGTACGAAAAACGCCTACGGCAACAAGTATGGCAACCAGGTAAGGAATAATTTTTATTGCAATGCCGAAACCTTCTTTCGCGCCATCGATAAAAGCATCGTAAACATTGATGCGCTTTACCAATCCTAATACGATAAATGAAAAGATAATACTGAACAGGATAAGGTTTCCGGCAACGGACGAGATAGTTGTAACTTGTTGTTGGCTTATGGTGCTGAAATACCAGATGATAGCCGAAACCAGTATTGAGAAGCTTCCAAGGTACAGTAAAATCACTTTATTGAACAGGTTTATGCGTTGCATGAACGAAACTGCAATAATACCTGTGAGCGTGGAAGCAAAAGTTGCCAGAAGAATAGGGATAAAAATATCAGAAGGATCGGCAGCGCCAAGTTGTGTGCGATAAACCATAATGCTTATCGGAATTATAGTTAGTCCCGAAGCATTCAACACCAGGAACATGATCATGGAGTTGGAAGCGGTGTCCTTGTCTTTATTGAGTTCCTGGAGCTGGGTCATAGCTTTTAATCCCAAAGGCGTGGCCGCGTTATCGAGGCCCAGCATATTGGCTGCAATATTCATCATCATAGAGCCTACGGCCGGGTGGTCTTTTGGTATTTCGGGGAAAAGTCGGCGGAATAAAGGCCCCACGGCTTTTGACATCAAACGTATTATTCCACCTGTTTCACCCACTTTCATCAGGCCCATCCAAAGCGTCATTACACCGGTTAGTCCCAACGAAATCTCAAAGCCGGTTTTGGCCATATCGAATGTGCCGTTCATCATTAAAGGAAAAATCTCAGTATCGCCAAAGAAGATCAGCCTGATGAGACCAACGATAAAAGCAATAATAAAAAACGCAATCCAGATATAATTGAGAACCATCGGAAGCCGGGTGAAAATTTACATTTCAAAAGTATCGCTTTTTTAAGGGCAAAATCCAGCCGGTTGCCGAATTTTTGCCTTTGGAAACAATTTTGCCTTTGTAACAACTATATTAATTAGCAAACTGATTAAAAAACAATCAGAACAGGAATTATCTGAATGAAATACGTGTTCTGTTAAATAGCAATATCTAAATACCTTAAATTTGACGTGATTTAAAACGTAGATTCAGCTTAGCCAAAAGTCAATACCATGAAAATAAAATTTATCGGCGCCGCCCGCGAAGTAACCGGAAGCAAACACCTCATTACCACCGATAGCGGAAAGAAAATTCTGCTCGACTGCGGTATGTTCCAGGGCAAAGGTCTGGAAACAGACGGATTGAACCGCAACCTGATGTTCGATCCGGCAAAAATTGACCATGTTATTCTTACTCATGCACATATTGATCACTCAGGGTTGATCCCATATATTTACCGCCTTGGATTCCGTGGATCGGTAATTTGCACCAGTGCCACCCGCGATCTTTGTGCCATTATGCTGGCCGACAGCGGACATATTCAGGAAGGTGATGTAAAATGGTTCAACAAACGACGTATTCGGAATGGACTCAATCCTGTGGAACCTATTTACAAAGAAGCCGATGCGCGCGCCTGCATGGAATTGTTTATAGGCGTAGCTTATGACCGTAAGTTCCGTATTGATGACAATATAAAAGTTAAGTTCACCAACACCGGTCATATGCTGGGCAGCGGAACGGCAACGCTGGAGATAACAGAAAACGGCAAAACCACACGCATAGCTTATACCGGTGATATAGGAAGGCCGGTCAGCCGGATATTAAAATCTCCTGAACCTTTTCCGCAATGCGAATACCTGATCACTGAGGCAACTTACGGCAACAGGCTTCACCCGGCTTTGCAGGAAGCTGAAGGAGAGCTTTTACGTGTGATTCGGGAAACTTGTGTCGAAAGAGGAGGAAGAGTAATCATTCCTTCTTTTGCTATTGGTCGTACACAGGAAGTAGTGTATGCGCTTAATAAGTTTTTTAATGAAGGCTTACTGCCAAAAGTAAATATTTATGTGGATAGCCCGCTGGCAGTAAATGCTACCGATATTTTCAGGCTTCACACGGATATACTTAATGCAGATGTTGCCCATGTAATGATGACCGACCCTGATCCTTTCGGCTTTAATTCACTATATTATATCAAAAGCCCTGACGAATCGAAAAGGCTTAATTCCAACAACAGGCCCTGTGTTATAATTTCGGCATCGGGCATGATGGAAGCCGGGCGTATCAAGCATCACCTGGCTAATAATATCGAAAATCCGAATAACACCATACTGGCTGTTGGTTATTGCTCACCACGGACGCTGGGCGCAAGAATTTTGGAGGGTGCAGATGAAGTGTCTATTTTCGGAGTTCGCCACCCGGTAAAAGCAAAAGTTGAACGTATTGAAGCATTTTCAGGACATGGCGATTACAGCGAAATGGCTGATTTTGTAAGTTGCCAGGATCCAAAACTAATTAAAAAAGTTTTCCTGGTTCATGGCGAATTCGAAGCACAATCGGCATACAAAAGGACGCTCGAACAAAGGGGATTTTCCCAGATTGAAGTACCGGTTGCAGGTGAAGAATTTAATCTTTAACTACGGCCTTCGTATTTTAGGGAAATTGATTCTGAAGTTCTGACAAGACGAACTTTTAGAAAATAAAAAGCCGGGATTTCAAGTGTTAAAAAAATGGGACTATGGAGAGAAGTTGCACTGATTTCATTTTGCAAAAATCTTCAGAGTGTTATCATTACAATAACTATTTTTATTAGCTTTGCAAAGCAATTAACAGCATTATGCATTATACAAAAACTCAATCATTTGCACTTGTAATTCTCAGGATTGCAATCGGGTGGCATTTCCTTTTCGAAGGAGGTGTTAAGATACTTAATCCTTATTGGACAGCAAAATCGTACTTACTTGATTCGGCAGGATTTATGAAAGGATTTTTTGAATATATTGCCGGGAATCAAACCCTACTTTCCATTTCGGATTATGCAAATGCCTGGGGGCTTGCACTTATTGGAGTATCGCTGATCTTTGGCCTTTTTACCCGCTATTCGAGTATTGCCGGCATTGTTCTGCTGCTGCTGTATTACCTTTCACACCCTGCATTTTCTGGGCTCGAATACCTTTTCCCTTCAGATGGGAGCTATTTCATCATCAACAAAACACTGGTTGAGCTTTTTGCATTATGGGTGCTTTTTGCCTTCCCTACCTCACATATTTTCGGGTTGCAACGACTCCTGACAAGTAACAAAACATTTCTGGCATAAAATGGAACAAGAGAATACGGATAAAAATTCAGGGAAGCTAAGCCGTCGCGATATACTGGCCGGGTTAGCTGCTTTACCTATTGTAGGTGTGATTGGTTATGGATTACTGCGAAATAAAGCGGATGCAAAAAAACGCAACTCCAGCCTGCTGAGTGACATTAAGCCTGAGGTACAAAGTGGTATTCCGCCTTTAATTGAAGGAAAAACCTTACGGATCGGAATTATTGGCAGCGGTAGCCGTGGCGGCTATTTAATGAAAGCGCTGGGCTTTGTAAATCCCGAACGTATTGATGAGTATACCGAAAAAGGAAAAACTGATAAATACTGGAATCAATACCTTAAAGATTTCAGGGAACAGGAAAATCTGAATGTAAAAATTACTGCTGTTTGTGATGTATTTGATAAAAATGCGCAGAAGGCTATTGAGGCAGGAGCTAATGTGCAACGTAATGGCAAAGGCGGCAAAATGGACGAAGCGCCTAAACGCTATACTACCTATAAAGAATTAATTGCATCGCCTGATGTTGATGCCGTAATTATAGCTACTCCCGATCACTGGCATGTGCCGGTGGCTCTCGAGGCTGCCCTTAATGGCAAACATGTGTATTGCGAAAAACCGCTTTCCTGGTCTGTGTCCGAAACAGATGAAATACGCAAAACAGTTAAAGAATCCGGGATTGTATTTCAACTAGGCCACCAGGGACGGCAGACCGAAAGCTACAATGTGGCACGTTCGCTGATAAAACAGGATGTGATTGGTAAGATTTCGCTTATCGAAGTATGTACCAACCGCAACGACCCCAATGGCGCATGGGTATATGATATTGCTCCCGAAGCCAATGAAAAAACCATCGACTGGAAACAGTTTATAGGTCAGGCACCCTGGCACGATTTCAACTTGGAACGGTTTTTCCGCTGGCGCTGCTGGTGGGATTACAGTACAGGTCTGAGTGGCGATTTGTTCACACACGAGTATGATGCTCTTAACCAAATTCTTGATCTTGGTATTCCAAACTCGGCCATGGCTTCGGGTGGCATTTATTTCTTTAAAGATGGTCGCACCGTACCCGATGTACTAAACATGGCCATGGAATACACAGATCGTGATCTTACTTTGCTGTACAGCGCAACCCTGGCAAGTGAGAAAAACCGCGGCAAAGTAATAATGGGTCACGATGCGTACCTTGAACTCAGCGATACCCTGATTGTTAGTGTTGACCCACAATCAACACGCTATAAAAAGAAACTTGATGAAGGAGTGATAGAGCCGTTTCAACCAATTTTTTCTTATGTTCCGGGACAGGGATCTGTTGATGCCATAACCTCTCCTACCGAAAAATATTTTGCGGGCCGTGGCCTTTTGTACACTTATCGTGATGGAAAAGCCGTTGACACAACCCACCTTCATTTACGCGAATGGATCAATTGCATCAGGGCAGGAAATGGAGCACAACCCAGCTGTAATATCGACCAGGCTTACGAGGAAGCAATGACAGCACATATGGGAACCATTTCGTACAAGGAAGGACGCAGGACGTATTGGGATAAGGAGAAGGAAGAAATAGTCTAGCTATCTTTCCCTAAAATTCAAGATTTCGGTTTTAGTTGAGGGGGAGAAAATGAGAGGGGGAGATGGGTGATGGGGAGAGAGTGCGAT
>Ga0136636_10002652_pt1 | contig 10672 bp, 6 predicted proteins | sample AntDrymUQ8522106_2_FD_104653 | JGI IMG/M metagenome (GOLD analysis project Ga0136636, IMG submission 104653) | Polar desert sand microbial communities from Dry Valleys, Antarctica - metaG UQ852 (21.06) | ecosystem: Environmental > Terrestrial > Soil > Desert | place: Antarctica: Dry Valley... | reverse complement strand
GCCGATTTCAGCTCGGATTGAATCACCAATTCATTTACGGCATCCACCTCTTTGGCTTTTTCTGTTCGCTCTATGCGCAGTTTGGCGGCTACTTCTTGCGCTCTTTCGAGGTTTTTTTCGCCTTTTAATTCCCGAATCAGTTTGTCCACCTCCCGATTGGTATTGGCGGTAATACGCAATTCATGCTCTTTTTGGTCGAGTTTGAGGCGTTTGCGCCGCACGTCTAACTCTTGCTGCAAGCCATCGTAGGTTTTAATCAGACGCTCGAGCGACTGCTCTTTTTCGCTGACAGACTGCAATTTTTCCTCTAATTCCTGCTTTTCGCGCTGCAATTCAATCAGAACATCGTCCACGGCCGTTTCCGAACCCGTTCGGTTTCGGGCGTAGCTGATTAAATCGCGGGACAATCCACTTTTTTGGGCAATTTCAAAGGCGTAACTACTCCCAGGCCGACCGATTTTTAGTTCATAAGTAGGCGAAAGGGTATCCTTGTCAAAATGCATGTTTCCGTTCAAAATACCGGGATTGCGGAAAGCAAATACTTTTAGGTTGGAATAGTGGGTGGTAATGACGGCGTACACCCCTTTTCGGTACAACTGAAGTAAAATAGCCTCCGCAATGGCGCCGCCGGGCTTTGGGTCGGTACCGCTGCCCATTTCATCAATCAAAACCAAGGTTTTGGGGTCGGCTTTTTGGATAAAAACGCGGGCGTTTTGCAGCCGAGACGAATAAGTAGAAAGATCGTCTTCAAGGCTTTGCTGGTCTCCAATATCGGCAAAAATTTGGGAAAAGATGCCAAATTCACTCAATTCATGCACCGGAATTAACAAGCCACTTTGCACCATTATTTGCAGCAATCCGATGGACTTCATGGCCACCGATTTACCACCGGCATTCGGGCCAGACAATACCAAAATATGCTGCTCAGGATGCAATCGAACGTCGAAAGGAATGGTTTTTTTACCCGATTGTTTGTTTTTCAAATAGAGCAACGGATGGTAACCTTTTCGGACGTTTATGATGGGTTTTTCTTTTAAAATGGGCATTCCGGCTTTCATAGAAAGTGCCAATGCCGACTTCGCGCGCACCACATCCAATCGAACCAGCAAGTGAGCATAATGCGCCAACAGCGGGCCATGTGGACGGAACGTACCGCTCAAATCGCGCAAAATTTTGAAAATTTCACGCCGCTCATCGTGCTCCAACTCAAACAAGTCGTTGTTGATTTCAATCACCGCTTCCGGCTCGATAAAGGCCGTGCGACCGGTGTCCGATTCGTCGTGGATGATGCCTCGAATTTTGCGCTTGTGTTCGGCGGGCACACTCAATACCCGACGGCCATTTCGGAACGATTCGGGGGAATCTGACAACCATCCTTTGGAACGCAATTCTTGAATAATTTGGCGAAAACGGCCATCTAACTCCCTGAATTTCTGCTGAATATCACGCCGTATGCGCTGTAACTCTGGTGAGGCATCGGGGCGAATTTCGCCTTTATCATTAAAAACAGCGGTGATGGCTTTCATCAGGGTATCGAGGCCCTGCGGGTCATTTTGCAGTGTTCCGGCTACCGGGTCTTCTTGCGTTAGTTCGTATAATTTGGGGTAAATTTCCTTTTTCGCGCCCCCTGCAAAAAACTTAAATACATCCCGCATCATCGTCAATACCCGGAATATGCCCTGAAAAGCCTCTGCTTGCAGGGTAAATCCGTCAATTTCCAACATTTTCAGGTCGGGAAGGACATTTGGAAAAACCGCCAAGGGAAAGCGGTCGTTTTTTTCCAACATCAACTTAAATTCTCGAACCTCACGCAAACTTCGGTCAATCGCAGCAAAATGGAGCATCGGGCTTACTTCACGCAGTTGCTCAGCGGCCATAGGGGTGAAAGCCTCTTTCTCCAGCAAGTCGAGTATCTTGTCAAATTCTAATTTGCGAAAAACATCCTTCGGCTCAAATATCATATTTTGGAAAAATTGGTTTTAAGTATTTGGACTTAATACCTTTAAAATTGAATTTTTTTTTGATTTTTGAAGCGCAACTCAAAGGTTCGTCCGACCTCGGTAGCGGTAGAATATTGGTAGCCTTCAAAGCGTTATTCAAAAAATATAGAAGCGTCATAAAAACAGGAATTCAGCGTAGAAGTTCCCTAAAAATTTTATTTTTCTTCACCACTGCACTACTCGAACACCCAAAACACCTTCCCGTATGGGCAATACAAGGGATTCGCCCGGCCTCAAATTCGGGAAATGTGCTTGGTCTTTATACCGTAATTTATGTATTTCTGAACCTTCTCGCAATCGAAGTCGCCAGCCTGCTGGTTTTAAGGTGTCACCTTTGAGAATGCCATAGCCTTGAGAAAAGTAGGCCTTTTCGGACACTAATTCAAAGGTCTGTTGGGTGTTTTTGCCCAAGCTTCTGTTCAAAATACTGCCAAACAAAGGCGCAAACAATAACCCAAAAACTATGAGCATCACCACTTCCGCATAATGCTCATCCCAAGGCAAAAATCGTGACCGAAATACCACAATTCCGCCCACGACTATTACCAACATTACCCCCATAGAAATAAGCAGCAACTCTTTCAATTCCAAGGTATTAGACAATACGTCAAACTCCATTATATAGCGCCAGATAAAAAAACTGAGCACCAAAACAGAGAGTACAGCATGCAAAAATGGATTTTTCATAGAATTTGTTTTTTTAAGTGTGAAAGTACCTTGTCACTAGGGCTTTCTGGTTGAAAAATCATGCTGTTGTGCTATCTAAACATGCTCAAGCCCCTTAACAAAAATGGTGGCTGGACCCAGCCGTATGTGCTCAAGCCCTCAAAACCGCGACAAAGCCTGTACCAAGCGCTCGGGCAACTCCTCGCGACAGGCCGACTGATAATCTTGATACGAACAAGGGATTAACCGATGTCGGTCATGTTTTCGTTTGGTCGCCACCGGAATTTGCATCCACCAGCGACCGCTTTTGGCACTTTTCCAGAACGTGAGCTGGTGGTTAAGTTTGCGAAAATCTACCACATACTCCGTCAAGCCGTTGGTAGAACTTGGATAATCGCCTTTTCGGTTAAACAGGCCGTCAAGCAAATACCAAATCATTTGGGCCGCTGTTTGGGCGGTTTGCCGTTGCACATCTAATTGATTGTCAAAGCCATATAAGCCGAAAGAACTCAGTTTGTCGCTCATACCTGCATAGCGGCAAAGTTGGCAGGCTTCCTCTGCAAAAAAGCCAGACGGCGAAGCATTGGCCACGCCGGGTGCTTCGCACTGTTTGAGGGCTTGGAGGTGAAACGCCACCATATCGGCATCGCGGAGTACGGGTTCGGTTTCTTCAATATTGGCCCTTGATTTGCCGAGTCGGACCAAGTCAAAATGATTTTTTTGCAAAAATTCAATCGCAGAAGAAGGCGTTTGATGCACCTGCAATCCAACGGTAGATAAATGAAACAACTGCGGGTGTCGAGGTGCAAAAAGGGGCGCATAAACGCCGTCTTCGCGGAAAGTTTCGTCTATCACGGCCAAATTGACCAGCGATTTTGCTTCTTGATAAGCCAAAAACTGCGCCCGCGCCAATTGCGCATCTGCCGCCAGTACAATGGGTAAAATTTTGCTACTCAACAACTCGTACAAAACCGGAATTAGTAAAGCCGCATCTGCTTTGCGCAAATTGCCCAAATCGGCCACAGAACCTTTCGGAAATGGAAATGCGCTGCCGTATAAGGAGGCCCGAATGGCATTTGCCTCCTCCTCCCCTACTCCGATGATGGCGGCCCGAACTTTTTTCAAATCGGGCATTTCGGTGCGGTGAATCAGGATATTCTGCGCAAATGACCAAGCGGGTTGGGCATCCACCGCTGTTTTGCAGAAAGAAGTAGGAAGGGATTTGAGCCAATTTTGCAGCATAGGGTGGCAAAAGTAGCGACTTTTGCGTTGTGGCGAGTGCTTTGTTTGAACCGATATTTTTCCATTTCCGTCTTTTTCTTTACCAGAATGGATGGCCCGAAACGGCTACCTTTGAGGCTTCTTTGAATTCTGGCATCCCAATTTTTACCCCTGCATGAAAGTTCTCATTCCAGTAGCCGGCATCGGCACCCGTTTAAGGCCACACACCTACACCCAGCCCAAACCGCTCATGCCCGTGGCTGGCAAGCCCATTATTTCTTATATTATAGATAAATTGGTAGAAAATGGGCTGAAAGACTTTGTTTTTGTCATTGGCCATTTGGGCGAAAAAGTGCGGCGTTTTGTGGAGCAGACTTACCCTGATTTAAACACCGAATTTGTGTTTCAAGAAGAGCGAGAAGGCTCAGCACATGCGGTTTGGATGGCTCGTGAGGCCATTGAAGACGAAGATGAAATCTTGATTGCTTTTGGAGATTCGATATTTGAGGCTGATTTTCAACACATACTGGACTGTACAAATTCCTGCTTGGGGGTGAAAAAAGTAGCCGACCCCAGGGAGTTTGGCGTGGCTGAATTGGGCAGCGACTATCGCGTTACCCTACTGATTGAAAAGCCGCGCATCCCGAAGTCAAACATGGCCATTGTGGGCCTGTACAAAATACGGGAAGTACCTGCACTCATCCGCGCAACCGAACACTTGGTTCAGCAAAATATCCGCACCATGGGCGAATTCCAACTCACCGATGCCTTACAGCGCATGGTAGAAGAAGGCGTTCATTTTCAAGCAATTCCAATCCAAAACTGGTTTGATTGTGGGCGTAAAACGGTGCTGCTCGAAACCAATGCGATGTTGCTCGATAAACGGGGCATTTCAGCCAGTCGGGCAGAATTATCGCCGTTCGACAATACCATTTTTATACATCCAGTGTCGGTGGGGCGGAATTGTGCCATTGCCAATAGTATTATTGGGCCACATGTCACCATCGGCGATCATGCACAAATCAATCGAAGCATCGTGCGGGAAAGTATTATCGGGGATTTTGCCGCCTTAGACGATGTGGTACTCAAAAACTCGGTCATCGGCTCTGATGCGAGTATTAAGGGGCTGGATTTAAGTCTGAACATTGGAGATAATACGGAGATTGATTTTGGGTAAATCCCAGCACCCTTTACCAAGTCTGGTTCTGATTCCAGAAAGGGGGGCCGCCAAATGGGTTATTTTCCCTGCTTCGCGCCGCCTCTTCTTCCAATATTCGTTGGGCTTCCGCCAAGCGCTCCGCTTTGGATTTTTCAAAAATATCGTCGGGTAAAAATCTAATTTTCGCTTTTAGGCGCTCCTCTGCGAAAGGATCGTGCATTTCTTTGCTTTCTTCGTCTTCTAATTCGCCTTTAAATAAATAAGCCGCAAAAATACCTGCCAAACTGCCTAGCAGGTGACTTTCCCAGGAAATTCCCTCCTGTTCGGGCAAAATACCCAAAAACATACCGCTGTACAGGAGCATAACAATCCCCGCCAATACAATAGACCGAAGGCTCTGCCGGAAAATACCATTCCAAAACATGAAGGCCACCAGTCCGTAAATTACGCCACTGGCTCCGATGTGCGACACTGGTCGTGCAAACAACCAAACCGCCGCACCCGTCAGGAAGTAGATGAGCCAAATGGCTCTCATCGCTACTTTTCGGTAAAAATAGAGGGAAATAAAAGTCAGTACAAACAAGGGCACTGTATTGGAAATCAAGTGTTTCCAACTACCATGTACCAATGGAGCAGTCACGATGCCCCGCAAACCCCACACGCGCCGCGACATAATCCCGAATGCTCCGGGGTCGAAACCATCCATCGTTTGCCAAAAATGTATCGCCCAAATCAACAAAATCGTTATAGTGGGAAAACGCAGAGTTTCCAACAGGTGCTGCCGGGTAAGGTAGAGGCTGTCAGATTCGCTGTCAAAAATAGACATTAAGAGCGTGTTTAAATTTTTAATTTCCTGAAAACCAATGCTTTATGAACCTGACATCAAAAAAACGAAAGCATTTGCCTCGGTACACTTCTTTGTTTTTTTATCCTCAGAACTATAAATCATTGATTTTCAGTTCAATAAAATTTGAACAAGGTCTAAGGATGCGCAAAAAAAGTGACTGGGCTACGGGGCGCTGGTTTATGTAGGGCAAATGAAATGCCAAGTCCAAACACAGGAAGTCCAGAACTTGTTTCGAGCGAGGGTTTAATCCGTATAGAAAGGTCGTCGCTCACATCAAAACGCGTTAAATGCGCGTCCACAAATGCATCCGTCACCACCAATAAATAGGTTACACCCAAGGCCAAGTACCATTTTTCGGTATAACCTTTAAAGGTATCGCGATACGATCTGGTTCGAGTATCATCAAAGGTATTATACGGCTCTTTGGTTGGATTGGTGTTGGGGTCGCCGTCCACCAAAAGTTTGTAATTATCGCGTAATTCGCGGTACGTGTTTTGGGTGTCAAAAGTGAAATAACCAATACCGCCCAAAGCACCCCATACCAGGGGGATTTTCCACCATTTCTTGTTGTAAGCCTGTCCGGCACCAGGCAGCACCGCCGAAAACAAGGCGGCTACCCGTGGATTAGGATAATTTTTTGTCACCCAAGAACGCCGCCTAACGGGCACTTTTAGGGTTGTTTGCCCCACAGGAACGGTGTCTAAGGACAAGGCAAGCGTATCCCGTCCCGTAGCGTTTAATTTATTCCCCTTGACGCTTCCCGCACGAACACGCTGCGAAGGAACCGTGTCGAGCACCACAACTACCACAGAATCAGGTGTTTGTGAAAACAAGGGCAGATAAATAAATGCCAGTAAGAGCGTACAAAATAATCGCATAGCCATATTGAAGGCAAAAGTAAGGCCTAAAAATCAAAATGGCACACCCAGAAAACCTAGATGTGCCATTTCAAAGCAATGCGCATTTACTTACTGAATATCATTTGCATTGCGCATCAGCAACTGCTTAGCGTTAAAATCAGACACAATTGCCGTCAAAGTAACGGGCGTGGCAGGCGTAGCCAAACTTGAGAATACCGCACTAGCATTGGTAAACATCTTCATAGGGCCGGTGCCATCGTTGAGGTCACGGTTGCCCGATAAGGTTGCACCGCCCGATATCGTCACATTGGATACCCGCACCAAAGTGCTCTCCCAAGCATCAAAATTGGTGTTAATTTCAGCCAAGGTGGCTACGCGGGGCGTAAGGGTATTACCGGTGCTTTTGAGCACTGCGCTGGTGAGTGCGACATTATTAACTTGCAGCAATTTGTTGAAATCCGACAGTTCTACGTCGGAAACAGACACCTCAATTTCATCGCCTAAATTAAAGGAATGGGCGCCGACAAATCGTACCACAATTCCGCCAGTAGCGTCTTGCATAAACAAGTTTAGTGCATTCACGTTTTTTCCCAACCGGTCGGAAATAACCATGCCTTTTATTTTGCGGCCACTGGGTACAAAGGTGGTGGCACCGCTGTACAAGGCGCGAATGCTGATGATGTCCACTACTATTTCGGGGCCGCCGCCTTGTCCGCAGCGAGGGTCGTTCATCAGCACATCGCTGGTTTTGCGGATGAACAGTTGATAATCAGTATTAAATATCCCCAAAACACCCGTAATCGTGCCCTTTCCAACCGGCGTTTTTTCAAATGCAAAATCAGAAAAACCACTGGTACGTACCAAAATAGTCGAATTTCCACAGTTTTGTGCCGTGCGATTCAGGCTGTTTAGCCCTACTGCATCGGCCCAGGTTTGCGCAGTATCTGCTTTGGTGAATTGCATACCTTCTAGGGTAATCAAAGTACTCACCATCGTGGCGTTTAACTGACTAACCGACACTACTTTCGGTACCGGAGGCGCGCCCAAAAAGCCTTTTACAATCTGCGTACGCTCCTGATTTTCGGTAATGCCAATATCAGAAGGTTGGCCATTTTCATACACCACGCCGCCTACTAGTTGAATTAGGTTGTTGTAATCCGTGAGCATTAAACCCTTGCAACGGATATAAATTTTGCGGCCTATTGGGTAGCGGTTGTATATAAAGCCATTGCTAAATTTCACTTCAATACCGCCAGTAGAGTCTTGAATGACAATGGTTTTGTAGTAATTTCCGCTGCGGTCGTCCATAATAACCGTACCGCTAATCACTAGGTCTTCAGTAATTAAATCAAAACCGCCACTCACCTCGTGGTAGGCTTTGAGCGATTGAATGCTGGTGTTCACTGGGATATCTTGTCCGTCGCCGCCAAAAGGTGGCGCATCAAATTCCGTTTTAACACAAGCGACAAAACTAGCCGCCGAGAGCAAAAATGCCACTACGGCAACAGAAAGTTGTTTATTTTTTTGAAAAAACATGGTTGACCTATTTTTTTATGAAAAATATTGATGGATGGATGTTGCTTTTCAGCCGTTGTTTACAAACGCACACTGAGCGACGCAAAATAGTTGAGTCCCGGCGCGTATTGTACTTCGTACGTGTAGAGTCGTTGGTTTTCAAACTCTCGTCCAAAAGCGTTCAGGTAGGCTTCCCGACCCGAAACGATGATGTTTTTATTGTCGAGCAAATTATTAATACCCACATTCAAATATAGAAATACTCGATTGATTTTCCAAGATTTACCTCCGAAAAGGTCGAGTGTGTAGTTGGCAGGTGCTTTGCGCTGATCTACGATGGTATTAAAAACAGGGGAATTGGGGTCTTGCCCTAACACCGATTCAGCGCGGCGACGGGTCGGGTCAAAATTAAACCAAAAATTATCCGCCCAGTTAAAGCTCAGCGACGCAAACCAGAATTTTTTGCCCTCGTACTTTACACCCAAAGATGCCGCTGTTTGTGGGGTACGTGGCACCAAAAAGTTGTTTTGATACACCGTAATACTATCCAACCCGGTGTCGCCTGTATTGTCGTTGCTTTGGTACAACAGTGGACGGGATGTATAGCGATAGTAGCCCGCATTGCCAGCAGCCGAAAACACCCACGACGGGATGGGTTTCCACTCTACCGCACCTTCTACACCCATGTGCCGACGATCCACACCAGTGCGTACCACCGTGCTAAACTCCCCCAATAACTGCGCAAAAAACAAATTACTTTCAATTTCATTGGTAAAATCGGTCAAGTAGCCCGTAAAACGAGCGCGAAGATTGGGCGCACGGTGCATAAATCCGCCCTCTAAACTTTTGATGCTGTAGGCATCAACGCCGGGGACCGCATCGTTGCGGTGGCGCGGAGAAAGGAAAACATCTCGAAACTGCGGTGGCTTGGTGCCGATGAAGCCATTGGCATACAGGTAGTTACGGCCATTTAGTTTGTAGGTTGTACCGCCTTTCGCGCCGTATGTGTAGAAGGATTGTTTTTGAGAATCGCCCAGCGAGTTGCCGACAAAACGGCCATTTTGCATTTTTCCGGTACGCCAGAAGGTATTTACCCCGATTTCTCCGCCAAAAAATACTTGAAAACGGGCAAAATCAGTGGTCATTTGAAACCAAGTATTGCCGATACGAATGTTCTCATCGAAATTGTATCCGAATACATCGCCTTCCCGCACCACATTATTCGGATTCAGGAGGTCATTTTGTTCTTTGGAAGCATCGCCAGGGAAATCCTGCGACGCAAAGCGGTTGATATCCAACCAATAATCGCCGCCCAACAAATCGTCCACCACTTTAAAATTTTCTCCCGTGTACCAGCGATAACTGGCTCCTGCTTGAAGGGTAGAGCGCACGTTCAAGCGTTGGTTCAAAATGGCATTAAAGCCCAAATCTCTGCTATCTGAGCGTTGATCTTCTACGATAAATTGCGAGCGATTGCCCGTTACGTTATTCCCTGAAATGCCCTCTGCATCCTTCACCGTGAACTGATTGATTCGATTTTCATCATAAAAACGCGCCCAATCCAATTGGCGTAAGTTGATATCATTCCGCATGGCTTCTGCCCACTGGGCTGCCTGTACGGGGTCTTCCATAGTAGAAGGCAAGCGCCGATTAAAATCGGGCGCCGGGTTGGTTGCATCGTTCCATTCAAGGCGGGTTGTACCGTTTTTGCCCGCTTGTGCCGACACCACAAAACTCAGAGCGGTACCTGGCTGTGGCGCCCAGTCGTAGCGCAACATACCGATGGGCTGGTTAGAATGACCGACCGAAGCGTTGCGCTTTTCGCCATTTTGGTAGCCCCAATTTGGATTGTAGCGATTCGTGCCGGCCAATTCAAACATTTCTTCAAAGGAATCGGAGGTTCTACCTCGCTTGTTGGGTGCGCCCAAAAAAGTGAAGTTTATGGCGTGTTTTGGGTTGATTATTTTGTCAACGGATAGAAAATAAGAGTACCCGTCAAAAAATGTTCCGTCAAAATAGCCCTCTTGCCCCCAGCGACGACTACCCGACATACTCACGGCCCAACCACCGGGCATCAGCCCTGTATTCATGGTCAGCATTACGCGGTCGGTGTAGGTACGGTTGGATTTGGCGTAGGAGGCACGGATTTGTTTGCGCTGCACTGAAGCACGGGTGTCGAGGCGTGTAGCACCCCCAATTTCTGCAAAAGAAAATTCTGCGGGTGCCAAGCCAACACTCGTTTCGCGGTTTCGAAGTACATCATTTAGCCCCCCAATTTCGCCGAAAAAAGCAAACCCTGTTTCTGGGTCATTGATGTTGATGTTGTTCAGGAAAAGCGGAAAGTGCTCAGAATCATACCCTCGCTCGCGAAAACGGAAGTTGAACCAGCCGAAACCAGAAATTT
>Ga0136636_10002651_pt1 | contig 10675 bp, 8 predicted proteins | sample AntDrymUQ8522106_2_FD_104653 | JGI IMG/M metagenome (GOLD analysis project Ga0136636, IMG submission 104653) | Polar desert sand microbial communities from Dry Valleys, Antarctica - metaG UQ852 (21.06) | ecosystem: Environmental > Terrestrial > Soil > Desert | place: Antarctica: Dry Valley... | reverse complement strand
GATATGCTGATGGCGATGACCGAGTTCGGATGGGAACCGGTTTATGAAGGCGATAATGTCATCGCTTTGAAGGGCGAAGACGGAGCTGTTAGCTTGGAACCTGCTGGTCAGCTCGAACTGTCAGGCGCACCGCTAGAAAACCTGCACCAGACCTGCGCTGAAACCGGACGGCATCTGAAGCAGGTCAAGGCGATTGGCGACAAAACCGGCAAAGGCTTTCTTGGCCTCGGTCTGTGGCCGGACAAGACCCGCGCCGAATTGCCAATCATGCCCAAGGGCCGCTACGAAATCATGCTCCGCCATATGCCGCGCGTCGGCACCATGGGCCTCGACATGATGCTTCGTACCTGCACCATTCAGGTCAATCTCGATTACTCGTCCGAAGCTGACATGGCGCACAAATTCCGTACGTCCCTGGCGCTGCAACCGCTGGCGACCGCGCTGTTTGCAAACTCACCGTTCCTTGAGGGCAAACCAAACGGGTTCCTATCCTATCGCAGCCATATCTGGTCCGACACCGACCCGCATCGCACCGGCATGTTGCCCTTCGTATTCGACGACAGCTTCGGTTACGAACGCTATGTCGATTACATGCTCAATGTGCCGATGTATTTCGTCTATCGCGACGGCAAATATATTGATGCTTCAGGCTTCGATTTCAAAGACTTTCTGAAGGGCGAACTCTCTGTCCTGCCCGGTGAAAAGCCCTCGGTGGCCGACTGGGAAGACCATATGTCGACTGCTTTCCCCGAAGTGCGCCTCAAAAGCTTTCTGGAAATGCGCGGTGCCGATGGCGGGCCGTGGAACCGCATTTGTGCACTGCCAGCATTCTGGGTCGGCTTGCTATATGATCAGGATGCGCTCGATGCCGCGTGGGACGAGGTCAAGCATTGGACAATCGAAGAACGCGAAGCATTGCGCCACGCCGTCCCCGCACAAGCGCTAAACGCTCCAATTCCCGGCGGAGGCAAGCTGCTCGATCTCGCGGGCCGGATTCTCGACATTTCATCGTCGGGCCTTGCGGCACGCAATGTTCTCAACAACAGCGGCGATAATGAAACCGGCTTCCTCGATCCGCTGCGCGAAATCGTGGCATCGGGCAAAACCGTCGCCGAAGTCATGCTTGACAAATATCATGGCGAATGGGGCGGCGACATCAGCCATGTTTATAACGAGATGAGCTTCTAGGTGCACAAACGCCACAGGTGACATAAAAACGTCACGTTTCTGCAAAGCTTTGTTGAAGGCTGCTGCACCGCAGCATAAATGCGTTTTCAGTCGCAACTTAACTGCCGATTCTTATTTCCCAGTCGTCACCTCGGAGAAATTTCCATGCGTTTAATCCGCTCAACATTCACATCCAGCGTCGCGATTGCCGTCGCTTCTGCCAGCCTGTTTATCGCGCCTGCTGCTTATGCGCAGGATGAAACTGCCGAAGATGGCCCCGGCCTCGGCGAAATCGTTGTGACCGCGCAGCGCCGCGAAGAAAATCTGCAGGACGTTCCATTGTCGATCACCGCATTGCGCGGCGACAATCTCGATGCTGTCTCCGCAGGCGGCGTTGATATTCGCGGGCTTTCGGGCCGCGTCCCGAGCTTGCTCGTCGAATCCTCGTTCGGGCGCACCTTCCCACGTTTCTATATACGCGGCCTTGGCAACACCGATTTCGACTTCAACGCGTCACAGCCGGTCAGCCTCGTCTATGACGATGTCGTCCTCGAAAACCCGATCCTCAAAGGCTTCCCGATTTTCGATCTGGAGCGGGTCGAAGTGTTGCGCGGACCGCAAGGCACGCTCTTTGGCCGCAACACGCCAGCCGGTATCGTCAAGTTTGACAGCGTCAAGCCAAGCGATGTCGCTGGCGGCTATGGCAAAATCTCTTATGGCCGTTTCAATGCGATCAACGCGCAGGGTGCCGTGGGCGGACCGCTAGGCGAAAAGGTCAGCGTTCGTGTGTCGGGCCTGTACCAACGCCAGGACGATTATGTTGATAACGTCACTCCCGCTGGAACAACCAAAGACGCGTTCGAAGGTTATGAAGAATATGCCGCACGCCTGCAGTTCCTAATCAAGCCAAGCGACGATCTCGACATCCTGCTTACGGGTCAGTTCCGTTCGCTGGACGGCACTGCTCGCTTGTTCCGTGCCAATGTGTTCACACGCGGTCAGCAGGGCCTGAACGCAAACTACAACCGCTACCGCGTCTCGACCGACGGCAAGAATGAACAGCGAGTTGATACTCAGAACGCGACCGCGCGTATCACTTATGATGCCGGTCCAGTGTCGTTTACCTCGGTCACCAGTTACTGGCAGGGCGATGCCACCTCGGTCGGCGATGTCGATGGCGGCTTTGGCGCCAACTTCCTGCCGCCTGCGCTTACCGGTCCCGGCCAGATTCCGTTCACCGCCGAAACCCGCGACAGCGTTCCTTTGCTGAAACAGTTCACGCAGGAATTCCGCATCGCCAGCAATAATGACGGCCCCTTGAGCTATCAGGCAGGCGTCTTCTACTTCGACGAAGATCTGCAAATTGTTTCGGATAACTATTCGACGCTGGGCGACCCGAATAATGCGCCCGACGGTGTGAATATCCGCGTTTCGCAGGAACAGAACAGCAAAGCGTACGGCATATTCGGATCGCTGACCTATCAGCTTTCGGACCAGTTTAGCGTCACCGGCGGCATCCGCTACAATGACGACAAGCGCCGCTTTGTCGCTGTTCGCAGCCGCGATACACAGTTCCCCGGCTTCCTGCAAAACCCGCTCGGCACGGTCACCCGCCGCGTTAGCGACAACAATATCACTTGGGACGCCAGCGCGACCTATGCCGCGACTGACGACGTAAACCTCTACGTTCGCGTCGCCCGCGGATATCGTGCGCCGTCGATTCAGGGCCGGATCTTGTTCCCGCCAGCAACGGCAACTCCGCTCGAAAGCGGCGTGACCATTGGCGATTCGGAAACGATCACCTCTTATGAAAGCGGCATCAAGTCGACCTTCCTCGACGGTCGTGCGCGGTTCAACGTCAACGGCTTCTATTATGAGCTGAAAAACGCGCAGCTTACCGCGGTGGGCGGTGGCGTGAATGCCAACCGTCTGATCAACGCAGACAATGTACGCGGTTACGGGTTCGAAGCTGACCTTGAATTCAAACCGTTCCCCGAACTGCTACTGACCGCTGGTATAAGCTACAACAACACGCAGATCCGCGATGCGGGCCTTACGACCGCGGCATGTGGCGCTGTCCGCGTCGACACCTTCCCCAACGTGTCGCTCTGCACCCCGCTCAATCCGATTGTGGTGGCGGCAGCGCCGTTCTCGGCAGCCATTGTCAACATCAACGGCAACAGCCTGCCGCAAAGTCCCAAATGGATCGCCAACTGGACAGCAAAATATGGCATTCCCGTCGGCGATGGAGAAATCTATGCCTATACCGACTGGGCATATCGTTCGAAGATCAATTTTTTCCTGTATGAATCGGTTGAGTTCCAAGACAAGAGCATGCTCGAAGGCGGTCTGCGCGTTGGCTACAAAACCGACAAATATGACTTCGCCGCTTTCGTCCGCAATATCACAAAGGATACATCCGCAGTCGGCGGCATCGACTTCAACAACCTGACCGGCTTCGTCAACGAGCCGCGCATATGGGGCGTAGAGGCCGGCTTTAAGTTCTAGTTCAGACTACAAGACATAAGAACGGGGCAGGTTTGCGAAAGCAGACTTGCCCCGCGTCGTTAACGGCGTTAAGGGCACCACTCTTCGCAGCAATGCGGAGTGCAGGAGTTTAGCTCAGTTGGTAGAGCATCGGTCTCCAAAACCGAGGGTCGTGGGTTCGAGTCCCCCAACTCCTGCCATTTTCTTGACATTCTAGCCGCCGGTTGCGACGCTTCGCTTTCCTTTTGGAGAGGCAGCGATGACCAATTGGCAGGCGATGCTCGATGACGCTACTGCGTTCGGAGCGAAACGCGATGAATTCGATCACGAGGGCTTTGTGCTGTTCGATTCGGTTCTCGAACCGCACATGCAAGACGATATCCGCACCACACTCGCGCCTTATCTCGCTGCCGACATTGCTGGCCGCAATGATTTCGAGGGCATGAAGACCAACCGCGTCTATGCCATGCTCGCCAAGGGGCGGATTTTCGCCGATCTTGCCTGCCACCCGCTCGCGTTGGCCTTTGCCGAGGCCGATCTCGGCAAGGAGTGCCTGCTTTCGGCATGCCTTGCGATCAACCTCCATCCTGGCGAGACCGTCCAGCCGTGGCATTATGATGACGGCCATTACCGCTTGCTCCGTCCGCGCCAGTCGCTCGGAGTCAGCGCTTTCTGGGCTATCGATGAAACCACCGAGTTGAATGGTGCAACCGAGATCATTCCCGGCAGCCATGTCTGGCCTGAAAATGAGCTGCTCGGATCGAGCAACGTGACTAGCTTCTCCACAACCCAGTTCAACGAACAGGCGCACGATCCCGGTGCCCGGTCGGACAGCGTCAAGGTGGCGATGAAGCCGGGTTCGCTGATGCTCGCAAAAGGAACGCTTTGGCATCGCGGCGGTGCCAACCGGTCGGACCAACCCCGCATGATCATCACCCCCCAATATTGCCCGGGCTGGACGCGGCAGCTTGAAAATATGGCTTTGGCTGTACCGCCCCTAATTGCTGCGACATTGCCCGAGCGCGCGCAGCAGCTCATCGGCTATTCGATCCACCCGCCCTTCATGGGCTATGTCGACGGCATGCATCCGGCTAGGGTGCTCACGAACATTTAATGCGCCTTTGCTGGCCAGATTTTGTGATGCACCCACACAATCACCGCGCCTAGGGCGAGTCCGAACACGCCGCACAAAGCCGCATCGACAATCCACGCCAGAGCGCCTTCGTGCAACCCAACAAATTCTGCGGGATGAATGCCAAAACCGTGGACAATGATCTGCCCACCTACCCACAGCATGGCCGCGGTGCCGATCAGCGACAGCGCCGCCAGCAGCTTGGGCATCCCCTTGACGAGCGCCCGGCCAATCGCCTGCGACCCGCCATTTTCGCGTTGCGCCATGTGCAAGCCGATATCGTCCATCTTCACGATCAATCCGACAACGCCGTAGACCGCTATAGTGATCGCGATCGCGACCACTCCTAAAGTCGCCGCTTCCAGCCAGATCGACGTCTCAGCCAGTTGCTTCACTTCGTTAAGCGCAATCGCCATGATTTCGGCAGACAGGATGAAGTCGGTACGCACCGCGCCCTTGACCATATTTTCTTCATGCTCGGTGCTGGTCAGTTCAGCAACCTCCTCGGCAAGGCTCTCTTCTTCATGCGGCCGCAGTTTTTCGAGAACCTTCTCCGCGCCTTCAAAACATAAATAAGCGCCACCTAGCATCAAAATCGGTGTAATTGCCCAAGGCAGAAACAAGCTGAGCAACAGTGCCACGGGCAGGATGATGACCAGCTTGTTGAAAAACGAACCCTTGGCAATGCGCCAAATAATCGGCAGCTCGCGGTCGGGGGTAAAGCCGGTCACATATTGCGGGGTCACAGCGGTGTCATCGATCACCACGCCAGCCGCCTTGCTGCTCGCTTTGCCAGCGGCGGCGGCAACGTCGTCGACCGAGGCCGCAGCAACTTTAGCGATGGTGGCAATGTCGTCGAGGAGTGCAGCTAAACCGGATGGCATGGGGATTCCCTGTCAAAATGGATTAACGCCGAGATAGCCGACGCGCAGACACGGTCAAGGGGGAGAGATAGACCCCGCGACCTCAAAACTTGCGGTTGAACGACACCAAGTCGCTGTCGGGATCGCCAACGCCGGTGATCATGCCCCTTAGCATCTGACCCGCAATCATCGAAAAGGTGATGCCATTACCGCCATAGCCCATCGCCGAGTAGCAATTCGGCATGCGCGGCACCGGACCGATGGTCGGCGTGCCGGTTTTCGAATCCCCGAACGAACCGCTCCAGCTAAAGTCTGCAGTCGGGTCGATCATCGGCAGCAACTTGCCGAGCTTTTCAACAAGCCGCCTGGTCTTGGCCTCGTTCAGCGCATCGCGTTCATCGGCATCAGAAATCTCGGCATCTTCACCGCCGCAGATCACATGGCCTTGCGGAGTCGTGCGGATGTACAAATAGGGGTCGGCCGCCTCCCAGATGATGCATCCGGTCGGCCAGATTTTGCTGGGCTGCGGCTTGGTCGCGATTACCCAAGTCGAAATGATGCTGTTGCCCTTTTTCGGGATGCCCTTCAGCATCTCATAGCCGGTGGCGAACACCAGCGAGCCGCACATTATCTCCGGTCCATCGCGTGTCGCTACAGTCACACCGGTTTTCGAAGCCGACACATCGGTCACTTCGACAGGCGCATATAGTCTGGCGCCCTTGGTAATCGCGGCATTGAGATATCCTGCCGCCAGCAGCCTTGGGTCCGCCATATAATTGTCGCGCCCGACAATCGCCGAACGGCCTTTAATGCCATATTGTTCAAGCACTGCCGCGGGTTTCAAAAAGCTTACCTCAAACCCTGCGCGCCGACGCGCCTCCGCCTCGGTCTCCAGACCCGCAGCGTCGAGCACATTGCCCGACAAATATAGCGAATCGCGAGTGGCCTGCTCGGCGTCGATCCCCAGAGCCCGCGTACGTTCGCGCAACGCATCAACCGCCAGCCGCGACCGCCGCCATAGCCGTTCAGCCCGGTCGCGGCCAATGCGCTCCGACAACACCGACAACGGCGTATCGATTTCATATTGCAGCAATGCGGTCGATGCAGGCGTAGACCCCTGCACCGCCCCGCGCCGGTCGACGACGACGACTTTTAACCCGGCATCGCTCAGTGATTCGGTGATAATCGCGCCTGAAATCCCCGCCCCGACAACGACGACATCGCACGAGATATTGCGCTTCAATTCGCTGTTCGGAAGCGACGGCAGCCGCTTGTCGAGCCACAATGGACGCCCGGTGCGCAAATCGCGTTTAACGGTAACTGACATGATTGGCCTCCCTTTGCATCGCATCAACCAAGGTAGCTGCAAACGGTTCCATCGGGTGGACTGCATGCGGTCAAAGCCCCTTGCCTTGGCCTCAATCTCTGGCTAAAGGCCTAGTCTTTCCGAAATCGGAACCTATATCGCTCTCGACCCCGCCGGTCGGAGCGCTGGCGGCTACCCATTTTGGAAGAGCAAAACAGGAAGTTGGACTATGGCAAAGACAAGCCCCGGTGAATTCATCCGTCAGGTACGGACCGAAGTTGGCAAGGTAGTATGGCCCACGCGGCAGGAAACCGTGCAGACCGCGATCATGGTGCTGATCATGACGATCATCTTGGCCATCTTCTTCCTGGGCGTCGACGCGGTATTTGCCGCAATTGTAAAAGGGCTGCTCGCGCTCGCTGAAAGCTAAGCGCGACTTCAGAAAAGAATAGACATTATGGCACGCTGGTACATCATTCACGCGTATTCGGGTTTTGAAAACAAGGTCCGCGACCAGATCCTTTCCGAAGCAGAGCGCATTGGCCTGTCGCAGCTGGTCGAGGCGGTCGAAGTTCCGACCGAGCAAGTCACCGAGGTCCGGCGCGGCAAGAAAATCAAGGCCGAACGCAAGTTCTTCCCTGGCTATGTTCTCGCCAAGCTGAACATGAATGATGATGTCTATCACTTGGTCAAGAACACGCCCAAGGTTACCGGATTTCTCGGTGCAGGCAACAAACCGCAGCCGATCAGCGAAGCCGAAGCTGCGCGCATTCTCAACACCAAGCAGGAACTCGAAGCCGCGCCGAAAAAGCGCGTGTCGGTCGATTACGAAATCGGCGATCAGGTCAAGGTCCTTGGCGGTCCGTTCGCAAGCTTCAACGGCGCGGTCGAAGAACTCGACTTCGACAAGAACCGCGTCAAGGTATCGGTCAGCATCTTCGGCCGTGCAACGCCGGTTGAATTAGACTTTGAAGAAGTTGAGTTGATGAAATAATCCAAGTGTGCGGGCAACCCCCGCACGCTTGCTTTAGGCCTGCATATCCACTATGCGCGCCGCTTCCCTAGTGAGAATCAGGGAAACCCGTGTGGAAGGCTGTCTTCGGATTGCTGCTTGACCACTTAATTTGAAGCCGTCCAAGCCCCGCGCGAAGATGGCCGATAGAATGAAAGGACGCCATTCATGGCAAAGAAAATTGACGGCTATATCGGCCTGCAGGTTCCTGCAGGTTCAGCCACTCCCTCACCGCCAATCGGCCCAGCTTTGGGTCAACGCGGCGTGAATATCATGGAATTCTGCAAGCAGTTCAATGCCGCCACCGCGGACATGGAAAAAGGCACGCCGATTCCAACCAAGATCACGGTGTTTTCGGACAAGAGCTTTACTTTCGTCATGAAGGCACCGCCTGCGACCTATCTCATCAAGAAGGTCCTTGGCCTCAAATCCGGTTCCAAAGAGCCCGGCAAAATCACCGCCGGCAAAATCACGCGCGCGCAGTTGGAAGAAGTCGCGACCCTGAAAATGGCCGACCTTAACGCGAACGACATGGACGCGGCAGTTAAAATCATCGCAGGCTCGGCTACCGCCATGGGCCTCGAAGTAGTGGAGGGCTGAACCAATGGCCAAGCTGACCAAAAAAGCAAAATCGCTCGCTCACCTTGATGTCGAGAAACTCTACGGCGTTGATGAAGCGCTGAAGACGATCAAGGAATTGGCGACAGCCAAGTTTGACGAAACCATCGAAGTTGCGCTGAACCTAGGCGTTGACCCACGCCACGCCGACCAGATGGTTCGCGGCATGGTCTCGCTTCCCGCCGGTACCGGCAAGGAAATGAAGGTCGCCGTGTTCGCACGCGGTGACAAAGCCGAAGCGGCTACCGCTGCGGGTGCTGACAAGGTTGGTGCCGAAGACCTGATGGAAGATATGCTCGCAGGCAATCTCGATTATGACCGCGTCATTGCAACGCCGGACATGATGGGCATCGTTGGCCGCCTCGGCAAGACACTGGGTCCAAAAGGCCTGATGCCAAACCCGAAGCTCGGCACCGTCACCATGGATGTGGGCGAAGCCGTCAAGGTCGCGAAAGCCGGACAGGTTGAATTCCGCGTTGAAAAACAGGGCATCATCCACAGCGGCATTGGCAAGAAGAGCTTCTCCAACGCTGACCTGCGCAAAAATTTCGACGCGTTGGTCGATGCGGTTATCAAAAGCAAGCCATCGGGATCGAAGGGCAAATATGTCCGCAAGGTTGCGATTAGCTCGTCGATGGGCCCCGGCCTTAAGGTCGATCTGGCGGATGTTGCTGGCGCGTAACTTCGCTGCAGACCAAGAATGATAAAGGGCTGGAGGGCAACCTCCGGCCCTTTTTGTTGTATAAATGCAACCATTGTCATGAAACTGTAAAAAGGCGACGAGTCGTTTGCTGGCCATGTTGACAAGGCGCGAACGCGAACTCTATCGGACCGCGTCGGGGGGCGTTTTTTTGGAGTTATAACATGCCAACCCTCCCCCTAAGGTTCGGCGCGAGTTCGGTCGCGCTCGTTTTATTTTCCCTCGCATCGCCTTCATGGGCTCAAGACCAGTCAGCCGACACAGCAGCTCCCGTTGCTAAAGAAGAAGTTGTTGAAGACGCGATTGTCGTCACCGGTTCGCGCATCGCTCGTCCGGAGCTGAACGTAGCCAACCCGATTGTCGCGATAACCGCTGAAGCGATCGAAAATACCGGCAAGACCAATATTACTGACATTTTGATCCGCAATCCTGCGCTGACATCTTCGACCGGCGGTTCGCTGTCCGGCGGGGCGAATGCCGGATTTGGTGCGGTTGGTGGAAACTTCCTCAATCTGCGCAATCTCGGCGAAAACCGCACGCTGGTGTTAGTCAACGGGCGGCGTCATGTTGCCGGTGTGCCTAACTCGGCGGCCGTCGATATCAATTCCATTCCGCAGGATCTGATCGAAAAGGTTGACGTCCTGACCGGCGGCGCATCGGCAATTTACGGTGCCGACGGGGTTTCGGGCGTTGTCAACTTCGTTATGAAGCGGAATTTCGACGGCCTCACCGCACGTGCGCAGGCGGGAGTTTCGAGCCGCGGCGATGCCGGGTCGCAACTGGTTTCGGTTACGGCGGGTAAAAACTTTGCCGATGATCGCGGTAACATTGCGGCGTCTTACGAATTCAACCGTTCGGCCCGCGTCAGCAGCTTCGACCGCGCCTTCAGCGGCGACGCGCTGACCAACAAGGCGTTGCTCCGCAATCTTGCCGACTTCCCTGACGATCCAGCGGTGTTCGACCGCGTTATTTATAACAACATTACATGGTCGGACAGTTCGCCCGATGGCGCGGTTGACCTTGATCTCGACGGTATCCCCGATTTCAATGGCAGCGGTCTGCCTTATGATCGCGGCCTGGTTCTGCGGTCGGCAGGCGGCCGTGCGATCGGCGGTTCCAATACGCCGACTGCCGGATATTTCGGCGATCTTCAGCCGCAAACCGAGAATCATGCAGGCAATTTACTGCTGAGCTTTGAAGTTTCGCCAGCCCTGCGCCTGTTTGCCGAAGGCAAATATGTGCAGTCACGTGCATTTTCGGTCGGCCAGCCGAGCTTCGATTTCTTTACCTATATCGCAGACGACAACGCCTTCTTGGCTGACCGATTCGGTGCAGGCGCAGCTCCGGGCGGCGCATTGCTATCGCGTGATAATTTCGATCTCGGCATCCG
>Ga0136636_10002648_pt1 | contig 10683 bp, 8 predicted proteins | sample AntDrymUQ8522106_2_FD_104653 | JGI IMG/M metagenome (GOLD analysis project Ga0136636, IMG submission 104653) | Polar desert sand microbial communities from Dry Valleys, Antarctica - metaG UQ852 (21.06) | ecosystem: Environmental > Terrestrial > Soil > Desert | place: Antarctica: Dry Valley... | reverse complement strand
GTTGCCTTGGAAGCCAATGCAGACGAGCGCGAGACACGCGGGTTCATCTCGATAACGACCATACGGCCGTCATCCGGATTGATCGAGAACTGAACGTTGGAACCGCCGGTATCGACGCCAATCTCGCGCAGCACTGCGATTGAGGCGTTACGCAGTATCTGGTATTCCTTGTCGGTCAGTGTCTGAGCGGGTGCAACCGTGATCGAATCACCGGTATGGACGCCCATCGGATCAAGATTTTCGATGGAGCAAACGATGATGCAGTTGTCCGCCTTGTCGCGAACCACCTCCATCTCGTATTCCTTCCAGCCGAGCAGACTTTCCTCAATCAACAACTCGTGCGTCGGTGAGGCTTCGAGACCGCGCTTGCAGATAGTCTCGAACTCTTCCATGTTGTAGGCAATGCCGCCGCCTGAACCACCGAGCGTGAACGAAGGACGAATAATGGTCGGAAAACCAATGGCGGCCTGTACCTGATACGCTTCTTCCATCGAATGGGCAATGGCAGAACGAGCGGAACCGAGACCGATTTTGGTCATCGCATCCTTGAACTTCAGGCGATCCTCAGCTTTGTCGATGGCATCCTTGGAGGCGCCAATCAGTTCGACATTGAACTGGGCCAACACCCCTTCGCGATCAAGATCCAGCGCACAGTTAAGTGCGGTCTGACCGCCCATGGTCGGCAGCAAGACATCCGGACGTTCTTTCTCGATGATCTTGGCCACGACCTGCCAAGTAATCGGCTCGATGTAAGTCACATCAGCCATTTCCGGATCGGTCATGATGGTCGCCGGGTTGGAGTTAACCAGGATGACCTTGTAACCCTCTTCGCGCAGCGCCTTGCAGGCTTGGGCGCCGGAATAGTCGAATTCGCAAGCTTGACCAATGATGATCGGGCCAGCGCCAATAATCAATACACTTTTTATGTCTGTACGTTTAGGCATGTTTATTCCTGCGGCGCCTTATTGCGCCGCTTGCAGCGCAACCGAACCGCGCGTCATGGTGTCGAGGAAGCGATCGAACAGATAGGCCACGTCGTGCGGACCAGGGCTGGCTTCCGGGTGCCCTTGGAAGGAGAAAGCCGGCACATCCGTGCGCGCCATCCCTTGCAGCGAACCATCGAAAAGCGAAACATGGGTTGCGCGCAGGTTATTGGGCAAAGAATCGATGTCGACCGCAAAACCGTGATTCTGACTGGTGATCAAGACCTGACCACTATCGAGATCCTTCACCGGGTGATTGGCACCGTGGTGACCGAATTTCATCTTCAGCGTCTTCGCACCAGAAGCCAGAGCCAACAATTGGTGGCCGAGACAGATACCAAAAGTCGGAATACCACGATCAAGAAACTCACGAATCGCCGCAATGGCGTAATCGCAAGGCTCCGGATCACCCGGGCCATTCGACAGGAAGATACCGTCCGGCTTCAGCGCCAACACGTCAGCCGCCAGCGTTTGTGCCGGGACAACAGTCAGCTTACAGCCGCGCTGAGCCAGCATGCGCAGAATATTGCGCTTGACCCCAAAGTCATAGGCGACCACATGAAAACGTGGTTCCGGACCCTGCTGATAACCTTTCAGCGTCCATTCAGCCTCGGTCCAAGCGTAGCCGGCCTTGGCAGAAACAACTTTGGCCAGATCCATGCCGGCCAAGCCAGGGAACGCCTGAGCCAGACTGACCGCCTTGGCGTCATCGACTTCACCAGCCAGAATGCAGCCAGCCTGGGCACCTTTCTCACGCAGAATTCGCGTCAACTTGCGGGTGTCAATACCCGCGATGGCAACGATGCCATGCTTCTTGAGGTAGGAAGACAGATCTTCCTGCATGCGCCAACTGGAGGCACGCGGCGGCAAATCACGAATGACCAGACCGGCAGCGTAATTACCATCGGACTCAAAGTCCTCCGCATTACAACCGGTGTTACCGATATGAGGATAAGTCAGCGTAACGATCTGTCGGCAATAGGAAGGATCGGTGAGGATTTCCTGGTAGCCGGACATGGCGGTGTTAAACACCACCTCGCCGCTGGTAACGCCATCAGCGCCGATGGACTGGCCCTTGAATACCGTTCCGTCGGCGAGGGCGAGAATGGCGGGTATAAATGAGGGCAACAACGACACGACCGGCTCTCCTAAAAATCTATTTATGCATGTGCCAAGCGGGAAGGCTTGCGCCTCCCCGCTTGTGCTTTTTAACCTTCCCATTTTAGCCGGAAATCACCTTTTCAGGCAAATTCAAGGGATTACACGAGTCTCGACAAACGCTTCCATCTCTGGACGGATCTGCGCCATCGCCTCTGCCAACTCGGTGTAAAGTCGCCGGCAGTTTGCCCAATCAACGTTCTCGAAGGAAATTGCCGCGTTTTCCATTTCCATCGCCCGGCGCCGCGCCTGCTCAGCATGGAACATTGCTAACAGGCCTTTTAGCGTGTGAGCGTGCAGGCGCAGTTCATGCGCATCCGCCTCCATCAAGGCCTTGTTGACGCGTGCCAGATGCTCATCCCATTCGGAAAGAAGCATGGACGCCATCGTCGCAAAAAGATCAGCATCACCAATATCTTTAAGCGCCGTTTTCAGATCGAGACTTACCTTTTCGTTATTTGGCTGAACGCTGAATATTGATTTCCGTCCGTCAAACGCTTCATCGTTTGCCCGCGCCAAGGCGGCAAACAATACATCCGGCCGCAACGGTTTAGCGACGTAATCGTTCATACCCGCTTGCAAGCAGCGATCGCGATCACTGGCCATGACATTGGCCGTCATGGCGATGATATAGACCGGGCGAAAGTTCCGGGAAACCACCCAGCTACGACGCATTTCGCGCGACCGAATCGCTTCCGTTGCCTCGACACCGCCCATCACCGGCATTTGCATGTCCATCAGAATGATATCGAAATGGCCAGCATCAAACTGTTCAACTGCCTCTGCGCCATTATTGGCAACAACCACACGGTGCAATTGGCGTTCCAACAAGCGTGTTGCCAACTCCTGGTTCACCGGATTATCTTCAACCAGCAGAATATTCAAAGGCATACCTGCCGGCTCGTCCGAACCAAGGTCAAAGACTGCCAACTTAAAATCAGGTGCCGTGCCTTCGGCCAAGTCGAGCGCATCAGATAAGTCGCCCATCCCAATTGGCTTGACAAGATGCGCCGAGACCTCAAGCTCACGCAAACGCGTCAGGTCATGCCGCTGATTCTCAGTCGTCAGCATCACCAACAGTCGCTCGGTTCGCCCCGCTTTCTGCCAGTTTTCCGCTAGGGCAAACCCGGCAGGAGACTCCATATTGGCATCGACGAAAATATAGTCATACGGGAAGTCGACCGCACGACTGCGCTCGATTGCCGCTAGTGCAGTCTCACCATTGGCCACAAGAGAAGCTTGAATACCAAGCCTTTGAAGCATTTCGACCAGACACTTGCCGCTAGAGGCATTATCTTCAATCACCAGTGCCCGTCGGCCCTTATAGCTCGATTCCGGCACAGCCAGCGGCAGACTTTCCTGAACCACGCCCAAGCGCGCCGTGAAAGAGAAGACAGAGCCTACGCCGGGTGTGCTTTCCAGCCAAATCCGGCCATCCATCAATTGCACAAGTCGAGCACTGATCGCCAAGCCCAAGCCGGTGCCGCCAAATCGCCGCGTCGTCGAGACATCGGCTTGCGAAAAGGCTTCAAAAATAGCCTGCTGTTTGTCCAGTGGCACACCAATACCAGTATCGCGCACCGAAAAACGGAGGAAAATTGATCCTTCGGTCACCTGATCGACCGTCACCTGCAGCGCCACCTCGCCGTGCTCGGTAAACTTGATGGCATTGCCAATCAGGTTAATGATGACCTGACGCAGCCGCGTCGGATCACCGACAACACGTAACGGCACTTCTGGCCGCACATCAGCAATCAGTTCCAGACCTTTTTTGTGCGCACTGACGGCAAGAACGCGAGCCGCTTCAAGCAAGGTGTCGTGAATTGAAAAAGCCAGGGTCTCGAACTGGATTTTGCCCGCTTCAATCTTGGAAAAATCGAGAATGTCATTGACGATGATCAGCAGGGATTCAGCCGACGATTTCACCGTCTTCAGGTAATGCCGCTGCTCTGCATCCAACTCGGTATCGAGCGCCAATTCGGTCATGCCGATGATGCCATTCATCGGTGTCCGTATTTCGTGACTCATATTGGCGAGGAAGGCACCGCGCGCCTTGTTGGCCGCTTCAGCCGCTTCCTTGGCAAGAATGAGCGCCGTCTCGGCATCTTTTACATCGCTGATGTCGCGCTGCAAAATCAGCATCCGGGTGGGTTCGCCATCGGCATCACGGGCAGCGACAGCGCCGCGTAACTGAAACCAGCGCCACAACCCATCTTTAGCCCGAATGCGACAATCAGCCTGAAAATATCGTTCCTGACTCTGTGCCTGGGCAGCGATTCGCGCCTGCAATGCTTTCAGATCATCAGGCTGAACCAGTCGCTGCCACTGTGCTATCGAGTTGTCGAGATCGGTCGCCGCATAACCAAGCATTTCTTTCCAGTGGCGCCCGGAATCTATGCCGCCACTCCGCAGATTCCAGTCCGTCAAGGCGTCGCCAGAAAGCAGACTTTGCCAGCTATTCAAGCCAACGTAGGCGTTGTAGGATGCATCAACCAGCGCGAGAAGTTTTTCTACCCCCTCCGCGAAGGGCGCGTGCTGCGTATTTCGGGCCGAGTCAATAGCTTGCCTGGCTTGCGGCTCGCCTTCGCCACCGAAAACTTCTTGAAGCTGAAGAGCCAGCAGGCGCGATTTCATGGTGTTTTAGCGTAAGCCAAGAACATCCTGCATATCAAAAAGGCCAATTTTTCGGCCAGCAATGAATCGCGCGGCGCGCAAGCTACCCAAGGCATACGGCTGACGGCTACTCGCTTTATGGGTCACTTCAACCCGCTCGCCCAAACCACAGAACATCACGGTATGGTCACCAACAATATCGCCACCACGCACAGTGGCAAAGCCGATAGTCGACGGGTCGCGCTCACCGGTAACACCTTCGCGGCCATAAATAGCGCATTCCTTGAGATCACGCTCCAGCGCATTGGCCAGCACCTCACCCATACGTAAGGCCGTACCCGATGGCGCATCAATCTTCATGCGATGGTGTGCTTCAACAATTTCGATGTCGTAACCCTGGTTCAGGATTCGCGCCGCGGTATCAAGCAATTTAAAGACGAGATTGACGCCCACTGCCATATTCGGCGCAAACACCACCGGAATATCCTGCGCAGCAGCGGCAATCGCTGCCTTGCCTTCGGCTTCAAAACCGGTCGTGCCGATAACGATGCCAACGCCGGCCTGACGACACAGTTCGATGTGTGCCAATGTGCCTTGCGGCCGGGTGAAGTCGATCAGACAGTCAATATTTTTCAGGCCGGCAAACAGATCGTCCGTCACGACCACATCGCTCGCCATACCGACCAGATCACCAGCCGTTTTGCCGATCGCCGGACTGCCCGGCGTATCAAAGGCGGCGCCGAGAACAAGTTGCTCATCCTTCAGACAAGCTTCGATCAACATACGGCCCATACGGCCACCTGCCCCGACAATACCAATTCGCGTACGCATTGCTTAAAACCCCAACGAATTCATCAAACGACGGAAAAAGCCTGGATCTTCGCGCGGCGGCAACGGCTTTTCAGCCGCCTCACCGGCAAGTGTACCAAGATCAACCAAACGGTTTTTCGAGGCTGGCGCCGTCAGATCGCTGGCTTCAGCCGCTTCAACCTCACCACCAACCCGCACCAAGCGCCCTTCCGTATCAAAAAAGACGGCAAATTTTCGTGACTCAACCTTGCGCGTCTGGCCATCTCTATATTGATAAACATAGTCCCAGCGCTGCTGATGGAAAATATCGGCAATCATTGGCGTACCGAGCAAAAACCGCACTTGATCGCGTGTTTGCCCCGGCTTGAGCTGAGCGACCGCATCCTGGCTCAGAACATTGCCTTGTTGAATGTCAATTTTGTATTCATTAATGAAGCTCGGTTTGGTCGTACAAGCAACCAGCAGCGTGGAGAATGCTGCAACAAGCAATAAGCGGGAACGAATCATGCGGGTTTCCGGAGTTTCTCAAACGTCTTTGAAGCGGTATATCATACCTGAAATCCCCAATTGCCCGGCCTCACCAATTTCTGGAAAATAGACAATGAGCGACCCCCAAAGCCTCAAGAACATGGGCTTGAAAGCCACCTTTCCGCGCCTGAAAATTCTTGAGCTTTTCGAGAAAAGCACTCTCCGCCACATGACAGCGGAAGACGTCTATCGCATGCTGATCGCCGAAAATATGGATATCGGACTGGCCACGGTTTATCGTGTATTGACCCAGTTTGAACAAGCCGGTTTGCTGGAACGCCATTTTTTCGAGTCGGGCAAAGCCGTTTTCGAGATCAATCGCGGCAAGCATCACGACCATCTGGTCTGCATTGATTGCGGCCGGGTCGAAGAGTTTTACGATCCAGAAATCGAGAAGCGGCAAAACGACATCGCGGCAGAACGTGGTTTTTCCATTCAGGATCACGCCCTTTATCTTTACGCACAGTGCCTCAAGACTGAGTGTCCGCATCGCAACAATCCGGACCGCAAAAGCCGCCACGCTGCCTCGCAAGATCTAATTTGAGTTACCTGGCACTAGGCGACTGGCTGTCCTCGGCTGGCGCCACTTTTCTATTGATTGCGCTAGCCGAATTCGGCGACAAGAGCCAACTTGTCTGCATGACACTGGCGGCTCGTCACCGGGGCCTGCCGGTCGTTCTAGGCGCAGTGACGGCCTTTGCCATTCTCAATCTCTTAGCCGTATTTTTTGGCGCCGCCGTTGCTGCCTGGCTACCGGAATGGATCATCACGCTAATCGTCGCAACACTGTTTGCCATCTTTGGCATTGGCGCTCTGCGTTACCAGGAAGAGATCGAAGAGGAAAACATTGAGGAAAAACCGGGCCACGGCGTTTTCGCGACCACTTTCCTAATGATTTTTCTCGCTGAGTTTGGTGACAAAACCCAAATTGCCGTTGCCGGCATGGGCAGCACGACCGACGCCGCAGCAGTGTGGATCGGCGCAACGCTGGCTTTAACGGCCACCTCAATTATTGCCGTGATTGCCGGACGAAAATTTCTGCATCGCCTGCCGCTCGTCTGGATTCACCGGATCAGCGGCGTGTTTTTCCTGCTGCTGGCGGCACTGGCTGTGGCGCGACTCATCCACTACGGGTTTTGATTTTTAGCCTTTTTTGCCGGTCGACCGTAGCAGTTCGCTGGCGTGCTGCAAAGTGATCTCGGTGATATCGACGCCACCCAGCATGCGGGCGATTTCCTGAACGCGACCATTTGCATCCAGCGGCTGAATTGAACTGAGCGTCACACCGTCGCGTGTCGCCTTGCTCACCTGCCACTGCCAATTGGCTTGCGCCGCAACCTGCGGCAAGTGCGTTACACACAAAACCTGGCGCTCACTGCCCAATTCATGCAGCAAGCGGCCGACAATCTCCGCCACGCCGCCACCAATACCGACGTCAACCTCGTCAAAAATCAGCGTCGGCACACTGGCCGAGCGTGACGTGAGCACCTGAACGGCCAGACTGATACGCGACAACTCCCCGCCGGAGGCGACTTTAGCCAGCGACTTTGCTTCGTTGCCGGTCAGCCCGCCAATGCGGAATTCGACTTGTTCCTGACCGTAGACCGCGCCATTTTCATTGGGCAGCAAGGCCACCTCAAAACGGCTCGAAGAAAGCGCCAGTTGATGCATGACCTCGCTAACGGCCTTGCCCATTGCCTCAGCGGCTCGCCGCCGACCGGTTGAAACTTCGGCTGCTTTGGCTGTGTATTCGGCGCGGGCCACAGCTACTCTGACTTCAAGTGCCGCCAGATCGGTCGATGCTTCCAGTGCCGCCAGGCGTTTCTGCCAGCCTTCCAGCAGGCCAGGCAAGGCGTCAGGTTGCACGCGGTTTTTGCGGGCCAAAGAAAGCACGGCCTCAATCCGCCGCTCAACTACCGCCAAACGCGCCGGATCAACATCAACCCGATCAACGTAACGCCTTAAAGTAGATACCGCCTCGGACAATTCGGCCTGTACCGACTGCACCAGTGCCACAACCTCCTGCAGCGCCGGATCGTACTCCCCCAGCGAATCAAGCCGTGAAGCGACGCTGGCGACCTGCCGTTCGCAGGCGGCGTCGTCATCGGCCAGCACGGTGAGCGCAAACTGCGCGCCTTCGATCAAACTGGCGGCATGGCCCAAGCGGCGATGTTCGATGTCCAGTTCAGCCCACTCATCGACGGAAAAAGCCAGCGTATCGAGTTCACGTACTTGCCACTCAAGCTGCTCGCGCTCGCGCAACAAGGCGTCGGCCCCTTCACTGGCGGCACGCATATCTTGCTCAGCCTCGCGCCAAGTGCGAAAAATAACACCCACTTCGCGCACCAGACCGGTCAATCCAGCATGGGAATCAAGCAACTGGCGCTGGGCATCCGGGCGCAAAAGGGACTGATGGGCGTGTTGACCGTGGATATCGACCAGCCACTCGCCCACCTCACGCAACTGCTGCACGGTAGCCGGTGAGCCGTTGATATAGGCGCGCGAACGGCCGCCAACGTCAACGACGCGACGTAAAAGCAACTCGTCATCGCCATCAAGATCATTGGCTGTCAGCCAACTGCGCACCTCCGGCAAGCCGGCCACATCGAAAGTGGCGGAAACTTCCGCCTTGTCACAGCCGGAACGGACGACGCCGGCGTCGGCGCGCTCACCAAGGGTCAGCGCCAGCGCATCGATCAGAATCGATTTGCCCGCGCCGGTTTCTCCGGTCAACGCGCCAAAGCCGGTCAAAAACTCGAGTTCCAAGCGGTCGACAATGACGAAATTACTGAGAGTCAGGTGACGCAGCATTACGGGCCTTTCGGGCGCTCGCTCCATTGCAGCTTCTGGCGCAACATGGCGAAATAACTGTAACCCGGCGGATGCAGGAAGCAGATGGTGTAGTCGGCGCGGCGCAGACGGACGCAATCATTGCGCTCAAGATCAAGCGTTACCTGGCCATCGAAGTGCACGCGCGGGTCATCAGCGTTGGCCACGCGCAGTTCGATATCGGCACTGTCATTGACGATAATCGGCCGGTTGGTCAGGGCGTGCGGGCAAAGCGGCACGAGTGCGATACCACCCACCGTCGGGTGCATGATCGGGCCGCCGGCCGACATTGAATAAGCTGTCGAACCGGTGGGTGTGGAGACGACCAGACCATCCGAACGCAGGTTGTAAATAAATTCGCCGTCAATAAACAGCTCGAACTCAATCATTCGGCCGATCGCACCTTTATCCACAACCACATCATTCAACGCCAGGTTCGACGCAATTTCCTTGCCGTCGCGAATTACTTCGGCGGCGAGCAGCATGCGGGTTTCCGGGGCAAATCGACCGTCCAGTAGATCGTCCATGCAGGTCAGCATGTCGTTGCGCGCAATATCGGTCATGAACCCGAGCCGGCCCTGATTGACCCCGACCAGCGGTACGCCGTAACGGGCCAGACGGCGGGCGGCATTGAGCATGGTGCCGTCACCCCCCAGCACAATGGCGAGGTCGGCATGGGCGCCAATATCGTTGAAGCCGCAGGTTACCCAACGCGACAAATCAACGATGCGACCAATGTGTTCAGCCGTTTCCCGTTCAATAAAAACGGAAATTCCCCGCTCGTGCAGGTATTGCGCCAGCCGGCCAAGCGACTCAGCAATTTCCAGACTATGGTATTTGCCGACCAGGGCGATGGTCTTGGGCGAGCGTTGGGAAGCGAATCCTCTATTCATGCCCCTAATTCTTGCATAAAAATGGGTAGTAGCGCCGCCCGCAGTTTTTTGTACAATGCCCTGCCATGCTGGACGAACGCTCACGCACCCTCCTCAAAGCCCTGGTTGAACATTACATTGCTGATGGTCAACCGGTTGGTTCGCGCGCGCTTTCGCGCTTTTCCGGGCTGGATCTGTCGCCGGCAACGATCCGCAACGTCATGGCCGATCTTGAAGAGGCGGGCTTCGTTGCCAGCCCGCACACCTCGGCCGGCCGCGTTCCGACGCCACGCGGCTATCGACTGTTTGTCGACAATCTACTCACCGTCCAGCCGCTTGAGGCGCGCCAGATGGGCGCCATGGAAGAAGCACTGCACGGCTTGCCCTCCAGCCAGATCATTACCAGCGCCTCGCAATTGCTTTCCAGCCTGACCCATTTTGCTGGCGTTGTCGTCGCGCCACGTCGGGCAACCAGCCGCATTCGCCAAATCGAATTTCTGAGCCTGTCAGACAAACGCATCCTGCTCATCATCGTCACCACCGATGGTGACGTGCAGAATCGTATTTTGAATACCGACAAAACCTATTCACCGTCCGAACTGGTCAGCGCCGCCAATTATTTAAACCAGAACTTCGCCGGCTTCGATTTCGAGCAGATCCGCCAGCATTTGGCGAGCGAAATCCAGCAACTGCGCAATGACATCACACCGCTGATGGCGTTGGCTCTGGCGGCCGGTGACGCAGCGCTTTCTGAAAACACGACGCCCTATGTCATTTCCGGCGAGCGCAACCTGCTTGATGTCGAAGAACTCTCCTCGAACATGAAACGCCTACGCGAGTTGTTCGATCTCTTCGATCAACGTTCCAGCCTGATCCGCCTGCTCGACGTC
>Ga0136636_10002647_pt1 | contig 10686 bp, 6 predicted proteins | sample AntDrymUQ8522106_2_FD_104653 | JGI IMG/M metagenome (GOLD analysis project Ga0136636, IMG submission 104653) | Polar desert sand microbial communities from Dry Valleys, Antarctica - metaG UQ852 (21.06) | ecosystem: Environmental > Terrestrial > Soil > Desert | place: Antarctica: Dry Valley... | reverse complement strand
GAGTTTTCAGCCTGACCCCCCAGTCCAGACGACATCGTTCTGGTCTGCACAGTAGAACTTGGTACCGGCGGGTGATCGACTTCAGTCCCGTGGCGCCGGAGTCCCAATTCAATGTGGCGGCGACCACGTTGGTCTTGCGTGATCTGACGATGGGCGAACTGACCTTGCCCTGACCGATGTGGTCCATGACCACTCGATGTCCACCGTCTGATCGCCGAAAAGTCGCTTCGGATTCTTACCGATATTTTCGTTACTAATGGTTTGCACTGATCTTTGCAACCGTTTTACTCGTTAATAATTGCTTCACGCGGCTGAATGGTGCTCATGCAGCCGTTGTCTCGGGGTCAGCCCGGGCCAGTTTCGGCCCGCCCGTACTGGGGGCGCCAGAACCATAGGCGTGCTGGTGCCTCCACAAGTCGGCTACCGGCGTCGAACGAAGCAGCGGCAGACGACTGATGCAACAGACCTTTCAACTCACCACGGCCAGCCGGTACAGACCGGTACACGGAGACCACTGATGACCCCACACAAGCTCACCCCCGTTTGCGCGGCAACGTTGTTGCTGCTGACCATTGGCGCACCCGCTGTCTGGGCGCAAGTTGCGCCAGCTGCAGACTCGAAAGATGCTGCGGCAGCGCAGCAGGTCGAGATCACGGGCATCCGCACAAGCATTCGAAGCGCCGAAGTGATCAAGCGCGATTCGATTCAGGTGGTTGACTCGATCAACGCCGACGACATCGGCAAGTTTCCCGACCGTTCTGTCGGCGAAGCCCTGCAGCGTGTGGCCGGGGTCCAGGTTGGGCGCGATCGTGGCGAGACCAGCAGCATCATCATTCGCGGGTTGCCGGACGTCGCCACCTCGCTCAACGGCAACGAGATCTTTACGGGCTCCGGGCGTCGCCTGGCCTACCAGGATCTTCCGGTTCAATCGGTGGCGGGCCTCGACGTCTACAAATCCGCAACGGCCAATCAGTTCGAGGGGGGCATCGCGGGCGCAATCAATGTTCGATTGCGGGCTCCGTTCGACTTCAAGGGTTTCACTGCCACCGGCTTTGCCGAAGCGCGTCGCCAGACGATTCAGGGCAGCAGTGCCGCGCCCAAGCAAACCGACCCCACGATGGGCGCACTGATCAGCAACCGCTGGAAAACCAGCGCAGGTGAAATTGGCGCGATGTTCGACGTGTCCTACAAGAAGGAGCGCTGGGGTTATCCAGTGCAATGGAACGATGAGCCCAGCCGCATCTTCTCGGTCGATGCCGCTGGCGACGGCATTCGCCTTGAGGACAACCAGCCGATCGCACCGCTCAGGCCGGGAGACCGTCTCGCGACCCTTCCGCACATTGGCGGCATCTACAACGCCGGCGAGCGCGAGCGCACCAGCGTGCACTCAGCCTTCCAATGGAAAGCCAGCAGCGAGCTCGAAGTGAACGCCCAGCTTCTGAGCATGGGCTACAAGGGCCGCACCGAAGCGGACTGGATTTTCTCGATCGCCGGTTGGGCGCCCAACATAAGAAACGTGGTGCTTGGGCCTGTAGGGCCGGGCTGCACGACCAAGCTCGGCACCATCTGCCCTGTGTTGTCCGCGACGGCGCCCCCGACCCAATTTGACCCCTACACCGCCACCAGCACCCAGGCCAACGACGAGCGCACAACCACCCACTTTGCAAGCGCAGGCTTGAAGTACCGCTCAGGCAGATGGAACGTCGTCTCCGACCTCGCGTTGACGCAATCCAAGTTCACCTACAACAAGATCATCGTTGACCAGCAGGTGCCCAACGCCACGTCGAGTGTCTTCACCAACGATGGATCGGGCCATGGCGGCTTTTCGTCGATCACCACGCCGACGAGTTCCACGCCGCTGAAGGACCCGCGCCAATTCGTGCTGCGCGGCTTGGTTCAGGACTGGGGTGACTTCAAGGGTGACCAGGTTCAGTGGCGCGCCGATGCCGACTACAAGCTTGGAGAAGGCTTCTTCCGTAGCTTGCTGGGGGGCGTGCGGCTGTCGTCGCGCAAGGCATCAGCCAGCAGTTCTGATCGTTTCGTCGACACACCCAACGGCGAACGACTGATTCCGGTTAACGTGTTCGGTGCCGGATTCAATACCCTGGTGCCGGGGATTGATCGTCTCGGTGGCCCGCACATCACGCCAAGCGCGAACTATCTGCTGGACAACACCGACAGGGTGCGTCAGTACTACGGTGTCGGCCCTGGCCGCTTCCCGGCCGATCCGACCCGCACCTTCGAACAGGTCGAACGCACGACCACCGCACACCTGAGCAGCCAGTTCGACACCATCGTCGCCGGCATCGACATTCGCGGCCGTGTGGGTGCCCGTGTGATCAACGTATCGCGCAGCTTGAAGGGTAACAACCGAATCGGCAATGTCGTCAGCCCGATCGACCTGGACGGCTCAGAAACCAATGTGTTGCCCAACCTGAGTGCAGTCATAGGCTGGACCGAGCGTCTGCAGTCGCACGTCAGCGTCGGCAAGACGATCACGCGGCCGGAGTTCGCGTCGCTCAACCCGGCGTTGATCCTGATCCCCGGCACCGTGAACACGCTGGGTTCGGGCAGTTCCGGGAACCCCTTCCTGAAGCCGGTCTCGTCGACCAGCACCGATGTGACGCTCGAGTATTTCTTCGAGAAGAACGGCTTCGTGCAACTTGCACTGTTCGACCGCAAGATTGACGGCTACCAGCAGAACTTCTCGCAAGACGAAACGATCGATGGCCAGAGATACACGGTTTCGCGTCCGCAGAACTCCGGCAAGGGCAAGCTCTACGGCGCCGAGTTCGGCGTACAGAAGTTCTTCGACTTCCTTCCTTCGCCTTTCGACGGCTTCGGCGCGCAGTTCAACTACACGATGATCAAAGGTCGCAACCAGACGCGGACCTCGTTGAATGGCGACACATTCGTCGACACGCCGCTCGTCGGCGTGTCGAAGAACAGCGTGAACGTTGCACTGCTGTTCGAGAAGGCCGGCATCACGGGGCGACTGGCCGGAACCCGCCGCGACGCGTATGCCGAAGGCGTCAACGTTTCACGATTCGGCATGGACCAGATCGTCAAGGCTGCAACCTATGTCGATCTGAGCCTGGGCTACGAGATCACCAAGAACATATCGCTCCAATTCGACGCCCTCAACCTCACCAAGGCCAGGTTCGAGAGTTACATCGGCGACGTCTCGCGCCCGCGCGACGTGCGCTATTCGCCGACCACGCTTGGCTTGGGTTTGCGTTTAAAACTGTAGGTCTCCTGACGGATCGGAGCGGCGGGCAACGGCAAGGCCAGGGCTCCACGCGTGCTGTTCCACTTCGTTACCAACCGTCCATGAACCCCAGCGTCAATCAAGATTCGGCATTGATCGATCGCGTCGTCATCGTCGGCGGCGGCACGGCGGGGTGGATGGTTGCGGCCGCGCTGTCTGCCGTCCTGCGTGACCGTGTCGCTATCGCGGTGGTCGAGTCCGACGAGATCGGCACGGTCGGCGTCGGCGAAGCAACGATCCCGATGATTCAGCAGTTCAACAAGGTCATTGGGGTCGACGAAGCACAGTTCCTGCGCGAGACCGGGGGTACGTTCAAGCTGGGCATCGAATTCGTCGATTGGGCCAGGCTCGGCCACCGTTACATGCACGGCTTCGGCGGCTTCGGACCGAATCTGCAGTCGGTGCGGTTCGAGCACTTCTGGCAAAAGTTGCACCGGCGAAACCAGGCCGCTGTTCTCGACGAGTATTCGATCAATCACGTCGCCGCCAAACAAGCGCGCTTCACGCTGCCGACGCAGTCGATGGGCGCGTCGCCGCTGGCCGACATCGTCTACGCCTACCACTTCGACGCCACGTTGTATGGCCGCTTCCTGCGCCGACTGAGCGAGTCACGCGGCGTCGAACGAATCGAAGGCCGCATCGTCGATGTCGCGCTGCACGCCAGCAACGGTCATGTCGAAAGCGCGTTGCTCGAAAGCGGTCGCCGCGTCGCCGGCGATCTGTTCATCGACTGTTCGGGCTTTCGCGGCCTGCTGATCGAGCAAACGCTGCACAGCGGCTACGAAGACTGGTCGCATTGGTTGCCCTGTGACCGAGCCATCGCGGTGCCTTGCGCGTCCGCCGCACCGCTGTTGCCCTACACGCGATCGACGGCACACGCCGCCGGTTGGCAGTGGCGCATTCCGCTGCAGCACCGCATCGGCAATGGCCATGTGTTCTGCAGCCGGCACATGAGCGAAGACGAGGCCACGGCGATCCTGTTGGCGCGGCTCGACGGCCCGGCACTGGCGGAACCACGCACCTTGAAGTTCGTGACCGGCATGCGCAAGAAGGCGTGGAACAGGAACGTCGTCGCAATGGGTCTGGCGAGCGGCTTCATGGAGCCGCTCGAGTCCACGAGCATCCATCTGGTGCAGACGGCCATCGGCCGACTGCTGAACCTGTGGCCCGATCGCCAATTTCATGCGGCCGTGGCGGACGAGTTCAACCGCCAGTCGCGCTTCGAGTTCGAGCGCATCCGCGACTTCCTGGTCCTGCACTACCACCAGACCGAGCGCGACGATTCGCCGTTCTGGCGGGCCTGCCGGTCGATGGAGATCCCTGACACGCTGCGCCAGAAGATGGAGCTGTACCGCGGCCAGGGCCGTGTCATGCGCGAAGCCGACGAGCTGTTCACCGAGATCAGCTGGTTGCAGGTCATGCACGGCCAGGGGCTGCAGGCGCATGGCTATTACCCGCTCGTCGATGTGGTGGCGGAGCACGCCATCGTCGACCACCTGGCCAGCGCGCACGCGGTGATTCGCCGCTGCGCTGCGGCCATGCCCACGCACGCCGATTTCGTTGCGCGCTATTGCGCCGTGGCGGCCTGATGGTCGCAGGCTTAGGGCGTCCGTCGGCGCGGCTTGGCAGTCGCCTTCGCCGCGAGCTTCGCTGCGCGCGCCGTGACAGCTGCGTTGACCGCAGCGCCGCGCGGGAACTCGAACGCGATCCGCATCACGATGTCTTGCGGATAGTTGCCAAAGCTGCGGCCGAACAGATTGATGCCGCCGCGATGGCGCGCATCGTCCTTGACGCCGAGCCGAACCTTGATGTGGTTGGACTTGGACAGTCCGAGTTGATCGACAGCCACCGGCGACAACACCACGCCGTCGATCATCGCGCCTTGCTCGCTCACCGACCACTGCTTGAGCAGCCCATAGGTCGTGCGGTCGGTCTGCCACCAGCCCGGCGTGAGCAACGCCGCCTTGCCGCCGAAGTCGCCGGGGCAGGTCCACGTGCCGATCTCGACATCGTTGATCCAAAGGGTCACGTCCGAGGGCCAGTCGGGATTGAAACCGGGCGCCTCGGCGCAAATCTCCATCGACAGATCCAGGCTCGTCGCGCGCGTTCCATAGGGCAGGTTGTTCGGAAACGCATACTCCACATAGCCCTCGGCGAACCAGAGCAGTTGCGCGTGCACATGCTCAGGCTCGAAGAACGAGCGCGGGTTGTCGAGCAAGCCGATGATCTTGTGCTCGCTGACGAGACCGCAACTCGGCTTGGCTTCGACATGCCGGTAGCTGCCGATCGGCATGCTGACCGAGATCACGTTCTGCGCCGACTCGACCGCCGCACCCGGCAGACGGATGCGCACTTCGTCGTAGCGCTTGGCACACAGCTTCTGCGTTCCTCTCGTGCCGGGCTCGATCTCGACCGACACCAGCCCGGCGGCCTGCAACTGGTTGATGTTGAAGCTGACGGTCGAGTGCGGCATGTTCATCGCCGCGGCCAATTCAGACACGTTCAGGACCTGGTCGGTGAGCAGCCCCAGCATCGCCTGGCGCGTCTCCGAGGCCAATGCCTTCGTGACGTGCAGCACTTCGTCGCCCTCGACCAGTAACACCCGACTTCCGTCCACCGCCATGGCAACCCTCGCTTTACTCACAAATGAACTTGTGAGTTGATTATCGCTCTCCCGTTGAAGCCGATCTTCACAGCCTTGGTAAGCCAGCGCCGGTCCGCCGCATGAAGACATCAATCACCACTTTCTCCGCGACAATCACTTGAGTTTCAACCCACCCACCGACATGGAACATCCGCGCCCCTTGCTCCGCCGCAACGATTGGCAGTGCCTTGACGGCACCTGGAAGTTCGCCTTCGACGACGCAGCACTGTGGCAGCGCCCTGCTGACGTGCGCTATGCAGCGACGATCGTGGTGCCGTTCGCACCCGAATCCCAACGCAGCACCATCGGCGACACCGCCCTGCATAGCCGACTCTGGTACTCGCACCGCGTTTCGTTGCAAGGCCGGCAGCCGGCCGCGGGCCAACGCCTGCTGCTTCACTTCGGTGCGGTTGACTACCGCGCGACGGTCTGGGTCAATGGGCAACGGGCCGGCGAGCATGTCGGTGGCCACAGCCCCTTCACAGTGGATGTCACCGAGTGGGCCTCTGCCGACGCTTTCGAGCTCACGCTGCTGGCCGAGGACGACCCTCTGGACATGCACAAACCGCGCGGCAAGCAGGACTGGCAACCCGAGCCGCATGCGATCTGGTACCCGCGAAGCAGCGGCATCTGGCGCACCGTGTGGCTGGAGCGCGTCCCTGCTACCCACGTTTCTCGGCTTCGCTGGAGCGCCGATGTCGCACGTTGGCAGATCGCATTCGACGCTCGAATCGATGGCGACGTGCGCGGCATGACCCTGGCCGTGACGCTGTCGGTCGGCGGTGCTTTGATATCGAGCGACGTCATCGCGCTGCAGCAGCAGCATGTCTCGCGCAGCATCAGCCTGCCTGACCCGGGCATCGACGACGCGCGCGAAGCCTGGCTGTGGAGTCCAGAGCACCCGCAGCTCATCGACGCAAGGTTGGAGCTGCGTGGGCCCGACGGCACCGTCGTCGATGCGATCGACAGCTACACCGCCATGCGCTCGGTCGAGGTCGACGACGCGCGCTTCCTGCTCAACGGCCGCCCCTATGCCTTGCGCATGGTGCTGGACCAGGGCTACTGGCCCGACTCGCTGATGACCGCCGATAGCGCTGCGCTGCGTGCCGACGTCGAGCACATAAAACGCCTGGGCTTCAACGGTGCACGCAAGCACCAGAAGAGCGAAGACCCGCGCTGGCTCTACTGGGCCGACCGCCTGGGGTTGTGTGTGTGGTGCGAGATGCCGTCGGCCTACGCTTTCTCCGACGCCACCGTGCACGCACTGTGCGATGAGTGGCGCGCGCTGGTCGAGCGCGACCTCTCACACCCCTGCGTCGTCGCTTGGGTGCCGATCAATGAATCCTGGGGCGTGCCTGCGCTGCCGACGCAGGCTCGGCAGGTCGACCTGGTGCGTGCGCTGTACCACATGACGCGCGCGCTCGACGGCACGCGGCCGGTGATCGGCAACGACGGCTGGGAGATGCCGTGCGGCGACATCGTGGCCATCCACGACTACAGCGCGCGCCCCGATGTGCTGTTGCAGCGCTATGGCGATGCGGCGGCGGTGCAGCACAGCTTGCAGCATGAGCGGCCGGGCGGTGGCCGCAAGTTGCTGGTGGCTGGCTTCGATGGCAGCCAGCGCCCGACCATGCTGACCGAATTCGGCGGCATCGCCTGCATGCCCGAGGGCGATGTCGGCTGGGGCTATTCGCAGCTTCGCACCGGCGCGGAGCTGCTCGATCGCTACGGCCAGCTGCTGCAGGCCGTGCACGCGTGCAAAGGCCTGGCGGGGTTCTGCTACACCCAGCTCACCGACACCTTTTTCGAGAAGAACGGCCTGCTCGACGCACAACGCAAACCCAAGGCCGATGCGCGCGCATTGGCCAGCGCCACCCGTGGCGTCGAGATCGACGAGCGCGAGTACGCCGCCAACCCGTTCGGCTACAGCGCGCGCTGGCTCGCGAACACGAAGCGATGAATGCGATGGAGCCCGTTGGGCACCCGCATCGGCGCCTGAATCCATTGACCGGGCGATCGGTCATTGTCTCGGCGCACCGCAGCCAGCGGCCTTGGAGCGGGCAGCAGGAGAGTGCAGCATCCCGCGACAGCGCGGTCTCTTACGATCCCGGGTGCTACTTGTGCGCGGGCAACGCCCGTGCCAGCGGCGAGTTCAATCCGCGCTACACCGACGTCCTCGTCTTCACCAACGACTTCGCCGCATTGACGCCCGACAGCCCAGCCTGCGCTGACGACCCGCGGTCGCTCATGCAGGCCACGCCGGCGCGCGGCACCTGCCGCGTCGTTTGCTTCTCGCCGGACCACTCGCTGACCTTGCCGGAGATGACCCTCGAAGCCATCCAGGCCGTCGTCCAGGCCTGGATCGCGCAAAGCGCCGAACTCGGCACCCGCTACCGATACGTGACGGTGTTCGAGAACAAGGGCGCGATGGTGGGCTGCTCCAGCCCGCATCCGCACGGACAGATCTGGGCCACCGACTATCTGCCCGACGAAGTGGCGCTCGAAGACGCCTGCCAACACCGCTACTTCGCGCAACACGGGCGACCGCTGCTGCTGGATTACGTGCAGCAGGAGCTGGCCGACGGCGCACGCACCGTGCTTGAGACCGAGCACTGGCTCGCCGTTGTGCCGTATTGGGCCTCGTGGCCGTTCGAGACCCTGCTCTTGCCCAAGGCTGCTGTGGCGCGTCTGACCGCCCTGACCGCGGCGCAATCCGGCGACCTCGCCAACGCAATCAAGCGGCTGACGACGCGCTACGACAACCTGTTCGCTTGTTCGTTCCCGTACTCGATGGGCTGGCATGGCGCGCCCTTCGACATCGACGATGCAGCACATTGGCCGCATTGGCATTTGCACGCGCACTACTTCCCACCGCTGCAACGCTCGGCCACGGTACGCAAGTTCATGGCCGGCTTCGAGCTGCTCGGTGAAACACAGCGCGACCTGACACCCGAGCAAGCTGCCCAACGTCTGCGCGCGGTCAGCGACGAGGTGCTGTCGTGACCCTGTCGCCCGCGATCGCGCGCGCCCGTGCCGCCTTCGTCGAGCGCTTCGGTGGCGCGCCAACGCTGTTGGTGCGTGCCCCCGGGCGCGTCAACCTGATCGGCGAACACACCGACTACAGCGACGGCTATTGCCTGCCATGCGCGATCGACCGTTACACCGTGATCGCGCTTCGACGCCGTACGGACTCCGAAGTGCATGTGCTTGCCTGCGACCAGGGCGGCGCATCGGACCGTTTCGACCTGGCCGCGCCGATCACGCCGCGCACTGACGAACCGTGGGCCAACTACGTGCGCGGTACCGTAGCCGCACTGCAGGCCCAGGGCCTGCCGCTGGCCGGCGTCGAGATGGCCATCGCCGGCGACGTGCCCTTGGGCGCGGGCTTGAGTTCTTCAGCGTCGCTCGAGATCGCGGTCGGCCAGGCGTTCCGTTCGCTGCTGGGCTGGACGATCGCGCCGCAGGTGCTGGCGCTCGCCGGCCAGCAGGCCGAGCATCGTTTCGTCGGCTGCCAGTGCGGCATCATGGATCAGCTCGCGTCGGTCGGCGGCGTCGAAGACCATGCCTTGCTGCTTGATTGCCGTACCTTGCAGACGCAGCCCGTGCCGCTGCCGCCCGGCACCGCAGTGATCATCATCGACTCGAAGATCCAGCGCGGGCTCGTCGACAGCGAATACAACCAGCGTCGATTGCAGTGCCAGGAAGCGGCCAAGCTGTTCGGTGTGCCTGCGCTGCGCGATGTCAGCCTTGCCGAGTGGCAGGCCCGGTCGCCGGGTCTGCCGCCACTGCTGGCGCGGCGCTCGCACCATGTGGTGAGCGAGAACGCGCGCACGCTGCAAGCCGCCGAGGCGCTGGGTGCCGGCGACCTGAGGCGCATGGGTGTGTTGATGCGCGCGTCGCACGCGTCGATGCGCGATGACTTCGAGATCACCTTGCCGGCAATCGACGCACTGGCCGGCCTCGTTGACGATGTCATCGCCGGCGAGGGTGGCGCGCGCATGACCGGCGGTGGTTTCGGCGGCTGCGTCGTCGCCTTGGCGCCGGCGTCGCGTGTCCAAGCGATACGGGCGGCCGTGGCAAGCGACTACCGCAGCCCGCAAGGCGTCGCCGCCGAGGTCTGGGTCTGCCGCGCCAGCGCCGGCGCGGGTGACGTGGCATGAGCCGAGGGCCCCAGGTTTACACGCTCGACGATGGGGGCGACACCCAGATGCGGGTCATGGACATCGGCGCCACATGGCTCTCGTGCCAGGTCCGCGCTGGCGACGGACGCATGCGCGAAGTGCTGCTGGGCCACGCCGATCCTGCGGCCTACCTGGTCGAGCCCGGCTACCTGGGGGCCGTGATCGGGCGCTACGCCAACCGCATCAAGGACGCGGCATTCGATCTGGAGGGCCGCAGGTTCCAACTCGCCGCCAATGAAGGGCCGAACCAGCTGCACGGCGGCCCGCAGGGTTTCGACAGGCGGCGCTGGCACGTGCTCGAAAGCGATGCGCTGCACGTCCGCATGGGCCTTGTTTCCCCAGACGGCGATCAAGGCTTTCCGGGCGAGGTCACGGCCAGCGTCAGCTACCGCATCGAAGCGCCGGGCCGGGTCGTCGTCGCCTTCGAAGCCCGCACCACCGCCGCCTGTCCGGTGAATCTGACCAGCCACGCCTACTTCAACCTCGACCCGAAGCACGACGACAGCGCCATGGATTGCCGCGGTCACCTCATCGCGCTGCAAGCCTCGCACTACCTGCCGGTCGATGGTGCGCTGATTCCGACTGGCGTCGTC
>Ga0136636_10002646_pt1 | contig 10686 bp, 10 predicted proteins | sample AntDrymUQ8522106_2_FD_104653 | JGI IMG/M metagenome (GOLD analysis project Ga0136636, IMG submission 104653) | Polar desert sand microbial communities from Dry Valleys, Antarctica - metaG UQ852 (21.06) | ecosystem: Environmental > Terrestrial > Soil > Desert | place: Antarctica: Dry Valley... | reverse complement strand
GTTTTGTAAGCAGATGGTCTGACGGCGGGAAACCAAAGGAAGATCAAAAACTTAGGTCAGGTAATTATGCCGGTGCCGCAAGGAAACCGCATTAATAATCTGGCGGGGTACCGATCCCAACGGAACGTGCAGGCGAGGCGCAAGCGCCGTCTGCACGGGCCGAGGGTCGAGCCGGTGCCCAACGTGTCGTTCAAGCCGCAAGGTTAGAGCGGGGTGGGCCGGTTGAGACGGTGCTGGGGGTGGTCCTGAAAGGGAAACATACAGCCTGGGTAAGCTGACCGAAAACGCGAAGTCCAAAGCCCCCCGCGGCATGGACCGAGCATGCCGCCGAAACCAGAAGGCGCGGTTCCTGTAAAAGGGAGCGAGCGGATCGAAGTCCGGCGACCGGGGGTCGGCAGCAATGTCGGCCCCCATTTTCTGTTCCGACATTTTTGCGGGGCCTCGCGTTGATACGCGCCGCGCGTTAGATCATGGCAATGCTGCTGCCTGCCCTCCCCGCGCTTGCTGGTTTTCCGCAAACGATTGCGCACACCCTTGATCTGGTGGGGCTCGCCGTCTTTGCTGCATCGGGCGCGCTGGCCGCCGCACAACGCGGCCAAACCATTGTCACACTCGCCTTCTTCGCGCTGATCACAGGCGTGGGGGGTGGCACGGTGCGCGACCTGATGATCGGCGCACCGGTATTCTGGGTCAACGACAGTCGTGCAGCCGCAACCTGCCTGGGCGTCGCCTTCCTGATTTATATCACGCCTGCGCGCTGGTGGCAGGGATCGGCGCTTGCCTGGTTCGATGCGGTGGGACTTGCGGCTTATGCGGTGTTTGGCGCTGCAAAAGCGTTGGCCTATGGGGCGCCACCAGTCCCCGCAATCGTCCTGGGCGTTATCGCTGCCTGTGTCGGCGGCATCATCCGCGACGTGCTGGCAGGTGAACCCTCCATCATCATGCGTCCCGAAATTTACGTAACGGCTGCCGCCCTTGCCGCCGCCCTGCATGTCGCACTGGCGAGCCTTGGAATGCCGGTGATTCAATCAGCCGTCATTGCGGCAGCGGCAGGCTTTGCGTTGCGCGCGGCTGCGATCAGTTGGAAGCTCGCGCTGCCCGCCTACCCGCGCAATCGGTAAGCCCGACCAACATCGTCCATCATCAAGTCTCTGTAAAAGCGCGTGAAAACTGTTTCGCAGCAGCCCGTCAAACCCGGATGACGCCGATTTCGGTGAATGGCCTCGGCTCAATCGGCGGCACGACTGAATCGTTCAATTCGCACTGCCAGAAGCTGACATCGATCCACTGGCCATGCTTGAATCCAATTTCCCGATACATCCCCGCACGCCGAAACCCGACCGATTCATGCAAGGAAATCGAGCCATCATTGGGGAGCGATATCACGCCGATTGCTTGCGTGAAGCCCTGCATCCGCAGCGTATCAATCAGCGCATCATAAAGCAGCCGCCCCGCGCCCTGGCCTTGCTTAGGCCCCGCCATATAAATCGATGTTTCAACAACATAACGATAGGCAGGTCGATCACGAAATGTCGTTGCATAAGCATAGCCGAGCACACCGCCTTCGGCATCGCCGTTGGTGGCGACAATCCAGGGATACAGCCCGTTGGACAAAGCCATTCGAGCGCGCATCGACGGCGCATCGGGTGCCTCAACCTCAAACGAAACCGTCCCGCTCAGAACATATGGGGCATAGATCGCAGCTATCTGTGCTGCGTCCTCAAGCTTTGCCGCACGGATCGCAATCAAAGGCCAATCCTTGCCAAGAACATGTCCATCAACCTGCCATCATCCCGCGTCACCCGAGCGGGCGCGAACCCGGCGCATTCCAGACACCGCGCCTGGATGGCCGCCCCTGTCGCCAAGCGCCGAACTTCGCCTAATACCTGCGCAAAAACGGCCCGGCGTTCTTGCGCGAGGCGGGAATAGACGTCCTTTGCCGCTTCGGGGTCGTCCTCGCCATCCTTGGGGGCAAAGCTCATTAGCAAATTCGCCAACCATCCGGGCTTCTTCTCAAGATACTCGGCATGAACCGACTTGGGATCGAGCCCTGCCCGCTTCGCTGCCTCTGCAATCGCGTCGTCAAGCGTCCCAAATCTGTCAACCAGGCCAATCTGGCGCGCGGTGCCGCCATCCCAGACGCGCCCCTGCGCAATTTCATCGACACGCTCAGGCGTCATCTTGCGCGCGGATGCCACGCGGCTGATAAATTGCCGATAGCCATGATCAATCCCGGCCTGGAGGATGGAATCAACCTCAGGCGTGGTCCCCGCCGCCAGATCGGGCTGACCGCTCAGCGGGCTGCTCCTGACACCATCACTGGTGATCCCAAGCTTTTTCAGACTATTTTCAAAAGTTGGAATGATTGCGAAGATGCCGATCGAGCCGGTGATCGTGTTGGGTTCGGCGAACACGACATCGCCCGCCGTCGCCACCCAATAACCGCCACTCGCCGCGAGCGACCCCATCGAAACGACTATCGGCAGCTTCTGCGCTTTGGCCTCCAGGATTGCCCGACGGATGCGTTCCGAGGCAAGCGCTGACCCACCGGGTGAATCGACCCGAACGACCAGCGCCTTGAGGTTCTTTTTGGCAAGGCCGGTCAGCAAAGCCTTGGTGATTGTCTCGCCTGCCGCTGTTCCGGGGCCTGCGCTGCCATCAACAATGTCGCCTGCAACCGTCAGCACCCCAATCGCATCGCCACTCGTCGGCAGCGGATTCGCCGCGAGATATCGACCGTAATCAATCGCGTTGAAACTGCCTTGTGGCTTGCCCGAGGGTTTGCCGACAACTTCAGCAACGCGTTTGTTGAAGGCGGTACGGTCGCCGAGTCTGTCGATCAATCCTGCCGCCATGTTCGCCTTGGCTATGTCGCCCTTGGTGGCAGCAATCAGTTCACCCGGTTTGGCGATGAAGCTGGCGATCTGCGCCTTGGGCCGCGCCTTGCCGACCAGCTGCAGCCAATCTTCCTTGAGCGATCCATATAGCGCTGTGCTTGCGTCACGCGATTCGGGAGATTGATCCTCGCGCGTGTAGGGTTCGACAAACGACTTATATTTGCCAACGCGGTAAACGTGGATGTTGACCCCCAGCTTGTCGATCAACCCCTTGTAATAAAGCTGCGGCCCGCCTGGCCCCGCAAACAACGTGCCGCCCATTGGGTTCATCCAGATTTCGCTGGCATTGGCCGCCAGCCGATAGCCCGCGTCGGTATAGCCTGTGGCGTAAGCGAGCACGGGCTTGCCGGTCGCCCGCACACGGCCCAGTGCGGCTGCGACTTCGCTCACCGCTGCGGGATAGCCGCCGCCGAAGCTATCCAGATCAAGGACGACGGCCTTTACTTTTGCGTCAGTGCGCGCCGCATTAATGACACGAAGAACATCGCGCAGCCGGAATTCATTGGGCTGATTACGAACGCCAAAGTCAAAAGCGTTCGCCTCGGAGGGCTGTTCAACGATGCTGCCGTTGAGATCAAGCACCAGCGCGCCATCCTTGATCGACCGCGCCATTGGCCGCGCCGATAGTGCTGCGAACAGCGCCCCGAAAAAAATCAGCATGGCGATCAGGACAAGGCCGTCCTTGATCCCAACCAGTAATTTCCAAGCACCACGGACAAACTTCACAGCAATAATCTCCACGCCGACGGTAGCCGACGTTGCTGCACCGCGCTTAGCCGCTAGTGTGTGGTTTGAGCAATACGCCAGTGGCGATTTGGCAACGCTCGTCAAAATTTCGTGCGCTGCCGACAGTTGGCCGCGTGTAGGGAGCGGCTGAGCGCGTATAGGCCGCGTGTGCCCGATACGCCCTCCCCCCGACCGACACACATCGCACCGTCTGGCCAGACGAGGCGGGAATTGCGCGCGCTGCTGGCGCTCGCTGGGCCGCTTGTGGGCGCGAACCTGTTGCAGATGGGCGTTTACGCGATTGATGTGATGTTTGTCGCCCGGCTTGGCCCGGTCGATTTTGCCGCCGCGACGTTGGGCGTCTTTCTGTTCGGCCTCGTCCTGTGGGCGCTGCTTGGCCTCGCCACCGCCTGCGCGCCGATCATCGCCGCTGAACTTGGCCGCAAACGCCATGCCGTGCGCGAGGTGCGGCGGTCGTTCCGGATGGCGCTGTGGGTGGCCATATTGGTACCGTTGCCCTTCATGTTGCTGCTCGCCAATGGCGAGGCGGTGTTTCGGTTTGCAGGGCAGGACCCGTTGGTCGCGCGACGCGCCGACGCGTTTCTCGATATTCTGCTATTCGGGCTGATCCCCAGCGTTGCTGGTGGTGTGATGCGGACCGTCGCTGCCGCGCTTGGTCGCCCTGGCTGGGCGCTGGGCGTGACCGCATTGGCGCTGATGATTGCGGCATTGGGCAACTGGCTGCTCGTGTTCGGCCATTGGGGGCTACCCGCGCTGGGGCTCGAAGGGTCGGCGCTGGCGAGTTTGATCACATCGATCGCGACGCTGATTGCCTATGGGGTAATCTTTGCGACTGACCCGAAGCTGCGGCGTTACCGGCTATTTGGTCGGTGGTGGAGGCCGGAATGGTCGCGCTTTGCCGAAATCGTCCGGCTTGGCACGCCAATCGCGTTGGCCTTCACGCTTGAGGGCGCGCTATTTGGCGGCGCGGCGATTCTCATGGGGCTGATCAGCGTGACGGCGGTGGCGGCGCATGCGGTCGCGCTGAACATTGCATCGATCATGTTCCAGATACCGCTTGGCATTGCGCAGGCGACGACCATCCGGGTCGGGCGTGCTTTTGGCGCGGGCGACCATGCAGCAATCGGCCGCGCAGGCTGGATAGGAATTGCGACCGGCACCAGCATCATGGCGCTGACAGCACTGGCGATCCTGATCGCCCCGCGTCTGTTTATGTCGGCCTATCTGGATCTTGATGCGCCCGCCAACGCGGCCACAATCGCGCTCGCCAGCCAATTCCTGTTGGTGGCAGCGATGTTCCAACTGCTGGACGGCGCGCAGGTTGTGCTGGCAGGGGCGCTGCGCGGATTGCAGGATACCCAGATGCCAATGCTGATTGCGGGCATTGGTTATTGGGGCATTGGGTTTACCACCGCGATCCTGCTGGCGTTCTGGCTTGGCTGGCAGGGCGTCGGCATCTGGCTGGGGCTGGCGGCAGGATTACTGGCGGTATCGCTGTTGCTTGGCTGGCGCTGGGCGCGGCGCGCGGCACTGCGCCTGCTGCCGTCCTGATCTGGCGGATCGCCAAAACTTTTTCCTCGCAAAGCGGTTGACGGATAAGGACTCGATCCACATATGCGGCGTGCTGGCACTCGCCATGCGTGAGTGCTAACGATTCATCAACCAACCCTTATGAAAGGATGACGCGCATGAACTTTCGTCCATTGCACGATCGCGTTCTCGTTCGTCGAACCGAAGCCGAAGAAAAGACGGCTGGCGGTATCATCATTCCAGAAACCGCCAAGGAAAAGCCCCAGGAGGGCCAGGTCGTGGCTGCCGGTTCCGGCACCCGCGGCGATGACGGTTCGATCACCCCGCTCGACGTCAAGGCTGGCGACAAAATCCTGTTTGGCAAATGGTCAGGCACCGAAGTCAAGATCGACGGTGAAGACCTGTTGATCATGAAGGAATCGGACATTCTCGGCATTGTTGGCTGACGCCACGCGGTCCGAAATTGCCGTCTGAGTACGGATTTCGGACGCGTTTGAACAGTGCCAACTTCACTCATTGAAAGGACGCCATCATGGCAGCCAAGGACGTAAAATTTAGCCGCGACGCGCGCGAGCGCATCTTGCGCGGCGTCGATATTCTTGCAGACGCCGTCAAGGTTACGCTGGGGCCAAAGGGCCGCAACGTCGTGATCGACAAGTCGTTCGGTGCGCCGCGTATCACCAAGGACGGCGTGACGGTCGCCAAGGAAATCGAACTCAAGGACAAGTTCGAGAATATGGGCGCACAGATGCTGCGCGAAGTCGCCTCCAAGACCAATGACGTCGCAGGCGACGGCACCACCACTGCAACCGTCCTTGCCCAGGCAATTGTGCGTGAAGGCATGAAGTCGGTTTCGGCGGGCATGAACCCGATGGATTTGAAGCGCGGTATCGATCTTGCGGTCACCGCCGTCGTTGCAGACCTCAAGGCGCGCTCAAAGCCCGTTTCCGGCACCAAGGAAATCGCTCAGGTCGGCATCATCTCGGCCAATGGCGACACCGTCGTCGGCGAAAAGATTGCCGAAGCGATGGAAAAGGTCGGCAAGGAAGGCGTGATCACCGTTGAAGAAGCCAAGGGCCTCGAATTCGAGCTTGATGTTGTTGAAGGCATGCAGTTCGACCGTGGCTATCTGAGCCCATATTTCATCACCAACCCGGAAAAGATGTCGGTTGAACTTACCGATCCGTACATCCTGATCCACGAAAAGAAGCTGTCAAACCTGCAAGCGATGCTCCCCATTTTGGAAGCTGTCGTTCAGTCGGGCCGTCCGCTGCTGATCATTGCTGAAGACATTGAGGGTGAGGCTCTTGCCACGCTCGTCGTCAACAAGCTGCGCGGTGGTTTGAAGGTTGCGGCCGTCAAGGCACCTGGCTTTGGTGATCGTCGGAAAGCAATGTTGGAAGACATCGCGATCCTGACAAAGGGCGAGATGATTTCCGAAGACCTTGGCATCAAGCTTGAGTCGGTCACGATCGGTATGCTCGGCACCGCCAAGCGCGTGTCGATCGACAAGGACAACACCATCATCGTCGATGGTGCTGGCGATCATGATGCGATCAAGGCGCGTACCGAGGCGATCCGTCAGCAGATCGAAAACACCACGTCGGATTACGACAAGGAAAAGCTGCAAGAGCGTCTGGCCAAGCTGGCTGGCGGTGTTGCCGTGATCAAGGTTGGTGGTTCGACCGAAGTTGAAGTCAAGGAGCGCAAGGATCGCGTCGATGACGCGCTTCATGCAACCCGCGCGGCTGTTGAAGAAGGTATCGTCCCCGGTGGCGGCACCGCATTGCTTTATGCGACCAAGGCATTGGCCGGCATGAAGGGCGCAAATGACGACCAGACGCGCGGTATCGACATCGTTCGCAAGGCGCTTGAAGCTCCGCTGCGCCAGATCGCCCAGAATGCGGGTGTTGATGGCGCCGTTGTTGCCGGTAACCTGCTGCGCGAGAATGACGAAACCCGTGGTTTCAACGCACAAACCGATACCTATGAAAACCTCGTCGAGAGCGGCGTGATCGACCCGACCAAGGTCGTGCGCACTGCGCTACAGGATGCAGCCTCGGTTGCTGGCCTGCTCATCACGACCGAAGCGGCTGTGAGCGAGTTGCAGGAAGACAAGCCTGCAATGGGCGGCGGCATGGGCGGCGGCGGCATGGGCGGCATGGGCGGCATGGACTTCTAAAAAGTCCAGGTCAGCCGGCCAACCAGCCGACACAAGATTGGGCCGGGAACGCAATTTCCCGGCCTTTTCTTTTGGGGCGGCAATGCGCTATCGCCGTAGTGTGACCCGCGAAATTCCCCCTCACTCTGCCAGCAGACCCGCCCCGCTGGCCGCAGCCCGATGATCCGGCTGGCCGTTTTCGATTGCGATGGCACACTCGTCGATAGTCAGGCTAACATCTGTCTTGCGGTGGAGGAGGCTTTTTCGCTTGCCGGGCTTGAGCCGCCGCTGCGTAACGACATTCGTCGCATTGTCGGCCTGAGCCTGGTCGAGGCTATGCGCCATTTACTGCCCGACGCCGACGATGCATTCCACCGGACGCTTGCCGAGAACTATAAGGCCACTTTTTTCCGGCTGCGCAGTGCCGGGTCGATGGCCAGCGAACCGCTGTATGAGGGGATGACCGAGGTGCTGGACAGCCTTGCTCAAGGGGGCTGGCGGTGCGGTGTGGCGACCGGAAAGTCTGATCGCGGGCTGATCCATGTGCTGACGCAACACGGCATCCTTGATCGCTTCGTCACGCTGCAAACCGCCGACCGGCACCCTTCAAAGCCGCATCCGTCCATGCTTGAAAAAGCAATGGAAGAAGCCGGGGCAAACCCTGCTGCAACCGTGATGATCGGCGACACCAGTTTCGACATGGCGATGGCCCGCGCCGCCGGAACCCGCGCGGTCGGGGTTGCCTGGGGCTATCATCCGCCTGCTGAGCTGATTGAGGCCGGGGCCGATGTCATTGTTAACCAGGTGCGCGCGCTACCCGCTGAACTTGAGGCCCGATGACTGACCCCGACACACGCGCCCGCAACCGATATTTTCTGATGGTCGGCGCACGCCTGATCAGCGTTGGCGGCGCCATTCTTGGCATATTGATCATTGGTAAGGCGCAGACGCTTGAGCCCAAGATTTTGGGGGTGGCAATCGTCATTTCCGCGCTGATCGTGATGGCGGTTGTGCCGCGTCATCTGGCACGACGCTGGCGGACGCCGCCCAAGCTGTGAGGCGTTTCTGGAAAGAGGTGTCGATTGTCGCGGAACCCGGCGGCCATGCGATCAAGCTCGACGGCAAACCCGTCCGCACGCCCTTTCGCGCGCCACTGGCGGTGGGTTCAGCGACGCTGGCGGCGGCGCTTGCGGACGAGTGGCGGGGTGTCGTCGATCAGATTGATCCGCAATTGATGCCGCTGACGGGCCTTGCCAATGCCGCGATTGATATCGTGTCGGCTGACCCGGCACGCTTTGCCGCAGGCCTTGCCGCTTATGGCGAGAGCGACCTGCTATGCTACCGCGCCGATGCACCGCCGGCGTTGGTCGCGCGTCAGGCGGACGCGTGGGACCCGTTGCTCGATTGGGCGCGCGCGCGGTATGATGTGGCGTTTGAGGTGGTAACGGGGATCATGCACCGGCCACAACCTCCGCTGACGCTGACGCGATTGGCAGGTGCGATTGCTGCATGCGGGCCTTATCAACTGGCCGCGCTGGCACCCATTGTCACGGTGACAGGATCAGTCGTGGCCGCGCTTGCGCTGATCGAAGGTGCCGCCACTGCCGAGCAAGTGTGGGAAGCGGCGCAGATCGACGAGGCGTGGCAGGTGGAGAAATGGGGCGATGATGACATCGCGATTGCCACGCGCACTTCGCACCGCGCCGAATTTGACGCCGGGGTGCGGTTTTTAACCTTGGTGTAGTGTGGCTATCTCATCAGCCCGCGAATAAATCCAATCAGCCCGGTCTGCCGCGACCGTTTCAGCCGCTCCGCTGCCAGGATGGTCTTCACATCGCCAAAGCAGCGTTCGACATCATCGTTGACCAGGACATAATCATAGCCGTCCCAGTGGCTGACCTCCGACGTTGCGCGGTTCATCCGGGCGGTGATGACCTCGGCACTGTCGGTTGCGCGCCTGATGAGCCGCTCGTTCAATTCCTCCATCGAGGGCGGCAGGATGAAGACACGGACGACATCGCCCCCGGCGATCTGGAAAAGCTGTTGCGCGCCTTGCCAATCGATATCGAACAGCACATCCTTGCCAGCGTCCAGCATCGCATCGACCTGGGCCTTGGGCGTACCGTAACGCTGGCCAAAAACATGCGCCCATTCAAGAAATTCGTGATTGGCGACCATATCCTTGAAGCTATTCAGGCTGACGAACTGATAATCGACACCATCGACTTCGCCGGACCGTATCGGGCGCGTGGTGGCAGAAACCGACATTTCCAGATCAGGCTCGTCTGCAAGCAATTTGCGCGCAATCGTCGATTTGCCCGCGCCGGACGGCGATGACAGCACGAATAATACGCCGCGACGCTTGAAACCATGCGGATCGGTGGGGGCTTGGGCCATGACCGCTCCTGCCGTGCGACGCGTGTTGTCGTCAAGGGTGCGGCTGATCAAACCATGGTTTCGGGGCGGACAAGCCGATCAAAAGTCGCGGCGTCAATCAGGCCAAGTGCGATCCCCGCCTGTTTCAGCGTCAGCCCTTGTGCATGCGCGTGTTTGGCGATCTTTGCAGCAGTGTCATAGCCGATTTCGGGCGCGAGTGCGGTGACGAGCATCAGCGATCGGTCAACCAGTTCGGCGATGCGGGCGCGATTGGGCTCGATACCCTCAACGCAGCGCTCGGCAAAACTCGTCATGCCGATGCTCAGCAGATCGATTGAGCGCAGCACATTGGCCGCAATCATCGGCTTGAAGACGTTGAGTTCAAGATGCCCCTGCATGCCACCGACGGTGATCGCCATATTATTGCCGATCACTTGCGCTGCCACCATCGTCAGCATCTCGCACTGGGTCGGGTTGACCTTGCCGGGCATGATCGAGCTGCCGGGTTCATTTTCAGGCAGGCCTAGCTCGCCAAGGCCAGAGCGCGGGCCCGAGCCGAGCAAGCGGATATCATTGGCGATCTTGGAAAGCGCGACAGCCAGGGTATTGAGCGCGCCGGACAGATGCACCAGCGGATCGTTGGACGCGAGCGTCTCGAACGGGTTTTCGGCAGGGATGAAGGGCATGCCGGTGATTTCTGCGAGTGCCAAACAGAATTCCCCGGCAAACCCCGCAGGTGCGTTTAACCCCGTGCCGACAGCAGTGCCGCCCTGCGCCAGCCGATTGGTTCCGTTGTTAATGGCCGGCTCAATCCGCCGATGGCATCGATCAATCTGGTTGGCATAGCCCGAAAATTCCTGACCAAGCGTCAGCGGCGTTGCATCCTGCAAATGCGTGCGTCCAATCTTGACGATATCGGCCCAAAGCATGGACTTTGCCGCGAGCGCGCCCTGCAACCGCTCAATTGCAGGATAG
>Ga0136636_10002645_pt1 | contig 10689 bp, 11 predicted proteins | sample AntDrymUQ8522106_2_FD_104653 | JGI IMG/M metagenome (GOLD analysis project Ga0136636, IMG submission 104653) | Polar desert sand microbial communities from Dry Valleys, Antarctica - metaG UQ852 (21.06) | ecosystem: Environmental > Terrestrial > Soil > Desert | place: Antarctica: Dry Valley... | reverse complement strand
TAGCATTAAAGTTTTTTGTAAACATAAACTCAACATTGCTCATTTGAAATGCAAAATCAAGGCTGGAAGCCGTATGAATGCTATTTATATCTACAGCACCAATTTGAGTAGCCGTAGATTGAAAATCGGAAAGTTGCAATTGGTATTTTCCATCCCACTCCACGTTATTTTGAGCATTTACTTGTACTGTTACGAAAACCAATGCTATTAAAACTAATTTTTTCATAGAGTAATTTTTAGTGCAAGTTAATGCTAATATCCAGAAAATTATAGATTTCGTTTTAAAGAATATTGTGTGTAAATTTGCAACACGTTGCGAGAAGGATAACAGCGGCATCCTTTTGTGGAGCGATAGCGCAACAAAAGATACAGCGGATAGCCTGACCCGACGAAGTAAGGGGTTCGCACAAACAAAAAGAATATGACAGAAAGAAAAAAAGTTGCTTTTTATACGCTTGGTTGCAAACTAAATTTTTCCGAAACATCGACGATTGCTCGCTCTATCGAAGACGAAGGCTTTGACCGTGTGGATTTTGAAGAAGTGGCTGATATGTACGTGATAAACACGTGTTCTGTGACTGAAAATGCGGATAAACAATTCAAGCAGATTGTAAAAAAAGCAATGAAATTGAATGCTAAAGCATTTGTTGCGGCGGTAGGCTGTTATGCGCAATTGAAACCGGAGGAGTTGGCGGCAGTTGATGGGGTTGATTTAGTTCTTGGGGCAACTGAAAAATTTAAACTGGCAGATTATATTAATGATTTGTCCAAAAATGATTTTGGTGAAGTGCATTCTTGTGAGATTGGTGAAGCTGATTTTTATGTGGGAAGTTACTCGATAGGGGATAGAACGCGTGCTTTTTTGAAAGTCCAAGATGGTTGTGATTATAAATGTACGTATTGCACGATTCCACTAGCACGAGGAATTTCCAGAAGTGATGCATTAGAAAATGTATTGAAAAATGCGGCAGCTATTTCAGCGCAAGATATTAAGGAAATTGTTTTGACCGGTGTGAATATTGGCGATTATGGAAAAGGAGAATTTGGAAATAAAAAACACGAACATACTTTTCTGGAATTAGTTCAGGAATTGGATAAAGTAGAAGGAATCGAAAGATTGCGAATATCATCTATTGAGCCTAATTTATTGAAAAACGAAACGATTGAATTTGTGTCAAAAAGCAGGACTTTTGTTCCTCATTTTCACATCCCATTGCAATCTGGAAGTAATGCTGTTCTAAAATTGATGAAACGCCGGTACTTGCGTGAAGTTTACACTGAAAGAGTGAACAAAATTCGGGAAGTAATGCCTCATGCGTGCATTGGCGTAGATGTAATTGTTGGTTTTCCCGGAGAAACGGAGGAGCATTTCTTAGAGACGTATAATTATCTAAATGAAATGGATATTTCTTATTTGCACGTTTTCAAATATTCCGAGCGTGATAATACGGAAGCGGCGGAAATGAATGGCGTAGTTCCTGAAAATGTCCGAGTGAAAAGAAGCAAAATGATGCGTGGATTGTCGGTAAAAAAACGCCGTGCTTTTTACGAAAGTCAGTTAGGTAGTAATAGAACTGTCTTGTTCGAAAGTGAAAATAAAGAAGGATATATTCATGGGTTTACGGAGAATTACGTAAAAGTAAAAACACCTTGGAATCCCGAATTAGTAAATACGTTGCACGAAATTAATTTGACTAAAATCGATGAAGATGGAAGCGTTCGGATGGATTTTGTTTCGGTTTTGGTGTAAAGCTTAAATCATTTTTAAACATATAAGTCATTTAAGTTTTTGGGACTAACATGAAGTGCACGAGCTTTCAAAAATAGTAAGGTGTACTAAAACAAGTCATTAAAATTTTTAAACCATTAAGACATTAAGAAATTAAGCGAAAAACTTAATGAAACTTATTTTCTTAATGGTTTTGTGTTTTATGCATCCGCTCCTGTATGTAAAAATAAAAACGAATTATGGATTGGTAGACCAAATACTACTGTTCTTGATAAAAACTCTTCGGTTTAATTTGAGCTGAGCGATGATTAATTCCGCCATATCTTCGGCTTGCATGACTTTATCAGGATTCCCATCGGTTAGTTTCAATTCTTTGGCCATATTAGTGGCGACAGTGCTTGGCGTTAAGGCTGTAACTCGGATGTTGTGTTTACGAACTTCTTGCATCAATGATTCTGTCAATCCTAAAACCGCAAATTTTGAAGCGCTGTACGCACTGGTTAACGCATTGCCACTTAATCCTGCCGTTGAGGAAATATTAATGATATCTCCAGTTTGTCTTTCAATCATATTTGGTAAAACAGCACGTGTAGCATAATAAGTTCCCATTAAGTTGACCTGAATAATGCGTTCCCAAGCTTCAGGTTCTAATTCGAGGAATTTACCAAAAGCAGCAATTCCGGCATTATTGATTAAAATGTCAATTGTTTTAAATTCAGATAAGGCTTTTTCGACTGCTATGTTAACTGAATTAATATCGGCAACATCAGCGATAAGGGTTACTGATTTAACTCCCAAAGCAGTCACTTCTTTTGCTACTTCATCTAAATCCGATTGTGTTCGGGCAACTAGAATGACATTAACACCTTCTTTCGCTAAAGCAATAGCGACAGCTTTACCAATTCCTTTTCCAGCACCGGTTATTAGTGCATTTTTATTTTTTAAGTCGTTCATGTTGTTTTCGTTTTGCGTGATGAGATTAGCAAAGTTAAGCGTTTCGCTTTTTTTAAGCGGTACTAAAAGGTAAAATGGCATAGTATTAACGTTTTTGTACCAAAAAAAGAGAAACGCAAGATCGTGTTTTATGCAGTGCTGCGTAGTGGCAAATAATTTCTTCAACCACTACATAGAACCATTTGGTGTAAACCAGTGTCGAATGAAAGTTTTACCAATATTTAAATAAGACAAGATAATATCGTAATTATGTAACAATCATCTTTGTAAAATAGGTCACTTTTGCACTGTAGAATTAAAACTATGAAATGCGGAAAATTGAAATTCGATTCTAATACCGATGATGATTTATACGAATTATCTATAGTAATAAAAATAAAATCTCCTTATGAAAAAAATAGCCCTTCTTTTAAATATTAGTGTCACAATCTTGTTTTTTTCTTGTAAGCAACAAGATAAACCAGATGCAACGACCGAAACTGTCACTGTCAAAGAAAGACACGAGCCTAAAAACAGATCGTACCATATCGAAAGTGCTAAAGAATTTTTGTTAAAAAACAGTAGTGACGCCGCTCAATTAAATATAGTGTACGCCCTAAATAGAACTGACGAAGCCAATTTTAAAGAAATGGATTCTGTTGTTATTCCAGATGATAGCAGTGGAGATATAGAATTTTACTTCCCATTTCCATTAGTGGTTTCATCGTTGAAAGAAGTCAATAAGATTGTTTTTTTCTCGTATCCTACTCAAACCTTTGCGGCTTATGAAAAAGGGCAGTTAATTTACACTGGTCCTACAAATATGGGACGTGAAAAAGATAAAACTCCTACGGGACTTTTTTTTACAAATTGGAAAGCAGAGCAAACCACTAGCACTTTTGATGATGAGTGGGAACTTCATTGGAATTTCAACATAGAAAATAAATTGGGTGTAGGATGGCATCAATATGCTTTACCAGGATATCCCGCTTCTCATTCTTGTTTAAGACTTCAAGAAAAAGACGCGCGTAAATTGTATGATTGGGCAGAGCAATGGGAATTAGCCGACCCCGAAACGGTTAAGGTGAAAGGAACTCCGGTAATTGTTTTTGGTGCGTATGATTTTGCCGCTTCCAAACCATGGTTGCAATTAGTTGCGAATCCTAAAGTATTGGATATTTCTGAAAGTGAAGTTGAAACGGTAACAAAGCCTTTTTTAAATAGTATTCTGAAAGAACAAAAAATTAGACAAGATTTTCAGCGTTCTCAAAAATAAATGCGCAGCTATTTTTATTAGAACAAGTTGCATTAATTTGGAATGGCTCCTCTAGCTACGTTTAGATTATTTTAGGGATAATTAGATTGGAAAGAGGCGCTTTACGGTAGTAAGCTTGTAGTCTTTAAAATTATTTTTTCAAGGCTAGTAGCGCTTTTTGAAACTGAGTAATTTGTGGGAATTTCTAAAATTGTGATACATTTTTAAAGGGTTCAACTTTCAGCAGACTGAATTAGATTTTTAGTCTTCTTTACTTTCGAATTGTTGTGATAAATTGGATTATTTCGTGTTTAATAAATGCAGTATTTCTTCTGGTTTTTGTAGTTCTATTATCAATTTTTTAAAATAATGGTCTTTCAATTCGACCATTACCACACTTTTTTTGTTCATGACGTCCCAAAAATTCCTATCTTTTTTATAAAATGTTCCTGCAGCAATTAATCCTGGGATTTCAGTTTCTGGCAGTCTAAAGACTTTCCAAAAGGTGAAATTTCCTGGTTCTTGATGGGCTCTAATGATGCTTGTTATTGGTACAACAATTTTGCTTTCCAGTGCCCAGATTTTATGAAGTCCCATAATTTAAAAAATGAAATTATCATTTTGTACTAGTACTGATACCACATTAATTATATTTTGAAGAAACCAAACAAAAAAACTCCTGAATTACAGGAGTTTTGTCTTTAATCTAGTTTGTTTTTTATATAATATTTACCATCCAAATCTTCATCAAAATCGTCAATTTTAACGGGTTTTGGTTTTGGTTTGTTTGCAGTTGCTTTCTTTTTCCACATTTCGAATTTTTCAGCTGGCATCTTCTTTTTCATGATCTCAAGAATTTCTTTCTCGGCCAGACCAAATTCTTTTTTGATGATTTCAAAAGGATTTTTTTCTTCTAAAGCCATTGTAACAAGTTTTTCTGTTTGTTCCCAGTTCAATTCTTTTCGGTTACTCTTTTTCATCACGTGAAAATTAATTCAAATAAGTTTTAATGATTAATAATTTACAATTCTAATTTAATACCAATATTAAGAAAAAAATATTTAGCTTGTATCAAAAGATTGCTTTTTTTATATTTTTTGCTCATTTTTTTTTAAAGGTTGTTTTTGAAAGGGTATTTTTAATAAATTTTTTAATTCATTGTGCTCTTCAGGATGGGGATACGTATCGATTCCGTAAACGATTTCCTCTTTAGGGAGTGTCATAAAAGTGCCAAATAGTCTATCCCAAATGGAGAAGATATTTCCGTAATTACTATCCGTGTAAGGGAGAACATGATGGTGGTGTACTTTATGCATGTCTGGAGAAACGATAAAATAACTCAAAACAGTATCGACTTTTTTTGGTAGCGAGATGTTAGCATGGTTGAACTGCGTTGCGACAACAGATAGGGTTTGGTACAGGAAAACCAGCCACATTGGGGTTCCAATGAGTAAAACGCCTAGCGCAGTAAAGGTAAACCGAATAACACTTTCACCAGGATGATGCCTGTTTGCTGTGGTGGTGTCTATCCACGTATCAGTATGATGAATTAAATGGAAACGCCATAGGATTTTAGTTTTATGTTCTACTAAATGGACCAGATAGGCTCCAATTAAATCCAGTAGCAGTAGTCCAGTAAGAGCATAAAGCCATACCGACATTTTAGGTAGCCATTGCAAAATACCAAAATGGTGTGCAATGGTCCAATCAGCTGTTTTCAACAAGATAAAAGCCAAGCAAAAATTGACTACAATAGTGGTACATGTCATGAAAATATTGATACCCGCATGATGCCATTTTTTGTAGGTGAAGTTAAAAAGGGGATAAGCATTTTCTATTAGCCAAAAAAAAGTGATGCCGCCCACAAGAATTAAACTTCTGTGAGAAGAAGGAATAGTAGAAAAGTACGCAATAATATCGTTCATGTGTGAAGTATTTATTTCAAATCTACTACATTTTTAAGACAATATCTACTTGATTACCCGAAAAGTACCATTTATTCTGCAGCCGATACTCTTTGCCGTTTTTGGAATTTGGTGCTTCCAGAAATGCTGTGTTGTTCCTTTCATCAATAATAAGCTTCCGTGTTCTAGAATAATAGTTTTTTTCAGCTGTTTGTCAAAATTATGCTTCAGGTGAAACGCTCGTTCTGCACCAAAGCTCACCGATGCAATTACCGGATTTATGCCTAATTCTTTCTCGTTATCGGCGTGCCAGCCGTTACTGTCTTTTCCATCGCGGTACTGATTGAGTAACACTGTCGTAAAAGTAGTAGCCGCAACGGTTTCGATTTTTGCCTTTATTTCTTGTAAAAGCAAATCCCAGGGGTGCGGTTGCATGGTTATATTAGAATAAGAATATGGTTTTCCTTCGTTGCCAAATAAAGCGGTCAAGCGAGGTTGGGGGTGAATTTTACCAAATACCCTAATGTCGTCTTGCTGCCAGGGGATTTCTGTCTCTAATTTGGCAAAAATAAGATCAGCTTCTTCTTTGTCAAAAAAATGAGGATAATAAATAATCTCAGCGTCTGGCAAGTCAAGGTACACTGGTTCTGATGAAGATTCAAAGAGTGATTTCACGGGATTAGGTATATTGGTAAGCCCAAAAAATTAATAATAATTGTAAAGGCATTCTTAAGAGTAAGACCCATTTAGGCAAGCCCATTCTTGCTTTTTCATCAAAATACATGTAAAGATGTGTGGGAAAAATGGCAATCAGCAGCGCAATAACTCCCCAAGCAGCGTAGCTTGAAAGCAATGGAATACAAAGTGCAATTCCCAAAAATATCTCCCCTAAACCGCTAATTTGGTTTAGTAATTTTGGATTCGGAAAATAAGGAGGAATGATTTTCAGGTACAGTCTCGGGTTTCTGAAATGGTTTAATCCAGCAATAAAGTATATAAATGCCATCACGTACAAATGCCAAGGTAAATTCATAATAAAGTTATTTAGTACGAATTTATAAAAATTTAAATGAAATAAAAGTAAATACCGTCAAATTGAAGTTACCTGATTTTTTTAAAGTTGACATTCATAATCACAATCGCTAAAATAATTAAAATGATGCCAATCCATTGGATGAGTGTTACTTTTTCACTCAATAGAAAATAAGCCATTAATACTGATACAGGAAGTTCTAGGGCCGAAACGATGCTTCCTAAACCAATTCCTGTAAGTGGGAAACCGGCATTTAACAACAAAGGCGGAATTATAGTGCCAAACAGCGCCAGTATAAGTCCCCATTTTAGGAAAATCTCAAAATTGAATGTGCCTGTTTGCGTAGCTATGGCAAATCCAGTTACAATAACCGCGCCGCCAAGCAGCATATACAGGCTGCGTTGTGCTGAGGATACATGAGTAGCAACACGATTAGCCGTAAACATTGTTGTGGTAAACGAGGTCGCTGCTAAAAATCCTAAAACGATGCCGCGCCAGTCTAAATTTGCTTTGCTTTGAATGAGATTAGTGGCAAGCGCTGTGCCAATAAGCACGATAATGACAGCTATTATTTTTTGGTTAGAAGGTCTTTTCTTTTCTAGAATCATTTCGAATAAAACACCCATCCAAACGGTTTGCATCAACAAAACGATAGCAATCGAAACAGGAATGTATTTTACAGCCAAATAATAAAAAATACTAGTCAGCCCTAAGGAAGTTCCTGCCAACATTAATTGAGAAATATTTTTCTTGGATGCCTTAACTACATTATTTCCTTTTTTAACTTTTTGAAAAAGATTAATCAACAGCATTCCCGTAATTCCGTAAACAAATTGAGCGATGGTAACTTCGGGTGTGGTGAAACCTTCACCGTAGGCTATTTTTACAAAAGTGGCTAGCATTCCATAGCTCGTAGCACCTAGACCAACTAGTAAAACTCCTTTTAATACACTATTATTTATCATTTTTTTCAATTTTAAAAAGCGGGCAAAGATAGATGAATTTTTTTACGACCGATTTTTTTAGGTACTAAAATTATTCTAAAAACTGTAACAAATATTATCTTACAAAGTCTTATAGCAAAAATCAAATAAAAAAATATGCGAAAATTAGGTCTAATCGCCATGATGACTTTAGCAAGTGTGTTTGCCGTTTCTGCTCAAACTACTCCTGAAAAAGCTCCCGAAAAAACAACTGAATTAAATGAGGTTACTGTTATAAAAACAAAAAAAGCAATCGAGCAAAAAGCAGACCGTACTATTTTTAATTTTTCAGACCAACCTAGTTTAAACACAGGCTCGGTATTGGAAGGAATAAAAAAACTTCCGGGGGTAATAGCCTCGGATATTGCAGGAATGATGTACCAAGGAAAACAACTGGATGTGTTCTTGGACGGTCGACCATTAAATATTTCGACTACTGAACTGAACGCTTTTTTAGAGGGAATGCCTGCCAATGCTATTGAAAAAATCGAGATTATTACACAACCTGGAGCTGAATTTCCCGCTACTTCTGGTGGAGCGATTTTGAATATTATTACTAATAAAAATGCGAAGAATTACTTGAGTGCCACTTATACTAACAGTACAAGTTTTACGAGTTATGATCAGGTGCGGTGGAGAATGAACAACAGTCTTTTGTTGAGTGCTAAGAATAAATATTTTGGATGGCAGTTGAATTTGGGTCAAAATTATAGAGAAAGTGCGGTGTGGACAGCTTTGGAAAAACAGGAAAATGGGATGAACTCGTTACTTTCCAAAACAGATGCAGATCGTGTGGGACGAAACAATTTTATCAAATCGGCATTGACATTTGATATTGGCAAGGATCGTTTGCTCTTGAATTACGATTTGACTCAAAACAACAATGACAGTTACACGCTTGGAAATGGACCTAGTTTTAGCACTAATGATGCCTCTATGAGTTCAGGCTTGCGCCAAGATGCTGTGGTTACCTACCAGAAAAAGTTTAAAAATACAGCCAAAAAGTTAGAATTCAAGTTGAATTACAACAACAATACTAATGACTTTGAATTAAGTCCAGTGGGGAATTCAGCAGTGACTTTAGCCAATTCTTCGAATCAAAATTTATACAATGCAAAGGTTGATTACTCGCAACCAATCAAGTTTTCTGATGAAGGAAAAGTGAGTTTGGGTGCTTTGTACGAAGAGTTGCTTTTTGATGCAGCTAGCAGAGGTGTTCTCAATTTAGAGTATAAAAGGAGGACCGCGGCCTCGTATTTAGAAGTGCAGACTAAATTTGACAAAATGAATTTTATAGTGGGTGGTCGCGCCGAGGAGTACAACATTACCGGTAAAACGGATGTGGCTGTCTTGAGTACTTTTAAGCAATTTCGATTTTTTCCAAATGCAAGTGCGCAATATAATTTTAGCAATTCAGTTAATTTTAACGTGAATTACAATAAAAAAATCACGTTACCGAGTACTTCGGCTTTGAACCCAAACAATACAAACTATCAAAATCCGAATGTAGATTATTCCGGTAATCCCAACTTACAACCTACTATTTTTGATAATTACGAGGTAAAATTGAGTGCTTTTGATTACGCTTTTATTAGTTACAATATCAGTTCAGCTAAGAATCAAGTGATAAATAGAGTCACGCTTGATGCTGATTTGGTAGTCAACACTAATGAAAATATTCCAGAGGTGAAGATTCATAATTTTAGTGTTGGAATGCCAATTCCGTACATGTTGTTTACCAAAGGTTTAACCGAAACTTTGAAAATGAATGTGAATCCAGACACCATGAATTTTTTATATGTGTATGCCGGCTATCAATACCACCAAATTCCAAATGTTGATACTAACGGCTTTTGGATGTTTAACTTAATGTCGCAAATTGTATTGCCAGAAAAGATAAAATTTGTGGCCAATTATAATTACATTATTCCTAAAGGCAATTACTTTTATTTCATAGCCGTGGAACCCATCAGAAACGCTTTGGATTTAACATTCTCTAGAAAGTTTCTGAAAGAGCAATTGACACTTTCTATTTTTGCGGATGATGTTTTGAATACCAATAGAAATGCTTTCAATTCGTTTGAAACGCCCTTGCTTATAAGCAGTAAACAAGATACGAGGAAATTTGGCTTTAGTCTTAATTACAAGATTCCGACAAAAAATAAATTAGCCAAAGAAAATCCGAATTTATTAAACAAAGAGAAGAAGGAAGAAGACGGGATTTTAAATCAGTAGTGTTTTGCTTTAACTAAAAAAGAGCTGTAATTTAATTTTACAGCTCTTTTTTATGTCTTTTTAAAAAAATTATTTCTGAAGCAAATCACTCAAATGCAAACGCAAGGCATTGACGGAAATACTTATTTCCCAAAACGACAATCCTAACGAAATCAATAATCCTAATAAACTCAATCCAAAAAGATAAATTCCAGCCGTCTGTTGCTCTAAAAACAACAGGAGCATGGCAAAAACGGAAAGGAATAAACTCAACACACCTGCCAATTGCATGTTGCGTATGAGCGTTAGTCGTAAGTTCATATTTTTGATTTCCAGTAAAATCATATCGTTCTCTTTTTCTTTGTACGTTTTTTTTAATCCTCGAACAATTGTGGCAAGTGTCAAAAACCGGTTGGTATAAGCTAATAAAATTAACGAAGTGGCACCAAAAAGCAGGGCAGGAGTTTCTATTTGTAAAGTCATTAGTAGTACAGTTTAAATTAGAGAAAGGATACTAACTCGATGGTAGTTGCCTCATTCTTGGAGGAAATAAAACGGTTTATTTCAATGCAAACAAAAGTAAATAACAATACATTAATTAAGAGGTATTTTTGCATACAATTTTATAAGACCAACTG